>Ga0123356_10004826_pt1 | contig 13875 bp, 11 predicted proteins | sample TergutEmb28metaG_2_FD_92546 | JGI IMG/M metagenome (GOLD analysis project Ga0123356, IMG submission 92546) | Embiratermes neotenicus P3 segment gut microbial communities from Petit-Saut dam, French Guiana - Emb289 P3 | ecosystem: Host-associated > Arthropoda: Insects > Digestive system > Gut ...
AAGTGAAAAAGGAAGAGATTTTGCGGCAAGCATCACCATGAAACCCTCTTTCTTTTTCGTATTACTTTCTATCATTTTTGCCCTGACAGGGTGTGGTGTTTCCAATAAAGCGATAAAATTTACCCCTCCTGCCACAGGAACATTGCGTTCTGACCAAGTTTCGCTGTTACAATCGGACATTGTGAAAAATCATGACAAAGTACTTAATATGATGGCAAAAGTATCAATGATTTCATCCACCGAAAAATGGTTTTTTAAACTGGTGCTTTTTGTCCAGTTACCCGATAAGTTACGTGTAGAACTTATTCCCCTGTTTGGGCTTCCCGATTTCTTCCTCACAATAAAGCAAAACCAATTCAAGGTCTTTCTGCCGAAAAAGCAGGAATTTATTATCGGTAAGGCAAGTCCGGAAAACCTTGCTCCTTTTCTTCCCGTGTTATGGGAGCCGAAAAAATGGATTACTGTCATCATGGGAATTCATTCTGAAGAAAATCCATATCCGCAACAGATAATCTTTTCCCTTACCAATGGACAACGGCAAGAAATCTACTATACATGGGGATGGCGGTTTGAGAATATGGAAATACCGGAAAGTATAACCTTTAATACAAGTAATGGCACAGCCATCTCCATTACCTATACCGATTTTCGTATATGTGAAAATGATGATAACGATTTAAATGATCTATTTGATATTCCTATACCTACTGACTCTGTAACAGTGTATGAATGGAATTAATGCCCGCGGCAATGGTTTCATCTTACCTGAAAATGTACCGGTTTCCTGACACGCAGTATACGTTTACGATTCGGGGTACAGGACTTTCCTCTTTATTGACACAGTCTGCTCGCTATCGTGCGGAGTTAATATACTCTATGATTTTCTCCGCAATGGTGGTAACGATTCGCTCGAATTTATCCTCATCCTTGTCTAGCAGGGTCATACGAAAGCCGGGAACAGGCGTGAAAAATGATGTTAAAGGGACAAGGCAAATACCTGTAGCGCCGAGGAGATAATAAACAAAGCGCTTATCCGGCGGTATCTTATCTTCAGCAATATGTTCAATATAGCTTCTAATTTCCGGGTGTTCGATTTTCAGGAATTGTTTATCATTCAGAACCGACTCATTAAATACGGCAGTCATGTAGAAAGCCCCGTTAGTACGATTGACAATCAGAAAAGGAACATCCTTCAAAATATTGTAGGCAATGTTGGACAATTTTTCATAATGGCGTACCCTGCCATCCAGATACGAGGCATAATCAGGATGGGAAAAGATGCGTGGAATGGCAATCTGAGGAAGGGTTGTGGAGCAGACTTCCGACATTTTTTGCGTCAAAATGGTATCCACATAACGTTCAAAAATAGCATCGTGATGGGAATTGTAAATTTCCATCCAACCGCAACGGGAACCAGGCCATGGAAATTCTTTAGAAATACCTTTCAGACTGATTCCGGGGACATCGCCAATAATATCGCATAACAAAACAGTCTTTTTCCCATTGTAAACAATGTTTTGGTAGGTTTCATCCACGATGATAAACAGATCGTATTCTTTCGCAATAGCGACAATCTGCCGTAAAGTCTCTTCTGGGTAAACGAAACCGGTAGGGTTATCAGGATTAATCACTAAAATACCCACGATGGAACTGTGGCTTTTCACTTTATGCTCCAGTTCGCGAACATCGGGGCACCACTTATTGTAAGGATTCATTCGATAGGTATTGGGAGGGAAGGAGGCGTGTAACACTTCCGCGAGCAAATGAGTGGAATAAGTGGGTTCAGGCATGATGATGCGGGCATCAACACGAATAGCGCCATAAGCACGGGCAATAGCGTCGCCAAGACCATTGAAGAAGAGGATATCATCACTTGTAATCTGTGCCCCGCCACGACAATTCACTCGTTCGGCCAGAAAATCGCGGGTTTCATCCATCCCCTTGGTTGGTGAATAGGCATAAGAGGAATCTTCATGCAGAATTTCGCAGAGAACACTTTTCATCCAGGGGGGAATCTTTTCTCCTTTTTGCACTGGATCGCCGATATTCTCCCAAATAACCTCAATGCCGTATTCTTTAAGTTTATTGGCAACGGAAACAATGCGCCGGATTTCATAACTTAACCCGCTACCGCCTCTTGCGATATCGAACCTCATTTTTTGATACCTCAACGTATATGATGTACACTACAGAAATATGTGTTCTTTACCCTCGCTTTTTACAAATACCCACATGGAACATGAGTAATTTCATGAACAAGAATACAAATTCTCATAAATTTAAAACTTATATCTAAAATTCGTTGAAATAACCAGCTTTTTGGGGTTCACTTTTTCTCTTTTTATTATTGAGGCAAGGAATTTGGGAAATCCAATGGAGTTATTAGTTAAACTATGCTAGGAAAATGAAAATAAATTCCCAGAGATAAGGATTAATTCTTATATGCTTCACGTTGTGCAATTTCGCTATTCCAGCGATAATCTGGCTTATCTGATTTATGGCGAAGAAGAGGCTATTGCCGTAGACGGGGGCGCGGTGGAAGAAATTGAGCAGTTTTTAGCGGAAAAAAGACTTACGTTGAAGCATGTAATTAATACTCATAGCCATTATGACCATACATCAGGGAATGATTATCTCTTGAAACGATACAAGGCGCGCTCACTCTCTTGCTACCAACTTTCCTCGCAAGGCCGTCTTCTGTTGGAGAATAACACCATCACTATTCATTCCACACCAGGTCACACGGAGGATTCTCTCTGCATTCAGGTAGACCATGTCCTCCTAACCGGAGACACATTGTTCAATGGAACAATTGGCAATTGCTTTTCTGGGCGGGATGATCTTTTTTATCAATCCATAAGGAACATCATAACACTGCCCAAGAAAACAATTATTTATGCCGGCCATGACTATGTCAGAGATTCCATTAATTTTGCCAAAAAAATGGAGCCGGAAAATGAACATCTTGATAGCTTTATGGCCTACTATGATGCCGATAATGTTTATTCTACCCTTGCTGATGAACTTCAGATCAATCCCTATCTGCGCTTTAACGATGAAAAAATGATCGCCGTAATGATGCGGCTGGGATTTTCTGGGACCACAGAGTGGGAACGATGGATGTTTCTCATGTCCTTATAAGAGAACCATAAAACGATGAAAGCCATGATTCTCACCAGAACTGTTTCTCTGCAGGACGATCCTGCTCCCCTTAAATGGGTAAATGATTGGCCCATACCAGTACCAGGCACCAAGGATATTCTTGTTAAGGTACTGGCTTGCGGGGTATGCCATACCGAGCTGGATGAAATCGAGGGCCGGACACCGCCTGCCTTTTTCCCCATGATTTTAGGACACCAGATTGTGGGACAGGTTATGGCAACAGGAGAAAAGGCCAAACGTTTTCAGTACGGAGATCGCGTCGGTGTGGGATGGTTTCACTCCGCTTGCGGAACGTGCTTTTTTTGCCGGACGGGCAGGGAAAACCTTTGTTCATCTTTCAAGGCCACAGGGCGTGATGCCTATGGCGGATATGCCGAATACACAGCGCTTCCCGAAGAATCAGCCTGCTTGATCCCAGATACCATATCAAATACGGAAGCATCCCCTCTGCTCTGCGCTGGTGCTATTGGCTATCGTTCCTTACGTCTGACGCAACTGGAAAACGGACAAAACCTGGGACTAACGGGATTTGGGGCTTCGGCCCATTTGACACTTAAACTGGCCCGCTTTCTCTACCCCGATTCGGCCATATTTGTTTTTGCCCGTAATGAAAAAGAGCGAAAGTTTGCCCGTGAGCTTGGCGCCGTATGGGCGGGTGACACGGCGGAATCAGCACCGGAAAAACTTCACAGTATTATTGACACGACTCCCGCTTGGAAGCCTGTTCTGGAAGCCATGAAAAATCTGGAACGGGGAGGACGATTGGTGATTAACGCCATCCGCAAAGAAGAAAAAGATAAGAACACCTTGATAAATCTTAATTATTCTGATCAGCTCTGGATGGAAAAAGAGATTAAAAGCGTTGCCAACGTGACCAGGAAAGATATCGCGGATTTTTTGCACATTGCCGCCGATATCGGCATTCGGCCCGCAGTTGAAGAATATCCACTGGATCAGGCCAATACTGCCCTAAGACACCTCAAGCATGGTGACATCGTAGGAGCCAAAGTACTTGTTCCGAACTTCTCCGGATAAGGACAACAGAAATATGTGGAAAGATTTTTTGGGAAAATTGAAGGACAATGAACAAGCGTGTACCAAATTACGAGGTATTAACAAAGTGATGGGGATTTTTCCCCAGTGTCAAGCTGCGGGAGATTCAACCATCAAAGAACAAAAAGCACTATTATCAAAAGAAACATGAACAAAGAAACCATGAAGGCTTGGTTCCAAGCCAGCCGCCCGCCCTTTTTCATTGCCACCTTTATACCCCTTGCCATCGGATGGGTTCTTGCTGGAGCAGATGGACATTGGCACTCTTGGCGCTTTCTTCTTGTTGCACTAGGATCATTTTTTATCCATTTGGTTACTAACTTGGCAAATGATTATTTTGACCACCTCCATGGTACGGATGATGGTCTTTCCATTGGGGGATCGCGAGTACTCCAAGAGGGGAAAATTTCTCTGCAAACCCTTAAAAAAGCCATCATTTTATTGTATTCCGCCGCGTTTATGATAGCCCTATACCTGATCATCTCTTTAGAAATATGGTTGATGATCCCTTTTGTTCTCTTTTCTTTTTTCAGTAGCTTTTTTTATGTTGCTCCTCCCATTCGTTATGGATATCATGGTTTAGGTGAGGTTTTTGTGGCCATTAATATGGGACCAATCATGGTTGTCGGGACATATTGGGTGGTGACAGGTTCTCCGGGATGGCTTCCTTTTTATCTTTCATTGCCCATCGGGCTTATGGTTGCTTCAATTCTTTATTATCAAAATATTCCAGATATTGATACGGATCAACGCGTTGGCAAGAATACTCTCGCTGTTCGCCTGGGATACAAAAATGCTGTTCACGGGCTTATTGTTTTGTTTATTGCCATTTATGGAAGTATTATTCTTCTCATTTTAACCAGACATTTACCCTACGAAGCAATAACATGCTTTCTATCAATTCCTATCCTTTTAGCACTTTTGAAGCGTCTCAAACAAACCAAAGATTCCATCATCATGGACGTATATGGAAAGTATGTTCGTATTCTTTATTTTTTCAATGGCGTGGTGATTCTGCAATCACTTTTACATACGAAAGTATGGATTTAATTCCCTTCAACAGGCAAATTGAATATCATTATAGGCAGAATAGCACAGCGTATTTGATAAGTATTTTTTATGTATAGTGTTAAAAAATATTTGACTTCCTGTATCATATGCGTTATAAAGAAAGTGATGGTTTGTTTTAACCATTCAGTAGCATCTGCAGTATGGAGAAATAAGAGTTGGGTAGAACGGTTTAGAAGTATATGTACCACCGTGCATCCGCAGTTTTGTGATGTGTGGTGGTTTTTTTACTTTTTGCATGGTGAAGATCCGACTTACGCTAGCTCTAGAATACTGAAGAAAGGAGGATAAAAGCTATGCCCGAAGGAAAAGTAAAATGGTTCAATGATAAGAAAGGTTTTGGCTTCATTGAAAAAGATGAAGGCGGAGATGTTTTTGTGCATTTCAGTGCCATCCAGAGCAGTGGTTTTAAGACATTGCAAGAAGGTCAGCGTGTGAGTTTCGATATTGAGAATGGTCAGAAGGGCCTTTCAGCAGTTAACGTAAAGCCGATCTAATTTTAAATTTTTGAATGGGGCGTTGTTCCCTTTATCTGATAAAGAGAAGACGCCCCTCTTTTGTTTTGCCTGCGTTCTATCCTTTAAAGATTGCTCCTGTACTGGCCGAGGTAACAAGTTTTGCATACCGGGCAAGGTATCCTGCTTTTACAGTCGGTTCGGCAATGACAAGTTCCTCCCTGCGTTTCCTTAATTCATCATCATCAACATTGAGTATCAAGGATTTTTTTGGAATATTAATGGCAATGCGATCGCCTTCTCTGATCAAGGCAATAGGGCCTCCTTCTGCTGCCTCAGGCGAAATATGACCGATAGCCGCCCCCCGTGTTCCCCCACTGAAACGACCATCTGTAAGTAGAGCGACGGATGTATCTAAACCCATCCCGGCAATGGCGGATGTTGGGGAAAGCATCTCTCGCATTCCTGGACCACCTTTAGGCCCTTCATAGCGGATCACGACAATATCCCCCGCCTGTATCCGACCTCCAAGAATGGCCTCTATGGCTGCTTCTTCTCCGTTAAATACCCTTGCCGTTCCCTCATTGACCAGCATTGACTCCGCCACGGCCGACTGCTTTACAACCGCTCCATCCGGTGCAAGATTACCGCGAAGAATGGCAATACCACCTTGCTGATTATAGGCGCGATCAACAGATCTTATTACTTCCGCATTCCACACCTGAACGGAAGCAATATTGTCTTTTACTGTTTTTCCTGTTGTTGTCATAACATCTTGGCAAATGACACCCAAAGAGGCAAGAGTTTTGATAACCGCTTGAACACCTCCTGCCTGATGGAGATCTTCCACATGATGGGGACCAGCAGGACTCAGGTGACAAAGGTTAGGTGTCTGGAGACTGATTTCATTAAAAAGATCAAGATCGAGAGTAATTCCCGCTTCATGAGCAATAGCCGGAATATGGAGTACAGTATTAGTCGAACACCCCAAAGCCATATCAACGGCCAAGGCGTTGCGAAAAGCATCGAAGATGGCAATATCCCGGGGACGAACCTGTTTGTTAACCAGATCCATGATGGTCATCCCCGTCTTTTTCGCCAGTCGTCTTCTTTCTGCAAACACGGCAGGAATCGTCCCATTTCCAGGAAGGGCAAGGCCAAGTGCCTCCGTCAGACAGTTCATCGAATTGGCCGTAAACATTCCAGAACATGAACCACATCCCGGACAGGCATGATCTTCCATGATTTTTAGTTCTTCGAGAGTGATTGTTCCGGCTTTAAGAGCGCCAACGCCTTCAAAAACGCTGATCAGGTCAACGGGCTTTCCGTCGGGACTCTTTCCCGCCAGCATGGGGCCGCCACTGACAAAAATGGTGGGAATATTTATTCTCATGGCTGCCATCAAAAGTCCGGGTACAATCTTGTCACAATTTGGTATCATGACCAAACCGTCAAAGGGATGAGCCATGGCCATAACTTCGGTAGAGTCAGCAATGAGCTCTCGGCTGGCTAAGGAATATTTCATGCCAACGTGTCCCATAGCAAGGCCATCGCACACACCGATGGCGGGAAATACAATCGGTGTTCCCCCTGCCATTCGGATTCCCGCTTTGACGTCTTCTGTAATCAAATCAAGATGAATATGCCCTGGAATTATCTCATTGGCAGAATTGACAACACCTATTAAGGGGCGGGCAATTTCTTCGTCTGTATAACCCATCGCCTTCAAAAGAGAACGGTGGGGCGCCCTCTCTATTCCTTTTGTCATGACATGGCTACGCATATGCTTTTCCTGTTGTCTTTGATTAATCTTTTTTGCGCCGTTCTGGACGAAGGTCCCTGACAGCAGAACCAGCCTGCCACATTTCGCTGTCACGGATGGTCTCTAACTCCTTCTGTAAGCGTCCACGGTAATCGGGAGAGTTACCCGCATCAAGAACAATCTTCGTTTCCTGGCCCGCCAACACGCTTTTGTAAAGCTCATCAAAAACAGGAGTTACCGCATCACGGAACCGGTCTTTCCAGTCTAAAGCGCCACGCTGTGCCGTCGTGCTGCAATTTGCGTACATCCAATCCATACCGTTTTCTGCGACTAAGCGGATTAAACTTTGCGTCAATTCCTCGACGGTTTCGTTAAATGCCTCTGACGGGCTATGGCCATTTTTCCTTAGGACATTGTACTGTGCTTCCATAACACCCGCCAGGCATCCCATAAGAACACCTCGCTCCCCAGTCAGATCACTGTAAACTTCTTTTTCAAATGTCGTGGGAAAGAGATAACCCGAACCAATGGCAATTCCAACGGCAAGGGTTCTTTCCGTGGCTCGTCCGGTGGCATCCTGGAACACGCCATAGCTGGAGTTAATGCCACTGCCATCAAGAAAATTCGTGCGGACTGTTCGTCCGGAACCCTTGGGCGCAACTAGAATGACGTCAATATCAGGAGGAGGAATAACACCGGTCTGTTCCTTGTAAACAATGGAAAATCCATGAGAAAAGTACAGTGCATCTCCTTTATTGAGGCAGGTTTTCATTTCCGGCCACATTTCTTTCTGTTGAGCATCGGATAGTAAATATTGAATGATAGTTCCTTTTCGTGCGGCTTCGACAGGCGCAAAAAGAGTTTCTCCAGGCACGAAGCCATCCTTTATCGCTGTACTCCAGTTATAATCTCCCTCGCCTACAATGACCTGAAAACCATTATCCCTCATATTAAGGGCCTGTCCACGCCCTTGTATTCCATAGCCAATAACCGCGATTGTTTCATTTTTCAGAACATCTCTTGCCTTGATTAAAGGAAATTCTTCCAATGTCGTTATATCTTCCCATACACCACCAAAATTAATCTTCGCCATGCCTCTTCTCCTTGTCACTCTTCTCTAGTTTAACTTTACTTTCATCAAATTTATTTTCAATTTAAAGGATTCATCTTGCTGTGCGACTAGTCCTTCACCTGTTTAAATGAATTTCCTACTTTTCGTCTTTTTGTTGCTTGCCATCGTATCGGTTCGTTTTTCTCTGACCTCTTTATCTCTCAATCAAAAGTCATCTTCCTGCTTGCTACCGCTCAATCGAAATAATCCCTGTTCGTGTATAATCCTCCAAACCCAAATCGGAGAGGCGCTGAAGAATGTGCTCCATTTCACCTTTATCAGCAGTGATCTCCAGAATCAGGCTATCACTTTTTAACCATACAACCTTCCATTTATGTTTGTCTATATCCACAGCAATTTTTGATTTTGCTTCCTCCGAAATTTTTATTTTGGCCAAAGTTAGTTCCTTTTGGATGAATTTTTCGTCAGAAACAACATCAACCTGAATTACATCAATTTGTTTATATAACAGTTTTTCGATCCTATTTAATGTGGTCTGATTTCCTCGTGTAGTCAAAACAATGCGGGATATCCTGTAATCTGCTGTAGCATTCACACAAAGACTTTCAATATTGTATCCCTTACCTCCTAAAGCCCCGGCAATACGAGCTAGCACATCAGGTTCATTCTTCACCAAAAGCGAGATAATATGTTCATTTTTGTCCATGATGTCATCCTCCTAGGCTATCGCTTATAACTTATGGTTTCTCTTTCCCTGGATAAAGGGTCATATCGCCAATATGCGCTCCTGGCCGTACCATGGGATAAACACCCTCTTCTCTGTCTACCCGGAAATCCATTAAAACAGGTCCCGGCGTAGAAATTCCTTGACGGAGGACAGCTTCTACCTCCGCCGGGGAATCGGTTCTCAATCCAACCCAACCATACGCTTCGGCAAGTTTCACGAAATCGGGAGCGTATGTCATATCGGTCTGGGAATATCGTTTCCCATAAAACATTTCCTGCCACTGACGAACCATACCCAAAAAACCGTTGTTCAGTAATACAACCTTCACCGGAAGATTGCTTTGCACAGCCGTTGCCATTTCTTGAATGTTCATCTGAATACTTCCGTCTCCGGCAATATCAACAACCAATTTATCAGGGAAGGCACTTTGCACCCCGATGGCCGCAGGCAGCCCGTATCCCATCGTTCCCAACCCACCGGAAGAAATAAAGGTCTGCGGGTCATCAAAATGATAGAACTGAGTGGTCCACATCTGATTCTGACCGACTTCCGTCGTGATAATAGCCTTTCCTTCCGTGATCTTATAAAGCGTTTCAATAACATACTGAGGTTTAATAACGTCATCTCCCTGTTCATACATCAAGGGTTCCTGGTCTTTCCAAGTGGCAATCCATTGCAACCACTTTTTTCTTTCCTCTTTGTTAACGGTGAAATGCTTCTTTTCGACCATCTGGTTTAACTGACCAAGAGCACGTTTCGCATCACTTACTAAGGCCAGATCAACGGCTACATTTTTTTCTATAGATGATTCGTCCACATCAATATGAATAATTTTGGCGCCTTTGGCAAAACTATCCACTGTACTCGTAACTCGATCATCACAACGAGCTCCAATAATGATTAACAGATCCGTTTCACAGATGGATTTATTAGCATAATATGTCCCATGCATTCCCGCCATTCCCAGCCACAAAGGGTCTGTGCCAGGAAAAGCACCTAAACCCATCATGGTACCCGTTACGGGAATTTGTAATTTGCGGGCAAAGGTGGTTAGTTCCTCGGAGGCACGTCCCAGAATAATTCCTCCTCCCACCATGAGAACGGGACGTCTTGCCATTTTTATCATATCCAGGATCTTTTCGAATATCTCCGGCACAGGTTCATAGGAAACATCCATTTTTCTGCGCTTTGGTTCTTCAGCAAGCATTTCTGTTTTCGATGCCATAACATTCTTTGGCAGATCAACAAGGACAGGGCCTGGTCGTCCGGAACGGGCAATCCAAAAAGCCTTTCGTACAATTTTTTCCAGAGATTCAACGTCTCGAACAAGGAAATTATGTTTTGTACATGGTCGCGTAATGCCTGTAATATCACACTCTTGAAAAGCATCGTTGCCAATCAGGGCCGTAGATACTTGGCCCGTAAATATAACAACAGGAATGGAGTCCGCATTGGCCGTCGCCACGCCAGTTACGACGTTCGTAGCTCCTGGGCCAGAGGTAACCAAGCAAACACCCACACGGCCTGATGCCCTTGCATATCCATCTGCGGCATGTATCGCTCCCTGTTCATGGCGAACCAGAATATGCCGTATATCTGTTCTGTATAATTCGTCGTAGATGTCAAGAACGGCTCCGCCAGGATAACCAAAAATGGTGTCTACACCTTCCTGCTCCAATACCTTGAAAAGGATCTGTGTCCCCTTTAACTTCATTGATTTTATGCCTCCTCCTTGTGATTAAACCTATCCGGGAGCTTCCCTCGTGATTTCCCATAACAAAAAAAGCCACTAATTAAGGAAAAATAGCGGCTTCTTTCGATAAAAAAACCGCGGCACATTATGGGGAACCGCGGCTTGGATTTCTTTTTTATATCACAAGAGATCCCGAGCGGCGGTCCCCCTGGGTACGATAACCAAGGTTACTACAAAAGATATGTTATCGTATATCCGTATACAGTATCGCTTTTCGCTCATGGCTTCTCCAATAAAAATTGTAAATCTTTTCACACTATATGGCAGGAAAAAGAAATTGTCAACATTTTTTCACACCACAAATAAGGATCAAAAATTTTTACGGTTCATCATCATCGGGTTCATGATACGATCTTATATCATCGTCCTCGCTGGCATCTTTTAAAAAGGCCTCTCGGATTGTCGCCGGGCTACTGTCACTTTCCTCTACTAAAAGCCCACTGCTGGAATCTACGTTATGAAAAATAATACCGTCCGGCACAGGGAATGATTTACTCGGAGTGCCAGCAAGAAATTTACTCATGAAATACAGCCAGATAGGGGCTGCTGCACGTCCTCCGACCTCTTCTCGCCGGAGTGTTGTTTCTTTGTCAAATCCGACCCAAACACCCGTGACATGGGTTGGCGTATATCCCATAAACCAAGCATCGCGATTGGAATTTGTCGTTCCTGTTTTCCCCGCAACAGGGCGGCCAATGCTTTTCACCCGTGTCCCGGTTCCTCTTGCTACGGCGTCCTGCAGTACATATGTGGTTAAAAAGGCAATTTTAGGATCAATCACCTGTTCCTCGACAATTTGAGCCTGTTCAAAGACATGTCCCGTCCTGTCAACAATTTTCTTAATAAAGTAAGGAGTTACCCGTTTTCCCCCGTTGGCCAAAACACCGTAGGCACGAACCATTTCCTGAAGCGTGACGCTAGAGGAACCCAAAGCCATAGCGAGATTTTTATCAAGAGGCGAGGTAATTCCCATATTGGTTGCATAAGATGCGGCATAATCAACACCAATGTGTTCAAGTAATTTAACCGTAATCACATTCCGCGAATGGACCAAAGCTTCTCGTAATGTGATAATACCCACAAACTTGCCGTCGTAATTCCTCGGCTGCCAGAGTCCGCCTTTCCGCGAAGGGTCGGGATAGGCAATGGGGGAATCTTCAAAGCGTGTTGCTGGCGTCATACCTTTGTCAAATGCCGCAGTATAAATAAAAGGTTTGAAGGCTGACCCCGGTTGCCGCACAGATTGGGTAGCGCGATTGAACTCGCTCTTTTTAAAATCGCGCCCACCCACCATGGCTCGGATAGCTCCTGTTTGCGCATCTATGCACAATAGCGCCGCCTGTGGAAGTTCCTTATATTTCCCTCGTGCTTCAATTTCCTTGAGTCCCCGCTCAACGGCTTGGTTGGCGCTTATCTGAGCAGCGATATCCAAAGTCGTATATATCTTCAATCCTTCCTTGTACAGGACGTTGCTGCCGTATTTACTCTGAACATAGCGCCTGGTATTCTCAACAAAATAGGGAGCTATCTTTTCTTTTGGGCGGATAGAACGAAACCGCAAAGATGTTTTCCATGCTTCCTGCTTTTGCTCCAGCGTAATATAACCATCCTCAACCATTCGCGTCAGCACATAATTCTGCCGTTCACGGGCCTTTTCAAACCGCAACAGGGGTGAATAATCCCGTGGGCTCTTAGGCAAAGTGGCCAACATTGAGGCTTCCGCCAAGGTCAAAGAAAGGGCGCTTTTGCCAAAATAGCTTTCTGAAGCGGCTTCAATTCCATACGTTCCATGTCCCATATAGATATAATTCAAGTAGAGATTGAGAATTTCTTCCTTGGTGAGATAGCGGTCTATTTTGTAAGCGAGTATGGCTTCTCTGATTTTGCGAGTGTAAGTTCTTTCCTGGGAAAGATAAAGAGATTTTGCTACCTGTTGTGTAATGGTGCTACCGCCCTGAACAATTTTTCCGGCAGCCATATTTTTGTAAAAGGCGCGAGTAATACTGGTAAAATCAAGGCCTTTGTGATGAAAGAAGCGAGCATCTTCTGCAGAAACGAAGGCTAAAACCACATGACGAGGAATATCGGCAACATTGATGACCTTGCGATCCTCCAAGAAAAATTCGTCAATCAATTCATCATTATCACTATAAACCTGGGTAGCGATACTGGGCCGGAAATCCTTCAATGCGGCAATGCTGGGTAATTCTTGTAAAAGAATATAGTACACAACACTACTGCCGATTAAAACCAGAAAGAGAAAAACAAAGAAAGAAATCAGACAAAAGCGAAAGAATCGTGACTTCCAACGGGTTTTTCCCCGTGTTTTTCTAAACATTTTCTTTTTAGCTCTCATGAAGGCGTTTCTTCCTTTTCTGTATCGGTAGTGTTGCCCTTCTTGCGCCCGGCAATTTTCGCAAGCAAAATACTGATTTCATACAAAATCACCAGGGATATGGCCATGAGAGTCTGTGTTAGAGCGGAAGGGTCAGGAGTTAAAAGGGCAGCGGCGATAAAAAAGATAAGAATCGCATAGCGCCGCTGACGCCGGAGCATGTCCGCGTTGACAACACCAATTTTAGCCAGAAAGAAGACAAATACGGGTAGTTCAAAAGAGATACCAAATACCAGCATAAATCTAAAGGCTAGGCCGAAATACTCGCGAAAGGAAATCATGGGTTTCAGCGCATCCGTGGCAAAGGACATAAAAAACTGGACAGCCAGTGGCAGGATCAGAAAGTAACAGAAAAGAGCCCCTGAAACAAACAAAAAGCTCGCAGAAATAACGAAGGGGACGACATAACGTTTTTCTTTACGATACAA
>Ga0123356_10004827_pt1 | contig 13874 bp, 7 predicted proteins | sample TergutEmb28metaG_2_FD_92546 | JGI IMG/M metagenome (GOLD analysis project Ga0123356, IMG submission 92546) | Embiratermes neotenicus P3 segment gut microbial communities from Petit-Saut dam, French Guiana - Emb289 P3 | ecosystem: Host-associated > Arthropoda: Insects > Digestive system > Gut ...
GGAATACGGAAGACGCGATTGCTTTTGCCCGCGAGGAAGGCCGCGAAGAAGGAAGAGAAGAAGGTCGCGAGGCAACAAAGGAAGAAGCCAGAAAAGAAAAACTCGAAATTGCCAGAAATCTTTTATTAAAAGGTTCGACACCGGAATTCGTACAAGAAATCACTGGGATTGATCTGGAAACAATTCAAGGGCTGAGTAAGCTGTAGTAAATTAATCTTTTTCCCCTTTGTGAAACTCCCTGCCTGACCACTCTGGAGTGGTCAGGCAAGTACTCCGTGGTAAATTATTAAAAAGGTAGCAGCTACCGATTACAGAGCGCAAAAGCGGTTGTCGAAAGGCAGCCGCTTTTTTACAATACTTGTATTTTATTCTTTGGATTGGTAAATTAAATACATGACTCCGCAATTATCTCCCTACCGCTTAAGCAAAGCGCGGGAGGTTTATAATTATTTCAATATTTTTAACGCCATCTCCTGGAATTTGCTGGTAGGGATAATTCTTACTCTTTTTGTCCTGCGGCTTGGAGCTTCTCCGACATATATCGGGCTTATGACTGCGACATTTTACATGGCGATGTTTCTATTGCCGATTGGTAAAATTCTATCAAGGCGTTTTTCCATAATCTCCCTTTTTAGTTTTACCTGGATAGCCCGTTCAATTTGTATGATCTTGGCAGTAGCGGCGCCGTTTGTTGACTATGCAGGCCACTCAAATATTGCTTTACTGTTGGTCTTTTTGGGAGTACTCTTTTTTCATCTTTTTCGCGGCGTTGGTTTGGTTGGAAATAATCCTGTTTTGAATTTGCTGGCAACCGGTCCTGACAGGGGAAGCTATATGACCCAAATTCAGGTTGTTGCCGCCGCGATTGGAATGTTCGGCAGCTTTTTAATAGCGATGATTTTGGGTATGGAGCCGCCAATTTTTATTTTTTCCATTTTATTGAGCCTTGGGGTAATTGTCGGTGTTATCTGCGGATGTGTTATTAAAAAACTGCCTGAACCTGCGCACAAAAAAGACGAGCAGGTTACAAAACTTAAAGATATATTCAAAGACGCTTTTTCCCAGGAGCATTTACGGAATTTTTTATTTATTCTGTTTCTTGTTGTTTTTGTGTCCGGCGTTACGCGAACATTTGCCGTGGTTTATGCCCGCGAAGTATTTAAGCACAATGACGGTTTGATTTCGCTTTATGCTGTTTTTGGCGGGCTGGGGCATCTGATGGCAGGTTTAATTGTAAAATTTCTTGTCGACCGCATCGGTGCAAAACCGCTTTTTCTTGTCAGTTTGATCCTTGGTATTGTCAGTTTAATTCCCGTTGTATTTTTTCCGCAGTATGCAATTGAAAATGTAACCGGCACAATCCTTTTTATGGTTTTTTTGTTTTTTATGCTGCACTTTGGTTTTCTTGGTTCGGAAGGGATTGCGCAGACTTATTTTCTTGGATTAATTCCGTCGGAAAAAATGCTTGATATGGGAATTCTTTATTTCTTTATTTTTGGTATTGCCGGCGCTGCCGGTACATTTCTGGCAGGAATGCTTGTTGATTTTTTATTTCTTATCGGTTTTTCGCATTTTATTTCCTTTAAAATTCTTTTTTCTTTAATGGGTATTTTGGCAATAGTTGCCCTTGCCATGCAGAAAAAAATGAAATCTTTGGGTTCTCTCCCGCTTCATGATGCGCTGGAAGTTATTTTTTCCTTTAGGGATCTTCGCGCAATCAGCCTTCTGGATAAATTGAACAAAGCCCAGGATTCGCATGAAGAAAAGATTCTTCTTGGCGCGTTACATAGCACGCCGTCTCATCTTGCTACAGATGGACTTTTGGAAAGCGCGCGCTCGCCAAAACTAGCGACCCGTACGGAAGCAATAAGGGCACTGGAAAAATTGCACAAGCTGAACAAAAATGCGGAAAAAGCATTAATAGACGATATTAGCAACAATCCTTTTACGACAGCTTATATTTCTGCGCGTACTCTGGGCAACCATAATTGTACTGCCGCGATTCAAAAGCTCCGCGAACTTTCCGGCTCGGAAGATTATATGCTGGCGGGAGAATCGATTATTGCTCTTGCAAAAATGAAAGACGAAGAATTCCGTCCGGAAATAGAAAAAATTATTCTTAATACGCAAAACCCAAGATTAATTATCATGGGGGCGGAAGCTCTGGGACTTTTTCACAATTACGAATCGGTGCCGATGTTATTGAATATTTTACGCGGAAAAAATCCGCCGCCCTATTTAATGAATGAAATTATTTTGGCAATAGCAGCAATTGTTGACACACAGACTAAATTTTACAAAATACTGGCGCGTTATTCTGCGGATAATTCTCTTTGTGCGGATCTTGCAATAGACGAAGTGGATTCTGCGCTGGGATTTGTAAAAACCGCTTTAAGTAAAAAGAAAAAGAAAATTACTGTTTCTGTTATTACTTCTTATGCCGAACGTTTTCAAAATGCTGTTAATAGCTATATAAAAGAAAATAACGGCATGGAGTTATCACGCTGGATATTGGAACTTCCCGATGAATTTTCCAGAGTCGGCAGTGCTATTAAAACAGTTTTTTCAGAGACGATAATGGATGAAGATTTTATGGTTAATGATTGCTTGCGCCTGTTGATTGTTCATTGGGCTGCGCAGGAATTAAGAATGTGGGCTGCAAAAGCAAAGTGAGACTATCCCGTAACTTGACATGAAAATTGTTGTCTTATAGGATATATATATGGGATATTACAATGGAAAAGGCTTTATTTCCGTTTTTGCTGTCAGATTAATCGCTTTTCTTACCATAATAGTAGTAATAATAATGGGTGTGGCCCTTGGTTTTTCTCTGGCGCTGACAATGAACACCATAAACGAAGAAAATTTTGTTGAATTTGCACCTGCCCTTCCGACGAGATTGCTTGATTCAGAAGGTAATCTCATTACAGAATTTGCTTCCGATGAAAAACGGGAACTGGTTACCTTAAGTGAATTGCCCAGACATTTAATTCATGCTGTTCTTGCGCGCGAAGATCCGGATTTTTACAATCATCGTGGTTTTAGTATCCGTGCTATTGCCCGCGCAGCCTGGGGGCAGATAACGCCGGGTCCTGGATTGGGCGGCGGTTCTACCATTACCCAGCAAGTAGCGGGAACCTTGTACACAAACCGGGGAGAAAAAACCATAACACGAAAAATAAAAGAATTATGGTGGGCTTTACAGATGGAGCGCCGCTATACAAAAAATGAAATTTTGGAAATATATCTTAATTATATGCCTATGGGTCCGGGGACTTACGGAGTTGAAACAGCCAGCAGATATTTTTTCCGTAAGAGCGCAAGGGATATAAATCTTTCAGAATCAGCAGTTTTGGCAGTTTTGCTTTCCGGTCCAAACCGTTTTGATCCCATAAGAAACCCGAACCTTGCCATGGATCGTCAATTTTTTGTTTTGGAGCGCATGATTAACTTTGGCTATATAACCAGAGAGGATGCGCAATCTTCGTTTGATGAATTCTGGGAAAATTTTGACTGGACTCAGGCTCCTCTTTCGGCATTCCTTACCCGCGAGGACAAGGCGCCATGGTTCAGCGAATATGTTCGCCGGGAACTTGAAGTACTGATGTACGGAAGCATGGATTATTTCCGCGATGGTTATATTGTGCATACAACGCTTAATCTGGCGCATCAGGAAGCTGCGGAAAGATATATGCAGGAAGGGCTGGAAAGGGGTAACAGGGAATTTTCCGCCCTTCAAAGAAGAAGTAATCTTCAGGCTGTACGTTCAATTTTGCCTGTTATTGATTTATTGACTCTTACCTTTGACCTTGAGGATATACATACTGTTGCAGCCGGTCAAAACGAAGCAAGAGCTGTTTCCCGTTATATACGAACGATAAATCCCATTGTGGACATGATGTCTCTGACATTTGGAATTCCTGAATTAAGATACATTACCGGTCCTGGTTTTGCACAGCTTAGAGAATCCATGGATCAGAATGTGGTGGAAGGCGCGCTTATCACAATAGAAAATGAAACAGGTTTTATTACCGCTATCATTGGCGGCTCCAAATATGATGAATCAAATCAGCTTATCCGGGCTACTCAAGCCGCTGTTCAGCCAGGTTCTGCTTTTAAGCCGTTGTATTATTCCGCCGCCCTGGATACCGGACGATTTACAGCCGCAACCATGATTTATGATATTCCGATGGCATTTCATAACGAAGACGGCACTCTCTATGTTCCAAGTAATTACGGCGGAAGATGGAGAGGTCCGCTTTTACTTTACATGATAATGTCGCTGTCTTTGAATATTCCTTCTCTCTATGTGCTTGAACAAACCGGCTTTGACGCATCCATAGGCAGATCCGCCTCTCTTTTGGGTATAACTGACGAAGCTCAAATACGGCGCAATTTTCCGCGTGTTTATCCGCTTGGATTGGGTATTAGTTCAACTTCACCTTTGCAAATGGCAAGGGCATTTGCAATTTTTGGGAATCAGGGGCGTGTTGTTACTCCAATTGCGATTAAAACGATTGAAGATCGCAATGGAAGAATTATATTTGATGTTGAAAGAGATGTTCGCCAGCAGCAGAGGCGGATGGCAAATAATGGCCAGATTATTACCCCTCAAAATTCTTTTGTTATGACAAGAATACTGGAATATGGCGTTACTGCAGGCACTCTTGCATTAGGTACCGGAGCCGGGTCGAAATTTACTTACAGGGATGCTGACGGAAGAACTTTCAGGATGCCTGTTGCCGGTAAAACCGGAACTACTCAAAACTGGTCAGACGCCTGGGTTGTTGGATATACTCCTTACTATACAACAGCTGTATGGTTTGGTTTTGACAAGGCCGGTAATTCTTTGGGAATTAACCAAACAGGAGCAGAATTAGGAGGTCCTGTCTGGGGCGATTATATGAGCGAAATTCACAGAGGGCTCCCCTTAAGAAATTTTTCAAGACCGTCAGGTATAGTTGATGCGGCTGTATGCAGAGCCTCCGGTCTCCTGCCGATTGAATCCTGCAACGAAGGAACAATATCTCTTCCATTTATGACCGGTACGGTTCCTACTCAGTTCTGCGACAGGCACGGGGGGACATCCGCTGTGGGACCAAGACTTTCGATCAGTAATGGCGGTATACAGTCCGATATAGACACTTCTTTCCTCGATTTTATTCCCAGGCTTCAATTGGATTTTGATTTACTCCCCGAATTGAACCATCTGCCGCCAAGTGGGGCGGGGGCCAACAACCAGGATAGAACGCCTGTAACGCTATTTACAGATTCATTTTCTCCAGTTAATGAAACTCCGGTTAATCTTCCGGAACAAAGGAGTCCGGCTATTATCCCGGATACTGTCATTCAATTATTTCCAAGAGAGGAAGATATTGATGAAGTTGATGATCATCTGCCGCCATGGAATCAGTTAAATTAAACCTATGACTTGACAAGTTTTTTGCTTTTTGTTATGGTTTTATTACCATGCGGGAATAGCTCAGTGGTAGAGCGCGACCTTGCCAAGGTCGATGTCGCGGGTCCGACTCCCGTTTCCCGCTATTGAAAACATTTGACGCAATTAATAAACGTTACAGCTTCCGCGGTTCATATCAAAACACAAATATTCCCCGTGAAGATTTGAAAAAAATCCTGGAAGCAGGGCTTGCGGCTCCCAGCGGCTGCAATACACAAACAACATCTCTAATTGCCCTTGATGATCCTGAATTAATCGGCTCAATATCTGCACTCGTAAAGAAAAACGGATTTAAAGGCGGAAACCCTCCGGCAGGTATTTGTATATTAACGCAGCCAGTACCTGCCTATAAGGATGTTTGTTTTAACGTTCAGGATTATTCCGCCGCCATTGAAAATATGCTGCTTGCCATTACAGCTCTTGGTTACGCAAGCTGCTGGATTGAAGGGCAAATTACTGAAAGCGTTGAAACGCAGGAGCAGATTGCAAAATTACTTGGCATTCCCGCAAATTATATTGTTGTAGGTTTTTTGCCTGTTGGTGTTCCGGAAAACGAAGGCAAGAGGCCTATTTACAAAGCGTTTGAGGAACGCGCGTGGTTTAACGGATTTGGGAAATAATACAATAAAGCATTTGCATTGTTATACTATATTTTGAATAGTATTGGCTTTTATTGCAATTTTTTTGTTTTCCATAGTATAATTTACTATCAACAGATATACTTTATGAAAAAAATATGAAAAAAGACATTTGGAAGAATTTTGAATTTAAAATAACCATGATCCTGTTGGCGATTGTTATATCGCTTGGGGCGGGTATTTATTTTGTCAAATACTACCAATATTATACCTTAATAATTGAAGGGCTAAAAGAAGAAGCAATAAATGTTCACAGGTATGCAGAAGAAGTAATTGACGAGCGCAGTTTTTTTGACCTTAACGTAATCGAAGATGAAGAAAGCGACCTTTACATATCCGCGCACAACCGGCTGGATGAAATTAGGCGTATCGCTAATATATTGTACTTGTATACTGCAAAACGGACAGAAGACGGCAGGTATATCTATGTGGTGGATGGGCTAAGTAAGGATGATGAGCTTTTCCGTCATGTAGGCGACCCTATTGAAGACGAAATCATATCAATGCTTAGCCAATGTCTGAATGATGAAATTATTCTGGAAAATAAAATTCTTGATACAGAATGGGGGGTCGTGTATGTTGCGTATTTCCCCTTTCATGACTCCAAAGGAAATGTCATCGGCGCCATTGGCATGGAATTTGACTGCGAAAATGTTTACAAGGCTATCAAAAACGCAAGGCTTATAACTATATTGTTTTCAATTTTTATTGCATCCGGTTTTATGGTTGTGTCATTTTTTATTATAAGGAAAGTTATCAGAAGTACGCAGACAGTTTTTTCTGACATGGAAAAATCTGTAATAGAAGCAAGCGAACGGACAATGTTGATGCTGGATACTTCTCCATTGTGCATTCAAGTATGGGATAAACATTTAAATACTATAGATTGCAACGAGGCGGGTGTAAGGCTGTATGGATTTAAGGATAAGCAGGAATATATAGACAGATTTCTGGAATGCTGCTCGCCTGAGTATCAGCCTGACGGCCAGCGTTCCGATGAAAAAGCGGTAATGCTGGTAAATAAAGCGTTTAAGGAAGGATATTGTAATTTTGAATGGATGCATAGAAGACCTATAGACGATATACCTATACCTGCGGAAATTACTCTTGTTCGGGCAAAATATAAAGGCGAAGATATTGTACTTGGATATACACGCGATATGCGCGAACAAAAAAAGATGATGAAAGATATCGAATACCGCGATAATCTGATGCAAGCGGTGAATCAAGCAGCTATGACCCTGCTCAATTCAGATATGGAATTTTTCGAAAAAGAACTGCATCGCAGTATGAATATTATCGCTGAAGCTGTAAAAGTCGACTGTGTATATCTTTGGAAAAATCATACAACCGATGGAAAACTTTTCTGTTCTCAAGTATTCGAATGGTCTCCGCAAAAAACTATATTTGCGGATGGTACCCCATATAGCTATGACGATGTAGTGCCCGGATGGGAAGAAATCCTCTCCGGCGGAAGACATATAAACAACATAGTGCGGAATATGTCACAGAAAGAGCAGGAGCATTTAAGTCCAAGCGGAATCTTGTCCATTCTGGTAGTGCCAATATTTATTAAAGACCAGTTTTGGGGTTTTGTCGGTTTTGATGATTGTCACAGAGAACGTATATTTACAAAAGAAGAAGAATCGAATTTACATTCTGCCAGCCTGATGCTTGCCAACTCTTTTATCCGTAATGAAATGATTCATGATATAAGAAATTCTTCCGAACAGTTGAAAAGGCGGGCAAAATTAATGCAGGCTGTAAATCAGTCAGCTACATTGCTGCTAACCACAAAAGACAATGAAGATATTGAAATCACGCTCACGGCAAGCATGGAGCTTGTGGGGAGTTCCATGGGTGTCGATCGCGTCAATATCTGGCGAAGCGAAATGACTTCCGGCGATTTACAATTCTTACACGCCTATTGCTGGCTTAGTGATACCGGAAAACAAAAAACATTAATCCCAAAAAGCATTAAATCTCCGTTTGGAGAAAACCCCGAATGGGAAGACAGATTTTCCCGCATCGGATATATTTCCGGACCTGTTTCACAGATGCCTCAGGACGAGCAGGCATATTTTGCTGTTCATGATATAAAATCGGTTGTTGTAATTCCTCTGTTTCTGGATGAACAATTTTGGGGATTATTCAGCGTTGATGACTGTACGCGGGAGCGCAATTTTACAGAAGATGAAATCACTATCCTTAAGTCTGTAAGCCTTATGATGGTAAGCGCGATAAATCGTCATTCTTTAGTTGCTAAACGGACACATCAGCTTGCGCTTCAGACAACCACGCTTACTACTTTGTTTGATTCAATCCCTGACATGATTTTTACCAAGGATTCTGATTCTAAATATATGCATTGTAATAAAGCATTTTTGGAATTTTTTGATAAACGTCTGGAAGATGTTCTTGGAAAGAATATTGTTGAAGCTCTTGGAGTGCCTGAAGAGTCTGCAAAGCAGTACAACGAAGAAGACCAGAAAGTTATGAGAGAAAATCAGAAAATTGTAATAGAAGAACCCTTGCTGAGAGATGACGGAACTACTTTGTTCTTTGAAACAATTAAATTGCCGCTTATGCTGGATAATGCAGCAGTCGGAATTATGGGTATATCGCGTGATGTAACAAAACTTATTAATGCAGAACGTGCAATGGCAGCTAACTATGAACATGTAAGAAGATTAGGCGAGGCGTTAACGAAAATTACTAAATCTCCGACTATTACTGCAGGTGATTTAAAAGCTGCGGCTGATGTTATAGTGCATGATGGATGCATTGTTTTAAATACAACCAGGATTAGCGTATGGAAACTAACAGATGAATTTGAATCCCTCGAAAATATTTCCTGCTATGATAATTCCATCGGCGAATATATAAATGAAGTTGATTTTAACTTATTGATTCATCCGGAATATACAAATCTGCTCAGGTCCGAACGATTGATTGTTATAAACGATGTTAAGGCTCTGAGTGTATTATATGATGCTTCGGGTGATGGATATACTCCGAATGTATGCGCAATGCTTGATGCTCCTATACGTGTTGACGGCAGGCTGATAGGAGTTATCTGCGCAGAGCAGGACTGCTGCGAAGAATTTCCGGATAAGCGTGAATGGCGGACAGGAGAAAAAAACTTTGTTTCCTCTTTGGCGGATTTAATGGCGCTTGCTTTTTCTGGTGCTGAGCGGCGTAAAGCGCGCGATGAAGCCGAACAGGCTAATAAAACTAAATCTTCTTTCCTGGCGAATATGAGCCATGAGATCAGAACACCCATGAACAGCGTCATAGGTTTCACAGAATTGGCTCTGGACGGTGAAAACTCGCCAAAAACCAAAGATTATCTTGCCAGAATCAAATCGAACGCGGAATGGCTGTTACAGATCATCAATGATATACTTGATATATCAAAAATCGAATCCGGTAAAATGGAATTGGAACAAATTCCTTTTGACTTGCACGAATTGTTTTCCGGATGCCGCGCCTCGGTAACACCGAGAGCCTCTGAAAAAAACCTGGAACTGCATTTTTACGCAGAACCGTCTTTTGATAAAATACCTCTGGGCGATCCGACAAGGCTGCGTCAGGTACTCGTGAACCTTCTCTCGAATGCCATAAAATTTACAAATACCGGCGTAGTAAAACTTAGCGCTGTTGTGAAAGAAGTAACAGAAAAAAATATCACATTGCATTTTGAAGTAAAAGACAGCGGTATCGGCATGACGCCCGAACAGATAGCAAGGATTTTTGATCCGTTTGTGCAGGCAGAATCCGGTACTACGCGGAAATACGGCGGTTCGGGGCTGGGTCTTACTATAGTGAAAAATATAGTGGAAATGATGGGCGGAACTCTTTCGATTAAAAGCATGCCTGGAGTTGGCAGCATGTTCGGTTTTAAACTGACTTTTGACACGATAGACATGATAGAAGGTATGTTAGAAAAGAAAACCGTACTAAAAGAATTTGAAAAACCGGTTTTCCAGGGAGAAATTCTTGTATGCGAAGATAATGCGATGAATCAACAGGTAATTTATGAACACCTTACAAGAATAGGTTTTGGCGTTGTTGTGGCGGAAAACGGAAAAATAGGTTTGGAACAGGTGCAAAGCCGCATGAAAAAAAATGTTAAGCAATTTGACTTGATTTTCATGGATATGCATATGCCGGTAATGGACGGCCTTGAAGCAGCCATAAAAATTATTGAACTAGATTCCGGTATCCCCATTGTCGCCATGACAGCGAACATCATGTCCAGTGATATAGAAATTTACAAGAAAAGCGGCATGCGGGACTACGTGGGAAAACCTTTCACTTCTCAAGAGCTGTGGCACTGTCTTATGAAATATTTTAAACCCATAGCCTGGCAGCCTGTTAATGAGCTTCAGCAAACGCAGGACAAAAATGAACTGCAGCAAAAACTTATAAACAGTTTTGTTAAAAATAACCGGAATAAATATGATGATATTAACGAAGCGATAAGCGCAGGAGATATAAAACTGGCGCACAGATTGGCGCATACATTAAAAAGCAATGCGGGCCAGCTTGGAAAGGCAGAACTGAAAAATGTTTGCGAAGAAATTGAAGCACATCTGACTGACGGAAAAAACCGTGTAAAGCAGCAGATGATGATGTCGCTTGAAAGAGAACTGAATAAGGCGCTCGCCGAACTGACGCCGCTGGTTTATGAACCGCTCCGGGTGGAGAAACCGCCTGCCGCTCCTCTGGATGAGAGCGCGGCACGTGAATTGATTGAAAAACTGGAACCCTTGCTTGAGCAAGGCAATCTGAGTTGTCTTGAGTTCATCGGCGATCTTCAGCGGGTACCTGGAAGCGAAGATCTGATACGGCAAATTGAAGATTATGAGTTTGAAAAAGCGCTGATACTTCTTGCCGAACTAAAAGAAAAGTACGGATAAATATAAAACTCCGATTCCCCTCGTCTGCCCGCATAATCTTTGATTATATGGTCAGACAAGCTAACGCCGGTGAATTTGTTCACTTGGCTATGCGCGGCGGAACGTTAGAGTATTAGCGGAAACGCTTATGCTTACCATTGTGTGAAGGAGTAAAACAATGAAGAAGACTTTTTGTCTTGTGTTGTCTTTAACGCTTTTTTTTGCGTTGGGACAACATCTCTTTGGCGCCGGTATACGGGAAGATTCCCAAAACCGCGCTTCGGTTCCTGTTAAAGGAAGAATCATTTTATCTACAACCACCAGTACCCAGGATTCGGGATTGCTCGATTTCCTTTTGCCGGCTTTTACGCAGGAAACCGGGTGGGAAGTTGATGTTGTCGCTGTTGGTTCCGGCGCAGCTTTGCGGATGGGACGGGATGGGGATGCGGATGTGCTTTTGGTTCATGCAAGGCCGGATGAGCTCCAGTTTGTGGCAGATGGCTATGGCAGTATACGTTACGATGTAATGTACAACGACTTCCTTGTTGTGGGACCTGAAGGCAGTATAATAGCGCGTAACGATAATGTGATTCAAACATTAAGGGATATTGCTTTGGGAAACCTTCCTTTTGTTTCCCGCGGCGATGATTCGGGAACCCACAGAATGGAACTAAACCTTTGGTTGGCTGCGGATGTGAACACAAGAGATATGCCGCGATATTCTTCCGTAGGGCAGGGCATGGGAGCAACATTGCAGATGGCTCATGAAATGAGGGCTTTTACCCTTACTGACCGGGCAACATGGCTGATCCTTACGAGAGACGGAAGAATAAATCTTCCTGCTGTTTGTGAATATTCCGAAGAACTTTTAAACTACTACGGAGTAATTCTTGTAAACCCAATACGGCATCCGCATATTAATGTTGAGGGAGGGCGTGCTTTCGTTGAATGGATGATCAGTCCTTCTGCCCAATATCTTATTGGACAATATGGGTTGGCTGAATTCGGCGATGCATTATTTACGCCTAACACAGGGCCTAACGCCAGATGAATTGGGGTTTTCTCAATTTAAGTCCTGATACTTTCTCGATTGTTGGTATTACTCTTAGAATGTCTTTTTTCTCCACGATTATTTCTACAATACTTGGAACAATCTTTGGCTTGCTTTTGGAAAAACATGATTTTCCCGGAAAACGAATTGTTGTAAGAGTCTGCCGGACATTAATGGGAATGCCTCCTGTTGTTGCAGGTCTTATAGTATACCTTCTTCTTATGCGGCAGGGGCCGCTGGGTTTTTTGGGGCTTCTGTTTACTGTTCGGGCAATGGTGATTGCGCAAGTTATTCTTATTACTCCAATTATTACCTGTTTGGTCTATACTTATGCTGTCCGTTGTTCTCCTGCGATAAGGATGTTTGCAAAAACAATGGGAGCAAATCGTTTTCAGACATTGCTTCTATTTGTAAGGGAAATGAGAGGGGAGTTTTATTTTGCTGTTGTTACCGCTTTTAGCCGCGCAATAAGCGAAGTAGGAGCGGTAATGATTGTCGGCGGTAACATACAGTACAGAACGCGTACAATGACAACAGCAATTACCATGCTCCGTCAAATGGGAGATTTCAGCCAGGGTATAACGCTTGGGATTCTTTTATTGATCATTGCTTTTTCGCTGCAAACCCTTTCTGATTTTTTGCGAAAGAATGAAAGATTAGAGGAAAATTTTTAACGATGGTTTTACACGGAATAGAAAAAAAACTGGGTGATTTTTTTCTTTGTATCGCTAGCCTCTCAATTTCAAAACCCGGCGTTTATGGTCTTGTTGGTCCCAATGGGTCAGGAAAGTCCACTCTTGCAAAGATTATGGCAGGACTCCTAAAGCCTGATTGCGGTACAGTTGATACAGAAGGTTTATCTGCAAGGGATATAACGTATCTTGGACGTAAGCCTTATATGATGGATGATACAGTTTATAATAACCTTTTGTATCCTTTGCAGTTGCGGAACATAAAGCCGGATCCGCAGCAAATTGAGCTTTTTTTGGAGAAGATGAAATTTTCTCATCTTAGAAGTCAGAGAGCAAAAAGTTTATCCGGCGGAGAACAGCAAAAACTGGCTTTTCTGCGTGTCATTATCTTTAAGCCGCAGATTGTAATAATCGACGAAGCTATGACCGCCATGGATATAGATAGCCTCGATCTTTTTGAAATGACAATTCTGGAAGAACAAAAAAAAGAAAATTCCATTTGGATTATTATCAGCCATCAGATGGATCATATTAAACGCTTGTGCTCAAATGTTTATTCAATGAATAATGGGCGGCTGGAATTATTAAAACAATAAGGGAACCTTAAGGAAAAAAATGGCAAAACGAAATTTAAATTTGAATGTTGTGCCGGCCGAAGAAGCGCTTTTAAAATATTTTTCCGCTATGGAAGGGCTGTTAAAGCCAATATTTGAAAAAATTTCCGTAGAAAATAGCCTAAATCGTATTACCGGCGAAGCGATTTATGCACGGTTAAATTCACCGCACTATAATGCCGCTGCAATGGACGGTATTGCTGTAATGGCGGCAGCTACAACGGAAGTTAGTAAATCAAATCCTGTTACGTTAAAAGAAGGGAGCGATTTTATCTGCGTAAACACAGGCGATCCGGTTTTTGCTCCATACGATGCAGTGATCATGGCGGAGAATTTAATTCAGGAAGAAGATATAGGGAGCGTCAAAATAACAGAAAGCGCTCCTGCCGGACAGCACGTTAGAAACATCGGGGAAAATATTAAGGCAGGAGAATTAATTGTTAACCAAAAGCATAAAATAAGACCTATTGATATTGGAATGCTTTTATCCGCAGGTCTTACACAGATAGAAGTTTTTTCA
>Ga0123356_10004828_pt1 | contig 13872 bp, 12 predicted proteins | sample TergutEmb28metaG_2_FD_92546 | JGI IMG/M metagenome (GOLD analysis project Ga0123356, IMG submission 92546) | Embiratermes neotenicus P3 segment gut microbial communities from Petit-Saut dam, French Guiana - Emb289 P3 | ecosystem: Host-associated > Arthropoda: Insects > Digestive system > Gut ...
AACTGTTTCCCCGCCCCAGGAAATCAAGCTTTTCCAGAAATGGAGCTTCAAAGACATCAACGTCAAAGACATCGGACTTCAACGATACCTAAACCTAACTCCAATGGTTGCCCCCCACAGCATGGGCCGCCATGAACACCAAAGATTCCGCAAAGCCCGAGTCAACATCGTTGAACGCTTAATCAACGGCTTGATGCGCGGCGGCAAAAACGCAGGCAAAAAAGCCAAAGCAACAAACATTGTCAAAGAAACATTCGAAATAATCAACCTGCGCACAGGCAAAAACCCAATCGATGTACTGGTACAGGCAGTAGAAAACGCCGCCCCATGCGAAGACACCACACGTGTCAGCTACGGTGGAGTCGTCTATCACCTCTCAGTTGATGTTGCCCCCCAACGCAGAATCGACCTCGCCATCCGCCACATAACATCTGGTGCCCGCGCCACTTCAGCCAACAACCCACGCAGCATACAAGAAACACTCGCAGACGAACTCGTGCTCGCAGCCGCTAAAGACATCAAATCCGCCGGCGTCGCAAAACGCAACGAAATCGAACGCGTCGCACAATCCAGCAGATAAAACAACTCTGCCTTCTCTTTTTTAATTTGCCCATTTATACTTAGTTCTAACTAAAGTTCTAACCGTTTAACTGATGTGGTAATACTCGCAGACCGTTGCGAGACTTGTACTCTTTTTATTTTATACCGGTATGTTTTTTGGTCTTATTGTTAGTTAAGGTAAAGCGTAAATAAACTGGGGAATGTTAGATGTTGAAACTAGAGAACAAGATCGTATTAGTTACAGGTGCAAGTTCTGGTATGGGCAAGGCTATATCTTTGCTTTTTGCCAAAGAAGGAGCAACAGTTATTGCAGTTGCAAGACGCTTAGAACGTCTCATTGAACTTGAGAACTCATCTGCAGAGCTATCGGGCAAAATTATAGCACGTAAAGGCGATGTCTCCGATGAGTCAACCATGAATACACTCATAGATAGCATTGTCACCGAATTTGGTACACTAGACATCTTGGTTAACAATGCAGGTATTATGGATGATATGATGCCTGTTACTGAAGTAACAAACGAACTCTGGGATCACGTTATGAGCATCAACCTTAAAGCGCCCTTTAATCTGATTCGAAAAAGTTTGCCCATTATGATAAGTAAAGGCTCAGGCGTTATCATCAACATTGCATCTGTTGGTGGTCTCTTTGGCTCACGTGCAGGTACGGCGTACACTACCTCCAAGTTTGCTGTTGTCGGTCTGACAAAAAACGTTGGCTTTATGTATGCATCAAAAGGTATCCGGTGCAATGCAATCTGTCCAGGTTCAATAGATACCGAGATTTCTGTTGGTATAAAAAATCCTAGTGCGTTTGGCCTCTCACGGGTGAGATCTGGTATGGTCACAAATCCTCGCCAGGGTTCTGCAGAAGAAATCGCAAAAGCGGCTCTCTTCCTTGCGTCTGAGGATTCAAGCTTTGTTAACGGCACCACACTGACAGTAGACGGTGGTTGGAGCGCATATTGATTTATCGGTCATCAAATTTTCCAAAACCCCCTTCAGAGGGTATTTAACAAAAATCGCTAAAGGCAAAACTAAACCTTGCAATTTTTGTACGTATTTAGCCCCGTGAGGATCCATAGCAAATATTGTAACGATATTGCGTAATTTCCATAAAGTTCAATGCTAAATATGTGCTAAAATTCCAACACCCTACCAAAGGGAAAAACAGTATATCCTTACGGAACTCTATATTCTGATATAAATTTGTATATGTTTGACAAACAAATATTGTTCCACAATGATGGGGGAGATGATTGTTTTATTCGTCGCCAACACCTAAAAGTCGGTTAGATTTGTTTGTATGTCTAATTGTTAGATAAAACGCTCAATACTTATCCAATACCGTATTGATGCGGCTGTTTGTTTATCTAATAATTGGACAGTTTGTTCTGGTGCTTAGCATTAAATCAAACAAAGCCTCTATGTATCTTGCAAAGGGGCATGGAGGTATGACACACTGATGTATCCTCACATCGTGTCATGCTTCCATCGGGACATATGGCTGGGCAGTTTCCCTTCCCTTATTCACCTAACCTTCTTCGCCTATCCAGCTGTCTCACCCTGACCCCTCTTTTTATAGTAGCCAAAAATTTTATTCCATCATTAGTCCATCAGTTAATTTATACCTGTATTAATATACTGCCCGAAATCTATCACTGCCGTCTTGTCAATCGCATAGGCCCAAAGAGGCCCAAAAATTGCCCGAAAAAGACGCAGCCAAAAATATTGCGGTTGTTTGTCTTTGAAGGTGTATTATTGCGTGGGGAGACGATATCGAATTTGTTAAAGCGCAAGGTGAAAGACACTAAAGGGCGGTATTGTGGTGGATGAGCGTCGGCTGGGGCGGATTTCGATTTTGACTAATTTGGCTTTGAGTGGAGAGAGTTTATATGCTCTATGAGGAGCGGGAGTTAGTTGAGGTGGTGTTTGATGCTATGAAAAATGAGTTGGAGAATGATAAGTGTATTTGGGTGATAGTGATGCGGTTAGGGGTTATTTTTTTGTTTCGTTTCTTTGTTTGTTTTTGTATTTTCGGGTTTTGGAGAAGTTGCGGGTGGCGGATTTGGTGGGGGAGATCTCGTTGAGAGCTACTTTTTTTGCTCTCCAAGGTCTACGTCGTCAAACATGCAAATATAAAATAGCGGTTAATTGAAATCCCAAAAAAGGTCGAAACTCCACTCACAAAGTTGTCTCTCAAAAACGTATTACCCCAAAATTTGTGCAGTTGAGGTTACTAAAACAAAAAGACAACAAATTTGTTTCGGCAAAAACTGGTAGCTTGCTACAATAGCTTAACTGCCCGTGTCAAAAGTTTAGTATGTTACTCGGTTGTGCCTCGGGTTTTGACGTGGATTTCAACGATGTCTCCGTCGTCGAGTACAAAGTTTAAGCCGACTTTTTTGGGGCTAAAGGGTAGTCGTTTTGCCCAAACCATTGCAAACATAAAGTTTGAGACGAATTCTTTGTGGATGTTGCGGGCTAAATCGCCCATGGTTGCGCCTTTTTTTAGTGCGAAGGGGCGTCCGGTGTCTTGTTTGTTGCCGGGTTCTTTTGTGTAGACGCGTATGATGCCTAAGCTGGAAATCATGGCTCTGCCCAGTTCCTCAATGCCTTTTTTCTGTTCACATGACATCGCTATGATCGGCATCTTGTCACCCACATATTTTTTGAGAATGCGCAAATTATTTTCGGCGCCTTTTGTATCGAGTTTGTTGGCGACAACTACGGCGGCTTTGTAGGTAGTGGTTTCAAAGATGGAATCTTCAACATCATCGAGGGTGACTTCACCTGTGATTTTGACAATCGCATCGTTTATGCGGTAGCTACGAAGCATTGTTTCAACATCTTTCATGGTGGTGCCAATGAGTTTACCAATTAAAATGATACGCAAAGAGGTTCCAGCGTGACGACGATCAATTTCCACCCGTCCATTAGGCCGGGTTACTAACACGCGGCTCTTTTCCAACTCGGACACTAAAAGTTCTAGTTGTTCCACTGGGTTTTGGGTAAGATCCACCATTAGCAATATGCCATCTGCATTGCGTGCCACTCCAAGTGTTACAGGTCCCCACGCGCGACCATCGCCGCTTCCGTCCATAACCGCTGGTGTTTCTACTAACTGAAACTGAACATCCCCAAAATCCATAATACCCGGCACTGGTTGTCGGGTGGTAAATGTCGTTGGTGCAACAACAACGTTGGCTTTGGTGACTGCCTGCATTAGACAGCTTTTGCCCGTGTTGGTCATGCCCAGAATTGCTATCTGTGCGGAGCCTTCTTTTTCAACAAAAAGTTTGGGTCCTCCACTGCTTTTGCCTGTGCCTTTGCGTTTCTTGTCTTCCATGTCGTTTTTGATCATGGCAATTTTGCGTTTAATTTCGCCTCGGAGTTTGAGGGTACCTTTATGCTGCGGAACATACTTTAGAAATTCCTGCATCTTCTCCATTCTCTCGCGAGGACTCTTGGAGTTCTCTACTTCTTCCCATTTATCGAGTGCGTCAGGCGGCAGATTAGTAGGCATATAAACTTCGCATAACCATACATAAAAACAACTTTAAGACGTTTTCTGATTATTTTAGTAATTATATGTCGACTTGCTCTTTTCCTACTGGAAAAAATGGGTTTTTTGCATGGCTGTTTAGCGTTTTCTTGGCAAATTTGTGACATATGGATTTTGACTCTTGAGGTATGCTGTTTGAAGCCAGAGCAAAATGGTTATTTGTAGAAAGAGATTAAGCGGGAGGTGTTGTTTGCTTCCTTTTCTTTGTGATGATTAGGTGTCTACTGTTTTATTATCGTATCTAAAATGGACGGGCGGAGTTTAAGGGAGTTTACGCTACTTTTTTGTGTTTGAGTTTCAGAATAATTATTGCTATTGCCGTAAGTCCCAAAATAGTGCCTGTTATGCCCATGTAGATGAAGATCGATGCTGGTTCTGATGATGGATTGGGTGTGATTATAAAAGTCGATTCGGGGATTGCAAAAAGAGTTCTGTCGATGCTGACATATACGATACCGTTTGACACAGCAGGTGATGAGACTCTTGTAAGAGCATCAATTTTTGGTTCAACTATTGTAAAGTTCCCTATTTTTTCACCTGTTGAGACATTAAGCGCGTAGAGGTTGTAGTCATAAGAATTTACATAGGCAATACCTTTAGCGATAGCGGGTGAAGATGCTTCGTGACCATTTGGCAGGAATTCGGGGGATGTTTTGAATTTCCATACTTCGATTCCGGAATTTGCATTTATAGCATATATACCGGCATGGGTCAGTATAACAACTGTGTTGTCGCTTACCGCAGGGGTTGTAAGTACAGCATGATTGAGTGAAAAATGCCATATTTCCTCTCCGGTGCTAGCGTTTAGAGCATAGACCCCATTATTATTCGAACCGATATAGAGAACACCCTTATCGACAGCAGGCGATGATGCTCTGGGGTACTTGACCTCGATGCCTGTTGTGTGGTTCCATACTTCTTTACCAGTTGAAGCATCCAATGCATATGTTTTGCCGTCGTTTGCTTCGATATAGACCATATTGTTATCTACTGTGGGTGATGAGTTTATCTCGCTTCCGATGTTGTGTTTCCAGAGCATTTTTCCAGTTTGGGCATTTAGTGCGTAAGCTTTGCCGCTATTTGAGCCTATGTAGAGTACTCCATCGAAAACTGCGGGAGTAGATGCACTATTATTTATTTGTGAGCTCCAGATTTGTTTGCCGGTGGCGGCATTAAATGCGTATACATTACTGCTTACACCTCGAAAGTCTGAGCAGACATAGACATATCCGTCGCACACTACGGGAGATAAAAATTCTTGTGCCATATTTACTGTGGATTCCCAGATTTTTGTTCCTGTTGAGGCGTTTATACACAGTAACTGTTCGCCTTTGATGTACACTAAACCGTTAGCGATAGCTGGCGAGGAAGATATGGGATTATATGTTGAATAGTTCCAGCCTGTTGTAACAATTGTTGTGTTAGTTAAATATCCTGATCTGGTAGGATTGCCGCGAAACATTGGCCAGTTATTATCTGACGGGGAAGTTGGCAACTGTGCGGCAACATTTATGAGCGGTAACATGGGCGTTGATCTGCGAGTTGGTAGTGCTGAAGAAATCGGGCAAAATAAAGCGGTGCAGAGCAAAGTAAAGGTTATAATGACAAGAATAGCTGTTGAATAGTTTTTTAGTCCTGTAGTTGCCTAGATTGAGTACACCGCTTTTTTTGCTTAACTCCAAGGTTTAACCATTTGTTAAATAGAGAGGAGACTGATATAACGTCTCCTTATAACACCGAAACTCTCCAAATTTGCTACTGTAACGCTTGTTAACGTTTGATTTCTGCCCCATTTTTGGAGACACAACTTGTTACCCCCTTTTACCCTCTACTGCATCTTCAAATAAACTAAGATCATGCGGTGTTTGTGTGAAAAAAATTCAGCCGGCAAGGGCCGGTCTTGTTGGGAACAATTCCCTTTCTCTCTGCGACCAATCGCAGACCACCTGCTGATTGTCTCTAAAACCTCTTTTTGCTAAATTAACCGTATACCTGTTGGAAGTAGTAACTATTGTTACATTACTGATTACTTGTTGTGTGTAAGAATCAGTTTGATAGGTTAAAATCCCCGTTTAAACATACATTTTATAAGTGCTGCCGGCTGAAAGTATCTGGGAAGCGAGCTTATGGGCGAAACTGAACGTGTGGCAAGACTCAACACGACTGAGGAAACATACCTCGAAACTATAGATGAGCTCACAAAAAAGCTGGGATACGCTGTGGTAACAGATATCGCCAAAGAGCTCGATGTGAAATCTCCAAGCGTCACAAGTATGCTCAAAAAACTCGACTCTTTGGGCTTTGTTAAATATACCCCCTATCGGAACGTAATTTTAACACAAAAAGGCAACGATCTTGCAGTTTTTCTCAAAAAAAGAGAAAGCTCTCTACAAACGTTCCTTACCCTTTTGGGCGTCGATGAAGCTATCGCTGAAGAAGACGCCTGCGCCATGGAACACATCCTGTGCTCTCCAACCCTGCAAAAACTTTCCAGTTTTTTGGAATTCATCCAAACCCCTCAAGGTATTCGGATGCTGGAGAGTTTTCGAAGCTACGAAAAAATCGAAAAATAAACTGTTTTAGTATTAATTGAAGTTTTAGCGCCAAATACAGCTTTATTGGCATATTTTAGTTTTTTTCTTGACTATTTCTAAGCCATTTGTCTTTTGCAGGTCCATAGCAGAAGAAGACCTGTGCGGGTTCTATATGCAGAAGGAATATGAGGGTTGATGCATTAGCTGATTTGGGTATTAAGATATCAATTGCTACAGCAGACATGGTTAAGTATCCTTTTATTGCGCAGGCACGTGAGTTCATAGCTAAAAAAGAGTTGGAATTCAAAGATATTGTTGATGCCCCTGCGGTGAGGAAACGTGCAAAGCAGCGGATCTTGGCATCTTTTCCTGATCAACCTTTATTGCCGCCTGACAAAAATATGGAAGTAGAGATTGCTTCTTATCCAACAGCTATTATTCTTGCTTCAGCAACTGAAGATTCCTTGTTGATAACGCGTTATGCACTGCATGAGGCAAAAATAATCAAAAGATATTTGCAGTCAGAAAAAAACCCTGCGATTGTTTCGGTGATTGCAAAGTCTTTTAAATGGCAGATTCGAACTGACACCTATGGCACTTGGATACATTTTGCAAATTTCCTCAAAAATACCTCCAAGGGACGATTAATCCAAGTTTCCAAATGGAAACTAGGAAACCGCGCCCTAGATAGGGGCTGGGTGCTGGTGAGTTCTGAAGAACTATCTCGTCTCTTACAAGAAGAAGTTCAGGAAAGAATTGAAACCAGTCTCAATAACAAGGTAACTGCCTTACCCCCCGAAATCCAAGCGGATGTAGACGAGTTGAAAGAAGAGTTTCTAAAAGTAAAATCTCAATTGGAAGAAAAATTTGACATAGGTCCACGTGCAGAAGAAGGCGAATATCCTCCCTGTATTACAGCTCTTATCGATCGAGCTAAGAGCGGTGCCCATCTCTCCCATACTGAGCGAATAACCATGGTCACCTACCTGCTCCATCAAGGCGTCAGCACTGATGCTATTGCCAACTTGTTTTCAAAGGTATCTGACTTTAATGCCGAGAAGACCAAATATCAGATTGAAAACTTGGCCGGAAAAACTACTGGACAACCCTATGTTACCTACAACTGTTCTACTCTGCGAACCCATGGCGTTTGCCTCAACACCACTGATCCCATCTGTAGAAGAATCCGAAACCCACTAACTTACCACAAAATCAAACAAGGTATCCCTGCAAAAAACCCTACAGCTAAAAACTAATTGTTGTTAGTTATATTTTTTTGCGTCTGGTTGTTTTCGTATTGATTTGCGGCCTGGTTGGCGGCATCTAACCATATTCCATAACGGGGTTTTAGGGTTTCACCCAAAATTTTCCCATCTCTATCAACAAGCATCTCTAATGCTTTAGTGAAAATTAGCATGTCTGTGTCTTGGGTTCCCTGCCCATATTCTTCACGTTTTACTTTTTTTAGCTCTATCTCATCAGCAACTAGGAATATGTTTCTGTTCAGCCAAAACCCCTGCTGATACTCCGTTAGGCTTCGCCAGCCAAACTTTATTCGCATTAAACAACGCATTGGCGTATCGATTTGAGGATGGATTTTTGTAATGTATTCTTTCTCAGTTACTTTCTCATTGGTCTCTAAGCCATTGACATAGTGATAAATCGAATCCTCCGATAGTTCTGTTCCAAGCGTTTCAAAAAAGTTACTCCCCAAATCCGTCCAAATAACTGCATCAAAGCCTTTTGTTTCCACCCATTTTTTGATCGTTCCAATAACCTCTGGAACAGCATTACACCGACAGCTACCATTGAGTCGTGAATAGAATCCAATGTTTTTCTCTGTTGTTGCTTCCCTTGTTGCCAGCGCTGAAACTGCTTCGTTTAGATTAGAAAAATCGCCTATATTCCATAGTGTCTGAACTTTGGGTGCATTTTGATATAAAACAAGTGTTAGTGGTGTTTTCTCTGATATACGTGCAAATTCTATAGGTAGTTGGGGGCCATCATAATTCCAAGGACCTTTGAGTTTTAAACCTCGCGAATTCCAATAAAGCGATCCCCAACCTATCACAGCAATCTTCAGATTACTCACCATGTACTCTTTGTTCATAGTTTTTAAAAGGTCTTCTGTTTAACTAACACTGATGTTTGAAACGCTTTTTTGAGGTTATGAAATGATGAGTTGTTGTGTTTGGCTTTGTGTAGTCACAGATCTTTAAAGCGGTTCTTGTCTGTTGTATGGTAGGTTTCTGAGGTGGAATATAGTGGTTGAATGTGATGATTCTATGGTGTGTTTGACTCAGAGCAGGTGTTTGGTATGAGTTTTAACATCAACGATATTATTGGTCAAATCAGCAATTTTGTGGGTAATATCCGTGACTTTTCCAGCGGCGGGGAACCTGTGAGTGTTAATGTGGATGGTTTTAACATAGCTGTTAGCAAAAATCAAGGCCACTACGAGTTTGCCCTAAGCTTGCGTTTGGTAATTAAACCCAAACAACCCCCCTTAGTTTAGCTGTCTCTTTATTTTGTCATCTTTTTTTGGTTAGTTGGTTGTTTGTTGATTGGATAGTTGTTTCTTGTAGATTAGTAAAGTTTTTAGCGTTAAGTCTCCATTTATGCGGTGAGGAGGTTGAGTGTTTGGAGAAGAAATGTCAAGTGTGCAAAAAAACCTTCACAACCTTTGATGCCAAGGCAAAATACTGTGGTACTGCTTGTGCAAAGAAAGCCGGTAAAAAGTAAGCCGGTAAAGTCACATCTGTTTTTGTTTTAGCTCTTGTTTTTTTGGTAAACTTGGAATCTGTTGGTTGTTTGTTTTTGTTTTCTATTTTTGGTGGTTTTTCTTATCAGCATGCTTTTATTTGAGGCGCAAGAACTACTGTTAACATAAACCCATTTGCTGACCCGGTTGCATTTGTATGGTGGTTGAACTTCGAGTACAAGAACAGCAGCTTCTTTCTGTTCTAAGCAAACAAGAAGGAAGCGCAAGCGTAGAGCAGCTTGTCCAATTTTGCGGTTTTCCTGATGCCGCTGTTATGCGTAATGCGCTTAGTTTACAGGAAAGAAATCTCTTGACCATACAAGCGGCGACGCAGAATATAATTAAACTCACCACCGAAGGCAAATCCTATGCACAAACTTGTCTGCCTGAGCGCAAGCTTATCTTGGCCGTGGCGGAATTGGGCGGCAAAGCAGATTTGTATGAAGCGGCTAAAAAAGCTGATCTTGAAGGTTCGTTTATACAGATCGCACAAGGCTGGGTTATCCGCAAGAAATGGGCGTTCTACGATTCAAAAACTAACACTTTAACCCTCAATGATGCATTGATGCATCAAATGACCGTTCCAGAGGGTTGTGATGAAGCCCTGCTCAAATATCTTGGCGAAAAAGATCAGGCATCATTTGATGATCTAAGTGATGAACTTAAAGATGCCTCTGAGCAGCTTAAAAAACGCAAACTTGCGGTTGTTGAACCTAAAACTACTCGTATTCTAAAAATAACTCCTGAGGGCATCTGTGCTGTTTCTGAGGCCTCCATTGCTGTGCCTGAGGTGACTAAACTCACCCCTGAGCTCATAATTACTGGTAAATGGCGGGAAGCTAAACTCCAAAAATACAACATTGAAGCTCCCGTCGCCAAAACTTGGGGCGGAAAAAAACATCCCTACCTCAGCTTTCTTGATGAGGTTCGTGCCAAACTTGTCCAATTGGGTTTTCAAGAAATGACTGGCACAGCAGTTGAAGCTAGTTTCTTCAACTTTGATGCTCTATATGTGCCCCAAGATCATCCTGCAAGAGACCCAAGCGACATCTACTACATCAAAGATCCCAAATATGCCAATTTAGACAACCAAACCCAAACAGTTGAGCAAATAGCTCAAACCCATCAAAACGGCAACCAAACTGGTAGCACCGGCTGGGGCTATAAATACAGTCTCGAAGCCGCTCAGCGCCTAATTCTGCGTGGCCACGGCACCTGTCTAAGCGCCCGAACGCTTCAAAGCGGCAAATACCAAGTACCCAGCCGCCACTTCAGCATCGCTAGGGTATATCGCCCTGAAATCACTGATCGCACGCATCTCTCAGAATTCAACCAAGTCGAAGGTATCATAATTGATGAACACCTCACCCTAAAAGACCTCTTAGGCGTCTTGGGCAAATTCGCACTTGAAATAGCCGGAGCCGACAAAATCCGATTCAAACCCGACTATTTCCCCTTCACCGAACCCAGCGTAGAACTCTCCGCCTACAAGGAAGGCTATGGCTGGATTGAATTTGGCGGCTCAGGCATATTCCGCCCCGAAGTTACTATACCCCTAAACGTTAAAGCACCCGTTATTGCCTGGGGCTTAGGCGTTGACCGCCTCTATATGATGCGCAACGAAATAAGCGATATACGTATGATATTTAATCAAGACCTCGACTGGCTAAGAAAAAAACAGGTGACCTAATATGCCCACAATCGATGTAAACTATACTGAACTCCAACGACTGCTCAACCTAAAATTAGACAACAACGTAGAGAAACTCGACGATATTTTGGCCTACATCAAAGCGGAAATCAAAGATTTTGACCCAAAAGAAAACTCGCTTAGCATAGAAATGAAAGATACCGCGCGTGCAGACCTCTGGAGCGTAGAAGGCCTAACCCGTGCACTACAAAGTTACACCGGACAACAAAAAGGCCTCAAACCCTACATCACCGCAGACAAATCCGACATTGAAGTCAACGTAGATGCCAACCTATTTGATATCCGTCCCTACATCGCCTGCGCAGTTATAAAAGACATCCATCTAAGCGATGATGTCATAAAAGGCATCATGCACCTCCAGGACAAACTCGACCATACCCACGGCAGAAGCCGACGCCGAACCAGTATCGGCATCTACAACCTTGACCTCATCAACCCCCCAATCAAATACACAGCAGTTAAACCCACGACTGTAGAGTTTGTGCCGCTGGGTTTTAATCAAAAGATGCAACTCGATGAAATCCTTGAAAAACACCCCAAAGGCCAAGAATACGGTCACATCGTTAAATCTCACCCCCTCTATCCAATGCTCTATGACAGCCAAGACCATGTTCTCTCCTTCCCCCCCATAATCAACAGCAGTGATCTAGGCAAAATCACTGAGGACTCCCGCAACCTCCTAATTGAAGTCACAGGTACGCTCCACAAAACAGTTCTAAACACCCTGACTTTGATCACCTCAGCCCTTATTGATCGCGGCGGAAAAGCATACAGCGTCACCATCAACTACCCCCAAGGCACCAACTATACCCAAAAAACCCTAGTTACCCCCGACTTTAACAACAAACCCCTCGAACTAAGCATAACAGAAACAAATCGTCTCCTAGGTCTGAATTTATCCGCAGAGGTGATCATTAATTTATTGGGTATAGCCGGTTTGGGTGTTGAAAAAGTCTCCGACCAATACATAACGGTGCTGGTTCCGTGCTACCGGGTGGATGTTATGCATCAAGTCGATATAATCGAAGATATCGCCATAGCTTATGGTTATAATAACATCGAACCACTGTGGCGTGAGTTACCCACAACAGGCAAAGCCAAAGCAGATCAGTATTGTATTGATATTGCACGCGACTTGATGATTGGTTTAGGCTACCAAGAAGTTCTCAATACCACTCTAACCAATCCTCAAACTCTATTTCAAAAAATGAATCAACCCCCCACTCGCCTAATTGAGCTGTCTAATCCCAAAGTTATAACCATGACCTGTCTGCGTAACCAGTTGTTACCCGGACTCATAGAGTTCTTAAGTTGCAATCAGTCTGTAGAGTTTCCTCAAAAAATCTTTGAACTAGGCAGAGTTACCCTTCCCAATGATGCAGAGGAGACCCGAACATGCGATAAAAATTATCTCTCAGCAGTAACAACCCATTCCAACGCGAATTTTAGTGAAATCAAATCGACCCTAGATGCATTTATGACAAACTTTGGTGTTGAGTGGCAAATCCAAGAAACAACCCATCCAAGCTTTATCGACGGTCGAGCTGGAAAAATCCTCACAGAAAACCAAGAAGTGGGCATCATCGGTGAAATCAACCCCGCCACACTTGAAGCATGGAAACTTGAAAACCCCGTTGCAGGCTTTGAACTTCATTTTCAAACCTTAGTTGATGATAAACAAAATGAACCGTGCAAAAAACTCGCCAAACAGACCAGTTGTCCATAAACCTTATGGCGATAAGTTCTGCTGATGCAGTATACCTTTAGGTGCTAAACTAACAAGTATGTGTAAAATAGACTAACTAACCATGGATTTTTGCCAAAGCTTATGTGGCTGTGTTTTTCTAAGTGGTTATTGGGTACGGTGCACCTGTGAAGCCATGTGTCCTATTCGTATACAGCTATACATGTGATGGCCAAATACGAATAGGCTTGATTGGTGTGTTTGATTTGTGTTTGTTGTTTTGGATCTCTGGCTGAGGTTTGTGGTTGTCGATGATGGGTGGTGTCTGTTGTTTGCGGTCTGTTATTTTGTTTTTTAGTTTTCCTCTTTTTTTGTTGTTTTGATAACGTCTGATTGCATTAATGCAAAGCGTATGTGTTCGCAATTGCCTGCGTCGCATACTTGACAATAGTTGCCTTTGGATGTTATATTTATGTCTGCGATTTGATTTAGTTTTATGTCTCTGATTTTGGCTCCATTGTTGTTATGGTTTATTATGCTTAGGTGTGGATCTTCGTATTTTTGCAGGTATTGTCGTACTGCTTCTTTGACTATTTCGGCGCGCGAAGTAAATCCATGTCTTCCTATTAGTTTGTCGATTTCTATGGCGAATTGTTGTGGAACTCTTATTGTTGAGTACCCGTCTTTTCGCTCTTTTTCTTTCATATATGCCCTTCCTTGTTTATTCCCTTGTTGAGTCACGGATTAGTCACTTCTACATTTAAAACGTTGTGTCAAAAAACCGAATACTATTGTTTATTGTATATTATTATTTAAGTTATGCGTCATGTTATACGCGATGTACTGTTGAATCGTGCGTGACTTTATATCTAATAAGCATATATGTGATGTTGGCAATGATTCAATCGTGGCTCATTTATGACAAAATACATCACTGTCCGGCTTCCTGAATGTTACCACTGCGCGCTGGATAAACTAATTGAAAAACAGGCGTCCACCAGCCGTGCAGATGTAGCCAAAAGCGCGCTACGCGAATTTTTCCAGAAATATCCAGAA
>Ga0123356_10004829_pt1 | contig 13869 bp, 11 predicted proteins | sample TergutEmb28metaG_2_FD_92546 | JGI IMG/M metagenome (GOLD analysis project Ga0123356, IMG submission 92546) | Embiratermes neotenicus P3 segment gut microbial communities from Petit-Saut dam, French Guiana - Emb289 P3 | ecosystem: Host-associated > Arthropoda: Insects > Digestive system > Gut ...
TGCAGGTTCCAAAATCATAGGAAGTACTAATAGTCATGCTACAGATACGGGAGCGGTATATGTTGCGGTTGGTGCAACTTTCACAATGGATGGCGGTGAAATTACCGGCAACCACTCTTCCAGTACTAATGCGTCTGCTGCCGGAGGCGTACATATAGTAGACGCTGCCTCAAAATTCATAATGACCGGCGGTACTATTACAGGCAACACCAGAGGCACCTCTGAGGAAGCTATGGATGTTTATTTCGCTCATGCTGCTGCTTTTACGTTCTTTAACGAAAATAAAACAGGCGGTACTATCGGTACTACAGGTGTTGTCGGCATTATTCCCGAAGCGGCAGAGTTTACCAGCACCGACAGTGACGGCAATGAATATGTTTTGGTTATTACCGAAAACTTAAGCACCCGTTCAGTTTATAATCCCAGAGCAGGAGATAATTATATTCTGACGATTAAATCAGCAAGTCAACCGGACAGAGTAAGTTCGGGAACTGTTACCACAGCCGGTGACAATCTCAGCCTGCAGCCTTCCGTTGCAGGAGCGGCGCCCTTTACTGTAAACACAAGCGGCGGACAAATGACAGCTATCGACGGAAACATCCGGTTTGACAGCGGCGCTTCAATGGCAGCTCCGGGTGCAGTAACGCCAGCCGTTTTTGAATGTCCGCACTTAATTGATGAATGGGGAATTGCATTACCGGCACACAGGCATACCATGACAGCTGCCGGTACAGAAACCGGAACCTGTACAATATGCACGGCTACCATAACTCGTCCATTACCTTCCGGTCAATCATTAATTTCATCGCTAAGCGGATCAGATGCAAGACTGACTTTATATCTGGCTTTTGGAAGTAGTCCTACAGCTATCGTGACAGATATATTAACGCGGATAGGATCATCGTCGGTCAGTGAAGTTACACTCGATCTTTCCGGCAGCACCGGAACTTTTGATCCTCTCAGAACCAACACCGATAGTTCTGTTCTAAGTGGCAAGGCTAAAATAAAATCAATCATTCTGCCTAGTACAGCAACAGGTATACCAATCGGCGCATTTAACGAGGGTACATTCGCTAACTTTACTATTCTTGAATCAGTGAGCGGCGATGGTGTAACAGCAATAAGTAATAATGCCTTCCGTAACAATTTCACACTTAAAAGCGTTAGTTTCCCCAATGTTACATCCATCGGTACTAGTGCATTTCAGGGAGCAACATCGTTAGCAAATGTTGATATGCCCAAGGTAACATCAATAGGCATTGATGCATTCCGCGCATTAGAGGAAACTATTCTTGGAGTACTCTTTTTCTGGGAGGTTCCGATAAAAGAAATCAACATGCCCCTTGTAACAACGATAGGCGCTAATGCATTCCGCGGCAGTTTACTGGAAAAGGCAATCTTTCCATTAGTACTTAATATACCGAATGGAGCTTTCCAGTATTCTAATGTGAAAGAAGTTGATTTCCCTATAGCAACAGCTATCGGAAATAGTGCATTCCAGGATACAAAATTAGAAGCCATCGAATTTCCCCTTGTAGGCGCTGTAGGGTTTGATGCCTTCAGAGATTGCGGAGCGCTTGCAAATGTAGGTCTTCCATTGGCAGTTACAATCGGTGCCAATGCCTTTAATGGAGCCAAATTAACCGGTATTGTTGTTTTACCTTTTGTTACCACGATATCACAAGGAACATTCCAGGATAGCGGGTTATTAAATATCGTATTACTTTCGGCAACAAGTGTAGCTGCTTCTGCTTTTCGGGACTGCACGTTCTTGCTGACTGTGACTATGCCTAATGTAACATCAATAGCCAATAATGCATTTGATGGATGTACAGCTTTAATGGCTGTGATAATCCCCTCTATTACAAGTATAGGCGGACAAGCATTTGCAAACACCGGTTCGCTACCTCTTTCCATAGTTATGGGAGAAAGAGCTCCGGCGCTGACCGGAGGCATTTTCTTGGATGTTTCATTGAAAATTGTTACAGTCCTTATTCCTTTAAGTTCTGAAGATTATGGATATAGTGTAACCGGTCCACCTGATAACCCAGTGCCAAATATCTGGGGCAATGGTTTAAGAGGCAGAGGCTGGAATCGCGGCGCAACAAGCGGAGGCTCATTGGGATCTGGTACTCTGAATCCAAGTATCACTGTTAATATTCAGGTAGGAACATTGCCTTAAAGGTTTTGTAACGCCTCACGGAAAAATCCAGCCAAAATACTGCGGTTTGATTTAACGTGAGGCGTTCTCTTTAAATTTTCTTAATCAATTACAGGCGGTCTGGGACTAAATGGTCCTTCCGTAGTGTGTTTGCATTACGGACAGCAACGCTATTCTATTTAACAATAGCTGTATTAAACATGTTCTTTCTTGGTTTAACCCGCGCTGCTTCAGGTTCCGGATCAAAATCGATATACGCAAGTTTTGCGGCAGGATCAAGTTTTGCCAGTTCATCAGAAGCTGTATTGACTGCAATGATGTATTGTTCAGCAGGTCTGAAGGCGCGGCAGGCAGGGCATGCGCACCATGTATTCTGATGTACTTCATCGGGCAAAAGATGAAAGATACGCGGAGCAGTAACTTTCGGCAGAACAAGAGTTAAAAAGTTCCGTGCACGTTCGGAAATTACGGATATTGTTTTTGGATTTGTCGGACAAAAATGATGCATCAATTTCCGTTTTCCATGTTCCATACGAAACATGTCACTATGGAAAAAATACATCCGTCTTGGCAGCAGAAGATGCAAATCGCGTCCGCCAGCTTCGATATTCAGGTTGTAATATTTTATCAGCTTTGTATATAAAGTATTTTTACTCCGGAAATAACCGTCATCCATTGAAAAAACAAGAGTATTACATTCATTTTCAACAGCCAGTTTGATTATTTTTTCACGTTCTATAATGCTGGTATATTTTTTTATAAACAGCCTTTTTCTGGATTTATCCATACTTATAATATATGGTATTATTCCCCATTAGGCTATATGATAATTAATATGATGTCTGAATCACATCCGGAATTCCAAATTGATAATTCCATCGTCGATGTCGCTGTTATCGGATGCGGTGTTTCCGGAGCAAATATAGCCAGACGCCTTTCGGCATATTCCGTTAAAACTGTTGTTTTGGAAAAAGCTGCGGATGTATCATTCGGCACTTCCAAAGCAAATTCCGGAATAATACACGGCGGTTTTCATCATAATAAAAAATACTTAAAAGCCCGTCTTGAAATGCAGGGCAGTCTGATGTTTGATCAGCTAAGAAGAGAACTAAATTTTCCGTTTAAAAGGTGCGGAATTATTGTAGCGGCTCTTCATCGTGATGAAATGAAAGTTGTTGAACATCTTTATATGCAGGGTGTGGAAAATGATAGCTTGGGAATTGAACTTTGCTCGCGCCAGAGGATTCTTGACCTTGAACCGAAGCTTTCTTCCGATGTAGTAGGCGGCCTTTATGCCCCAAGCGGCGGAATAATTGAACCTTACCGTTTTGTTTTTGCTCTTGTAGAATCTGCAAAGAAAAACGGTGTTGGTTTTTTAACTAATTTTAAAGTGAGCGAAGCAGTACGGAGCAGTACCGGTAAAGAAGGAGATTTTTGGATTATACGTTCCGAAGCTGGCCATGCAAAAAATGCGAATCCTGCCGGTTCAAAATCTGTTTGTTCCGAAATTAAAGCCCGTTATGTGATAAATGCGGCAGGGCTTTTTGCAGATGAAGTTTCAAATATTTTCGGCGCCGAAGATTTTAAGATCAATGCCAGAAAGGGCGAATACTATCTGCTTGACAGGCTCACAAAAGCTTGTCCTTCCAGGGTGATCTTTCCGGTTCCAACCGCTGTTTCAAAAGGAATGCTTGTTATCCCTACTGTAGAAGGCACTGTTCTTGTTGGTCCTACCGCAGATGCTGCCGAAGACAAAGAGGATTTTTCCACCACGGCAGAAAGACTGGAACAGATTCTTGTTTCCGGTAAAACCATGATTCCGTCCATTAGTCAAAATGATGTAATTACTTCCTTTGCAGGGCTTCGTCCGTGCCTTGAAGGAGATTTCTATATTGAAGCATCCAAAATAGCGCCTGCATTTGTTCAGGTTGCAGGTATTCAAAGTCCGGGGCTTACGGCATCTCCTGCCATTGCCGAATATGTAAAAAATATTCTTGTGGATATGGGATTGCAGCTGACAGAAAAACCCGGCTGGAATCCTGTTGCAGAAAATCATCCCTGTGCCAGAGAGTTAAACGATAATGATTTAAATAATTTTATCGCAGAAGATCCAGCATGGGGTAACATTGTATGCCGCTGCGAAAATGTAAGCGAAGCGGAAATTGTACAGGCAGTAAAACTTGGACATACTACTCTTGACGGCATAAAATATTTTACCCGCGCTCAGATGGGAAGATGTCAGGGCGGATTCTGCACTTACAAGATTATCAGAATAATAATGAAAGAAGCAAATCTTTCCTGGGATGAAGTTACAAAACACGGAGGGAAAAGCCGTGTAATCGAGAGTGTGTTATGACAGAACTCTCTTTGTTATGCAAATCATACGATGCAGTGGTAATCGGCGGAGGCGCAGCCGGAATGGCGGCAGCTCTGGAACTTGACGCTGAAGGTTTTTCGTGTGCAATTATCGAAAGGGAAGATCATCTTGGCGGCATTCTTATGCAGTGTATTCACAATGGTTTTGGACTTCATTTATTTTCCGAAGAATTAACCGGTCCTGAATTTGCCGAACGGTTTATAGAACGTGTGGTAAAATCAAAAATTGCCGTTTATCTTAATACAACTGTAACTCAATTTTCTGCATTAGATTCTGCAATTAATAATCAATGTTCTTCACCTGACAATCAGTTTAAGGAAATATACTGTATTTCTCCTTCCGGAGTGTTAAAAATCAGCTGCCGTGTTTTGCTGCTTGCAATGGGCTGCCGTGAACGAAACAGGGGAAATATCCGCATTCCCGGTTCCAGACCGGCGGGAGTGTTTACAGCAGGACTTGCGCAGCGCCTTGTAAATATCGAAGGATATATCCCGGGAAAAGAAGTTGTAATCATAGGTTCGGGCGACATCGGGCTGATTATGGCGCGGCGCATGAGCTGGGTTGGCTGCAAGGTAAAAGCAGTAGTGGAAATAATGCCGTATCCCGCCGGCTTGACGCGTAACATTGTTCAGTGCTTAAAAGATTTTGATATACCTCTTTATCTTTCCATGCAGACTACAGGTTTATTCGGCAATGACAGGGTGGAAGGAATAGAAATTACTCCTCTGGAAAACGGCTTGCTTATGCAGGATAAAAGTTTTCGCATAGACTGCGATACAGTGCTTTTGTCTGTCGGGCTTGTTCCCGAAAACGAATTATCCAGAGCTGCCGGAGTTGAACTTAATACGGTGACCAACGGTCCTCTTGTTGATTCATCATTGATGACGAATATCGGCGGAGTTTTCGCCTGCGGCAATGTATTGCATGTTCATGATCTTGCTGACTGGGTCTGCGAAGAAAGCCGCCGTGCAGGTTTTTATGCCGCAGGATGGCTCAGAGGCGAACGTCCGTCTTTACAAATTAAAACAAAAGCCGGATCCCATGTGCGTTATGTGAACCCATCACAGATTTCACCTGACAGGGAAAATCATATTTACCTCAGATCAATGATTGTTAAAAATGATGCTGTTCTAGAAATCCGGCTCAATAACCGTGTTATCCGCAATAAAAAAGAAAGGCATGTTCAGCCGTCAGAGATGATTAGCTTTAAGCTTGGACCGAAAGATTTTAAAGACATTGAAATTAACTCCGGTTCAGTTTTGGAATTTGTTTTAAATTAGGGGTTTTATGAAAAGTTTAACATGTATTGTCTGTCCTGTCGGTTGTACCCTTGATACCGAAGCAGATACATTGCAGGATACCATATCTGTTACAGGCAATCGTTGTCCCCGCGGTACAGATTATGCATTGGAAGAAATCCGCGCTCCAAAACGTGTAGTAACTGCAACTGTTAAATTGGAAAAAAACTGTACCTGTAAAGAAAGTTCTGTCAGACGATTACCTGTAAAAACTTCATCACCTTGTTTACGGGAAAAAATTCCTGCTTTATTGGATGATATATATAAAATAAAAGTAAGCCTGCCTGTTAAAGCAGGAGATGTAATAATTGCAGACTGGAAAGGCGAAGGAATCAATATTGTTGCTACAAGGACTATAGATTAATGCTGAAGAAAAAAGAAGTAAAATCACAGGAAGATTTCTGGAAGGAATACGAAGAAAAAACCGGTGAGAAAGTTTTATCAAGAGGTCTTGGAAAATATATATCAGGTTGGAGTGAATTTGACAGTAAAAACTTAAGCGATATTTGGGGATTGGTTATTTTTACATCTGGCGGATTTCGTTTCCATCATTTTCCGCAGTACAGCTGGATTGATGCGTTTACCCGTTTTGCCGAAAAGGAACCTCCAAAGGAAAAAACAATATTTATTCCTCAGGAAAAAATTATTTCGTCAAAAATCAATAAAGAAACAAAGTGGTACAAAAAAATATTCAGTTCTTCGATGCCGCAGCTTGTTATTATATATGCAAATGAAGATGAAAGTGAAAAACGGCTTTTGTTCGAAGCTGAATGGACAGATAATAATATTGCAGCTAACTCTCTGTGATGGAGGAATATCATGAATGAAACAGTTATAACCGGTAATTTTACACTGCCGGGTGAAGCAGGATACGAAGCGCTGACACTTGAACTGGCGCGCAGATGGGGAGCGGATGTTATCCGTGACAGTGACGGAACGAAACTTTCAGATGAAATATTGGATTCAGGATACAGCATATATTCAACAATATGTGTAATAAGAGAACATAATGACTGGATAAAAAAAAATCTGCATACGCGCCAGCAGACTTTTTTGTGTACATCTTCAAAAACTGCAGTTAGTGCAGTTTTAAAAATTTCCCTGATGGATGATTTTTTTGACGGACAGTTTCAAATTAATGATTCACCGGAGGCAATAAAATACTGGCAGGTTTTTGATCGGACAACAGACACTTTGGTATCACAGGATAAGTGGCGCTACGATGCAGAGAGCAGAACTGTTTTAATTGATACGGTTCTCTGGCGGCAATATACTGTCAGCTTTTTGGCCTTCCGTATATGGGAAGAAATTTCCATGTATAACCATGTGACGAACAACTGGGACAAGGAACATCTGATGCAGCTGAATCCTTATTCTTACGAAGCGCGATCATATTTAAAAAACTACATGGAAAAATGGTGCGCAGATCGTCCGCATACAAATGTTGTCAGGTTTACATCGCTGTTTTATAACTTTGTCTGGATTTGGGGTTCGGATGCGCGTAACCGGCATTTATTTACAGACTGGGCAAGTTATGATTTCAGCGTATGCCCGGAAAGTCTTGACGATTTTGAAAAGGAATACGGTTATGCGCTAACAGCAGAAGATTTTGTGCGTCAGGGGAAATATAATGCAACACACCGCGTTCCTTCTGCCAAAAAACTTCACTGGATGAATTTTATATCAAAATTTGTCCGTAAGGCATCGCGTGAACTGATCGATATTGTTCATGCTGCAGGAAAAAAAGCATATGTTTTTTATGATGACTGCTGGGTCGGAATGGAACCGTATAACGGTCATTTTGAAGAATTTGGTTTCGACGGCATTATCAAGTGTGTATTTTCAGGTTATGAAGTCAGGTTATGTGCAAATGTTCCTGGAAACTTCGTTCGTTCGAACTCGTTGGAAGTACCTGCACCTGTGCGTGAAATTCGTTTTCATCCGTATTTGTTTCCGGTCGGGCTTGGCGGCGCTCCTACATTTTCAAAAGGCGGCAGACCTGGTGACGATGCACGCCGTTACTGGATAAGTGTCAGGCGTGCGCTGCTCCGGCAAAAGATTGAAAGATGCGGGCTTGGCGGTTATCTGCATTTGGTAAAAGATTATCCGGATTTTCTTGAAGCCATGGACGAAATACTTGCAGAGTTTCGCGTAATCAGCGCTTTGCATGATACCGGCGCGCCTTATTCATTAAAACCAAAAATTGCAATTCTTCATACTTGGGGAGCGCTGCGTTCATGGACATTATCCGGTCACTTTCATGAAACTGACAGGCATATACTTATACATGTGCTTGAAAGTTTATCAGGGCTTCCGTTTGATGTTAAATTCATTTCATTTGAGGATATTAAATACGGCAGACTAAAAGATATTGATGTAGTTATTTCGGCAGGAGAAGCAGGCGATGCCTGGAGCGGAGGCATTAACTGGAAAGATAATAATATCACAGAGTTATTGACCGAATGGGTATACAACGGCGGGATATTTTTTGGCATAGGCGAGCCTTCGGCAATTGACGGATACAATACATTTTTCCGCATGGCTCATGTGTTAGGTGTAGATATTGACAATGGCGAACGTTCCTGCCACGGAAGATGGGCTTTTAACATCGATCCAATCGAAGAACTAATGCCGCAAGGAACAGAAATTGATTCAAGAGACGGAGTATTTTTAACGGACGGAAAAGCGCGTGTTCTTACAGCGAAATTCCCGGCAGCTGATAAAGAAGGTAATGTGCCTGTTTTAACTATAAATGATTTTGGCAAAGGTAAGGGAATTTATTGTGCAAATTTTTCTTTTAATCAATTAATGACAAGACTGCTGCAGAACCTGATAATTTTTGCATCAACCGGTAAACTGGAAGCTGAAGGATTAACAGACGATCCATATATTGAATGCGCAGTTTATCCGGATGCAGGAAAAATTGTTTTTGCCAACAACAGCGGAGAAACACGGACATCATCCTGTATTTGGAAGGGAAAACGGTACAGTACACAAATTGATCCAAGTATAATCAAAATTCTGGATTTACAGTTGTAAAGAATATCCGTTTTTATTTTGTTGCTTGCTTTTTAGAATAATGTGCTTCTATAATGAAATTGATAAAATTGGCTGGAAAGCAATTGCTTGCCAAAGGATAAATTTATGAAACCAGAACAATCCATAAACGAAGGAAAAACAGCGCTCGGTATTGAGTTGGGTTCTACACGCATTAAAGCTGTTTTAATAGATGAAAGTTTTACGCCTATAGCTGCAGGAAGCTGTGATTGGGAAAACCGGCTTGATGACGGTATTTGGACTTACAGTTTAGATGATATATGGAAAGGACTGCAAGCCAGTTTTAAAAGTTTATCCAATAATGTAAAAGACCGTTATGGAACAGAACTTACTTCAATCGGAGCAATCGGTATTTCTGCCATGATGCATGGTTATCTTGTATTTGATAAAGAAGATAAGCAGCTTGCGCAATTCCGTACATGGCGCAATACCACAACCGGCAAGGCAGCGAATGAACTTACAGAAATATTTCAATTTAAAATTCCACAGCGGTGGAGCATCGCGCATTTGTATCAGGCAATGTTAAATAATGAACCGCATGTAAAGGATATTGCTTTTTTTACCACACTTGCAGGTTATGTTCACTGGAAGCTGACAGGAAAAAAAGTTATAGGTATCGGTGATGCATCAGGAATGTTTCCTGTTGATACAGCCTCATTAAATTATAATTCCAAAATGCTGGAAAAATTTTCTCAAATTGTTTCGTCATATAACTTTGGCTGGAATATAAAAAACATTCTTCCTTCCATTGTTAATACAGGCGAAACAGCAGGAGTTCTTTCTCCTGAGGGCGCATTGCTTCTTGATCCGGACGGTAAATTAAAAGCTGGTATTCCGTTTTGTCCGCCGGAAGGTGATGCTGATACTGGTCTTGTTGCAACCAATAGTCTTGCGAAACGAACCGGAAATATTTCGACAGGGACATCTGTTTTTGCAATAGTAGTTCTGGAAAAAGATTTGTCAAAAGTTTATTCTGAACTTGATATTGCCGTAAGCCCTGCCGGAAATGCAATTGCAATGGTTCACAGCACCAACGGTACAGGAGATATTGACGCTTGGGTCAGATTGTTCATGGAAGTTATCGGAATAACAGGAGCCGGTATTGACAAGACAGATCTTTATTCTGCATTATACAGCAAAGCTCTGGAAGCTGATCCTGACTGCGGTAATTTATTATCTTATAATTATTATTCCGGCGAACATCTGACAGGATTCAGGGAAGGCCGTCCATTGTTTGTCCGCTTTCCTGACAGTAATTTTACATTGGCAAATTTTATGAGGACAATGCTTCTTACAGTATTCGGAGCTTTAAAGTGCGGCTTTGATATTCTTACTGTAAAAGAAAATGTCAGTATCGACAGTCTGCTTGGCCATGGAGGTTTGTTTAAAACAAAAGGTGTAGGTCAAAAGCTGATGGCTGCTGCGCTTAATACATCTGTATCTGTAATGGATGATTCATCGGATTCAGGTTTTGCTGCTGAAGGCGGCGCCTGGGGTATCGCATTGTTAGCTGCATTTATGAAGCAGGTGCAAAACGGCAATATATCAGCAAATTCACTTGAACAATTTCTTGCAGAAAAAGTTTTTGCTAACTTAAAAAGCGTGAAAGTTAATCCTGATCCCGGTGATGTAGAATGTTTTAAAAAATTTATGGAACGTTATATCGCAGGATTAAAAATAGAACAGGCTGCAGTTGACAATCTTAAAAAATAAAAATATTAAAGGCGGTTTATATGGAACTTAAAAAATTTGAATACTGGTTTATTGTCGGAAGTCAGGATCTCTACGGAGATGAAACACTTAAACAGGTTGCTGATCATGCCCGGATTATGGCTGATGAATTCGATAAGGATCTGCCAGGTAAGGTGGTATTAAAGCCGACGGCAAAATCCCCTTCCGGAATCCGCAGTCTTTTTGAAGAAGCGAATGCCTGTTCTGCATGCGCCGGTATTATTACATGGATGCATACTTTTTCGCCTTCCAAAATGTGGATAAACGGTCTTTCTGTAAACCGCAAGCCTCTTTTGCACCTGCATACACAATTTAACCGCGACATTCCCTGGGCAAGTATAGACATGGATTTTATGAACTTGAACCAGTCTGCGCACGGAGACAGGGAGCATGGTCACATTCACGCCCGGATGCGTCTGCCGCGGAAAATTGCAGCCGGTTTCTGGCAGGACAAGGAACTGCGCCGGAAGATCGGTGTATGGATGCGGGCAGCCGCTGCAAAAAAAGACGGAATGGACTGCGTTGTCCTGCGGCTTGGTGACAATATGCGGGAAGTCGCAGTTACAGAAGGCGACAAAGTAGAAGCGCAGATCAAATTCGGCTGGCAGATAAATACCTGGGGAATCGGCGATCTTGCCGCCCGTTATGCGAAAGTCAGTGACGCACAAGCAGAAAAATTGGTTGAAGAGTATGCAGCTAATTACGAAATTGCATTTGATCTTAAGCAAACTGGAAAAGATGGAAGCGCAATACTCGGACAAAGTGTCTGCGAACAGGCAAAAATTGAAATTGCAATTAAACAAATGCTTGATGCAGAAAACGCTGGAGCATTTACCACAACTTTCCAGGATCTTCACGGCTTACCGCAGCTGCCTGGTCTTGCTTCGCAGAGACTCATGGAGCAGGGTTACGGCTTTGGCGCTGAAGGAGACTGGAAGCAGTCCATGCTTACCCGCAGCGCAAAAATAATGGCATCAGGTCTTGCAGGAGGCGTATCGTTCATGGAAGATTACACCTACCACTTTGAACCAGGCAAGGAAGCAGCGCTTGGCGCACACATGCTTGAGATATGTCCTTCGATTGCAGAAGGCAAACCGCGCATCGAAGTTCATCCGCTTGGAATCGGCGGGAAAGCAGACCCTGCGCGTATGGTGTTTAACGCTGCTCCCGGTTCCGCTGTCCTTGCAACCCTTGTCGATCTTGGAAACCGCTTCAGAATGATAGTCAACGAAGTTGAAACCATTAAGATCGAAAACGAAATGCCGAAACTTCCTGTTGCACGCGCATTATGGAAACCTTATCCAAGCTTGAGTGAATCAGCCGAAGCCTGGATACTTTGCGGCGGAACCCATCACTCGGTTTACTCAGCAGCTCTTACCGCAGAATATTTCCGCGATTGGGCAGAAATGTGCGGCATCGAATTTATCCTTATTGACAAAAACACCAATGTAAACAAGCTACGCGATGAACTTAGGTGGAGTGACATGGCCTGGCGGTAGTGGATAGTTGGCATTGGAAATATTGGCACAGTGAATCAAAAAACCATAATTTTCATCAATATCGTGATAATTTATTTCCATCAAAACTCAATCGGATAGTACCGCTCATGCGAACAGGGTTTCTGTCTTCCGGGTAGAAATAATCTAATTCATAACAGTCTATAATATAAACCAGATAATCATTGGCATTATCAGACAGTGATATTGCAAAAGATTTTGTAGCATTACCGTTTGTAAAAAAAATAGAGTCAAAGTAGAGCATCGCAATAGCATTATTCAAAGAACCATAAAATATTTCTGATTCAAATATATATAATTCAGCTTCAGTAATGTGATTTCCATTGTATCTTATTGCTCCTCTTTCATAATCATCGTTATACCTAATACTCCACATAGGTATGTCTACCCTCTGTTGACGCCGCTTACAAAATTGCTCAAGCCTTACAGGTATCAATTGAATATTTGGTTAAAGGGGAAGAAATTAATATATCAAATTCTTCAAAAAAGAAATTAAGCCAGGAAGCACGGAATGTGATTAACTGGATTGGAACCCTTAATTCTGAACAATGTAAGGCTATTTACGATTTAATAATAAATTTTAACAAGCAAAAAATGTAAACGGACTACCATTTTTGCTTTTCGAAAAAAGTATTTAAATTATTTTAAAAAGGTTATTAAAATTGCAACAATTATTGAAATAATTCCAATAACAGGTCCTAACATAACTTTGATCCTGGTTTTTTTCTTTAATTCAATCAATGTACCTTGTGAATATCTTATTTTCTTTATATATTCATATGCATTATCAAGAAGCGAAGCATATTCATCTATAGATTCGAGTTTTTCAAATGTTTTTTCTTCACGAATTTTTGTTAATTTTTCAGTTAGTTGATCAAGATTTGGACGGATATTACTATAATAATCAGGAATTGCAGTTTTTATTATATCTGGGTTATACCGTTTTAATTCTATTATAACAAGACGTCTAATTTCATTGATTGTCCAATCAGCGACATCAAAAAATGCAGTAAACATATGTTTAATTGCCCTATTTAGACTTCCGTCATTATTATTAAGCTGTTCAAGGAAATATTCACTAACTACATGATCGAAAGCTTGAAATAGTTCTAATCGCGGCTGTAAATAAGTTTTATGTTCAAGACCATATTCTTCAGCCATAATCATATAATGTTTGATTTTTCCATATACTTGGCATAATTTTCCAACTTGTTCATGATTCAAATTATTCATTATGTTTCCTTTACGAAGCCGGAGAACTTAAAATTATCTTTTGTTTTAAATTCTCTCATTACTAACTTATAAATAGCATTTATTTTTTATGGTAATTTTTTTTGCGAATATTTGCACAGCTTCTTGAATTCTTTGTCAGTATATATTGCACCTGTAAAAATACGAACAGAACCTCTATACATAGTCGGATGTGTTCTAATGAATTCAATCGTATTAGAGGTTATGGGGATATCAGAGGATAATTCAGTTTTGATTGCATCAATATATTTTTTCTCGAACATGTTCATTTTCTCCTAAAAATACGACTAGTTTTAAAAAATCAAATAGAAGTTACTTGCCCAATGTAACAAAATAGAAATAGTATGTCAATATGTCGCAATGCCTCACGTAAAACCTAACCCTAGAAGGGCTGATGCCTCACGATAAAAATCTAACCATACGGAAAATGAAATAATACCGGAATAACCATTAACCGGAGTACGTATGGAGTTAACA
>Ga0123356_10004830_pt1 | contig 13868 bp, 15 predicted proteins | sample TergutEmb28metaG_2_FD_92546 | JGI IMG/M metagenome (GOLD analysis project Ga0123356, IMG submission 92546) | Embiratermes neotenicus P3 segment gut microbial communities from Petit-Saut dam, French Guiana - Emb289 P3 | ecosystem: Host-associated > Arthropoda: Insects > Digestive system > Gut ...
ACTTAAAATGAGGCGAACTATTTTTTTTGAAACATTATCTGTTTTATAATCTGAGATTGTATAAAAGACATCTTTATTTTTTAATTGATCTGTAACTACCTCAACAGCTTTTAATACTCTTTCAGTCTTATAACCTGACATTATCAGAGTCGCTTCATCATTACCTTCCGGTCTTTCATGAACATTTCTTATTGTAATTGCAGGAAATCTCAATAAAGAACTTTCTTCAGTTATTGTTCCACTGTCTGATAAAACACAGAAAGCATTTTTTTGTAAATGAATATAATCTATAAAACCTAATGGTTTAGAAAATATAATTTTATCGCTTAAGGTAATGTTTTTAAGTTTTTCCAGACGATTTTTGGTACGAGGATGAAGAGAGAAGAGTATTGGATATGAATATTTTTCTACCAGCGTATTCAGCGATGTAATAAGTTCTTTTAAGTTTTCTGGTTCATCTACAACTTCTTCTCTATGAGAGCTTACTACGAAATATTTATTTTTAGAAAGATTTAAGGTATTAAGTATGTCAGAATTATCTATACGTGACATATACTTTTGCATTAATTCATTCATTGATGAACCCGTTTTAATTATTGTTTCCGGTTTTATACCTTCTCGTTCTAAATATCTTCTGGAATGTTCGGTTAATACAAAATTAATATCTGAAAGATGGTCTACGATTTTACGGTTAATCTCTTCAGGTACACGAAGATCAAAGCATCGATTTCCTGCTTCCATATGGAATATAGGAATTTTTCGCCGCTTAGCAGAAAGAATTGATAAACAAGAATTAGTATCACCGTAAATTAAAACAGCATCTGGTTTTTCTTTTTCCATAACTACATCTGATTTTGAAATGACATTTGCTATTGTTTTTACTGCATTTTTAGCTGCAGTATTAAGAAAATAGTCTGGTTTGCGTAATTCAAGATCTTTAAAGAACACTTCGTTTAATTCATAATCAAAATTTTGTCCGGTGTGAACTAAAATATGTTCAGTGTATTTATCAAGCTCCTTAATAGTTAATGCTAATTTTATTATTTCAGGTCGTGTACCTACAATTGTCATTACTTTCATTTTTTTTTCCATTTTAGTTTTGGTGCAATAGCCGATTTATATCGATTAGGGAAAATTAAAGCTGAATTAGATTCAACATTAAATTTAATCATAACTTTAGAAGGATCTGTATTATCCGCACAAGGATCTGTAATAATATTATAATTGGCTAGCTCACTTCCAAGGCTGATATTATAATCATTAGTATTAAGTAAATTTGGAGGTATTGAGCAATATAAAACATTTATACCTAAATGCATTTTATAATTTTCAATATTGTCATAAGGATTGGTTGTAAATAATATTGTCCCATCTAATGTAGCAAATAATAGATATATATTTAAATTAGATGACAATTCTTTAATTTCAAATTCTAATTTTACATTATAACTTTTATTTACAGAAATAGTTCCATCAATAACATTCCCTTCTTCATCTTCAATTTGTAAATTTAATGGCGTAAAACATTTTTCGTATATTTTTCCAGGGTTGTTCCAAACAGAAGATTTAACATTCTTAAAATTTGAATATAAATATTCAGAAGTTAATGATTCAATATCATTTGAAGCATTAATAGCTCTTCCTTTTTCAAATATTATACCACTATTACATAGCTGCTTAACTGCATTCATATTATGACTTACAAAAAGCACGGTCCTTCCCTGACCTGTACTTAACTCCTGCATTTTTCCTAATGCTTTTTTTTGGAACTCGGCATCGCCTACGGCAAGGACTTCGTCTGCTATTAGTATGTCGCAGTCAAGATGTGCGGCAACGGCGAATGCAAGGCGGACGAACATGCCGCTGGAGTAGCGTTTAACTGGGGTGTCAATGTGTTTATCGATTCCGCTAAAATCAATTATGCTGTCAAGCAGGGTGTTAATGCGGCGCTTTTTCATTCCAAGTATTGCGCCGTTTAGGAAAATGTTTTCTCTGCCGGTTAGTTCTGTATGAAAGCCGGTGCCTACTTCTAAAAGGCTTGCTATTTTTCCTTTTACTTTTATTGTACCTTCGGTTGGGGTAGTGATGCGAGAGAGTATTTTAAGCAGCGTGCTTTTACCTGCGCCGTTTTTTCCGATTATTCCAAGGCGGTCACCTTGTTTTACTTCAAAGCTAACGTCTTTTAATGCCCAAAAATGATCTTTGTCTCCGCTGTACTTGTTTTCGCCAATTTTGGAATTGGGGTCTTCTTTGCCGAGTTTCAAAGACATATATGTTTGTATGTCGCGCCACAGGGTGCCGTTGTTTATTACGCCAAGGCGATACATTTTTGAGAGATGTTCAATTTTTATTGCAATATCAGACATAGTTATTTATACATTTCTTGCCAGAATCAGGCTATTAATGTCATCAGATATGGCTCTGCCGCCCATTGTATGTAGAGCTTCATAATGATTGGTAATATAATCAAATATATTATATTTTGAAAATAATTCCATTGTTTCGCCGGCGGTTTTATTTTCTAAATATTTATATTCTTCTATAACAAAAATTAAAAATTCATTTATAATATTATTCATATTTATTTATATTTCTGTTGGAAATATTAATTTTCCTGTTGTTAGTTCTATTTCAAGTATATCAAATAATGCAAGCGGACTTAAATGCCATAATTTTGTTTTTTCTATTTCAAGTTTCTCATATAATTTAGATAAGTAAAATAATTTTATTGATGGTACAACGGTTAAATTCTTTTTTTCCATAATTACTTGTATAATCATTGGAATAAGCATTTGTAATGTTGCTTTATATTCAATTCTGTCCATTTACGAATTCTCCAGCAAATACTAAACATTCAAGCGCTTTTTCATTTGTAAATACTAATTGATTATACAATTCTCTAATTTTTAATCGTTTTAATGTTTCTTTTTCGCTTAATATTTTATTTTGATATGCTATAAATGTTTTGAATATTGTATCATTTGCAACAGGACCATATATAACATCATATTTTTTTCCATCGTAAATACCATTTCTGTTATTTGAAACAAAATTCAGCCATTTTTTATCTGGTTTATCAAAATTAAGAATATTTAAAGCACTAAATAAAGCAATATTAATTTTATATACACTAATATAAGTCCTTTCTGAATTATTTCTGTCTTTTACTTTATTTGAAAAACTCATCGCCTGATTAATGTTAGTGGTGGTATAAAATCCAGAACCAAAATCCAAAGCTCTGGTTGGCTGTAATATTTTTGGTTCAGAAACAAGAATATCACTGCCATGAAAAACCTGATTAACCTTAGATGACATTATATCTTTTAATAATACTTTTTTATTCATAATTTTAATATTATTGCAATGTCAGACATTTAGTTTTAAATATTCAACAGATTTATCAATTAAGAAATTCTTAATAGTTTGATCATCAGTCTTAAAACTTTGTATATATTCAACTGGTTCAGAATAATCAATATCATCATGAAAAGCTAATTGTTCACAGAATAATTTTTCTGAAAACATATCTTTAAAAATATGATTTGCTTCAGTTGTAATTTCTTTTATAGAGTGATATTTATCAATTATAAAAAATAAATCAACATAGTCTTTCCATTTGGCTCTGCGGCCAAGTGCAAATGCTTTCATGGCTGCAAGAGTAAGTAATGATGGCATTGATATTATATTACTTAATATATAATCATGAACAATATTATATGGAAAATTGAAGAATGTAGTTTTTATTTCATTAATAAAAAAATGGATTTGATCAAAATCTTCAAAAATAATATGTTTTTGTAATTGTAGTTCTGAAACTTTTCTTTTAATAATCGATTTGTTAAGCTTTTCAAATGAAAATAAATCAAAATCTATTGATCGGCGATGTCCTATATATAATGCTATTGCAGTTCCACCAACAAGATAAAAATTCTTCTTAAAACCAGAAAAAAATGGTAATAGTTCTTGTTGTTTTTTTGTTAATATATTAAGATGCATATCTATTAAAAAATAAAGTAAAATAATTTCTTGTTAATTCGTGATAATTATTTTTTCTTCTTTCGCTTTTATTAATTGAATCAAAATAGATTTTAGCAACAGCATTTAAACTCATAACAGAAAATAATGTTCTTACATCATCCATGCTGCCATAGTTTAAAACTATTTCAACCAATAGTTCATCGCTGACTGTCTCAGCTTTTGGAGAAGGGGAATACCAAAATAAATACTGGCGTTCTTTAATATAATTTTTTAATTCTATACTTCTCATCTAAATCACATCTATAAAGTTCTGTTCGTTTTGGTTGAATAAAATTAAACCAAGAAAAACAAGGACAACGGTAAAGCCAAGGCTTACGAGTATCATGTTTAAGTCAACTGTGGCGGTGCCGAAAAACCATTTGCGGAAAAGTTCTATGGGAGCAGATACGGGGTTAATATATGCTATCCAGCGGAAGCGTTCAGGGATTTCAGAAATGGGGTAGACTACCGGGGTTGCGTACATTGCAAGGCCAAGGGCGAATCCTACTACGTTTCTTAAATCGCGGTATTTGGTGGTAAGTGACGAAATAATTATACCGGCGCCTACTGCAATTGCGGCTAACCAGACAAAAATAAACGGGAAGAATATCATATGCCAGGAAGCGCGTACTGGAGATCCTGTAAATACAAAATAAAAGAAAACAACCACAAGAATAACAAATTGAATTAGAGTTTTTATGCTGTGGCTTAATACATAGTTTATAGGTACTACAAGGCGCGGAAAATAAACTTTACCGAAGAGATTGGAATTACTTATAAAAACATTGCAGGATTCGCTAAAGCAGTTGGAGAAAAATCCCCAAAGGATTGTTCCGGAAAAATAAAAAAGTGTATGAGGGATTTCGTCGGTTCCGATGTTTGCAAGGCGTCCAAATATAAATGTATACATTATCGTAGAGATAATAGGACTTATTATAAACCATAAGGGGCCTAAAATAGTTTGCTTGTACTGAATTACAAAATCACGTTTTACCAAAAGAAAGATTAAATCCCTGTAACGGATTATTTCACGTATTGGGATTTCCAGCAGCTTTCTTTTGGGTTTAATTATAAGTGACCAGTTTTCTTTTTCTGTCATTACAGCAGGTTTTATACCTTTTCCCCTTTTTCATTTACTGTTCCATGTACACATGCCGGGTTTCCGTAAGCAAGCGCAAATGGAGGGATATCTTTTGTTACTACGCTTCCTGCTCCGATAAGTGCATATTCACCGATAGTAACACCGCAGACAACTGTAGCATTTGCGCCTATAGAAGCGCCTTTTTTTACAATTGTTTTTTTATATTCAGTTTTTCTTTCTACGAATGAACGCGGATTTAAAACATTAGTAAAAACACAGGAAGGTCCGCAAAAAACATCGTCTTCGATAATTACATCATCGTAAACTGAAACATTGTTTTGAATTTTAACTCCATTACCGATTACAGCGCGTGAGCCGACATTAACATTTTGTCCTATCGAGCAGTTTTTGCCGATTTTTGCGCCTGGCATGATGTGGCAAAAATGCCAAATCTTTGTGCCTTCGCCGATTTCACAGCCGTCATCTGCATAACTTGATTCATGTATAAAATAAGATTTTTTATCGCTCATTTTTTATAAAACTCTTTTATACTAGCACAAACAAAATCAACTTCGTCTGTAGTTAATTCCGGAAACATTGGAAGTGCAAGTACAGTTTCGCATAATTTTTCAGATACAGGGAAATCACCTTTTTTATAACCAAGATAATCAAAGCACTTTTGAAGATGAAGCGGAACAGGGTAGTAAACAGAAGTACCAATATCTTTGGATTTAAGATGATTCTCAAGTGAATCGCGGTTTTCTGTTTTTAAACAAAAAACATAATTAACTTCTTTGTTGCCGTCTTTAATTACCGGTAATTTAACTTGCGCAATATCTTTTAATAATTCTCGGTAATGAGCAGCATGTTCGGCGCGTTTTTTAATTGATTCGTCTATGTGGTTTAATTTTACGTTTAAAATTGCTGCCTGTAATGTATCAAGACGCGAGTTATATCCAATATAGTCATGATGATATTTTTTTGTAGAACCATGTGTTCTGTAACTTTTTGCTTTTTTATAAAGTTCTTCGTTATTGGTTACAATCATGCCGCCGTCGCCGTATCCGCCAAGTGTTTTTGTAGGGAAGAAAGAAAAAATACCAAAATCGCCGATAAGACCTGCATGTACGTATTCATTGTTGTACTTTGTCTTCATGCCAAAAGCTTCTGCTGCATCTTCCAGTACTGTAAGATTGTGCTTTTTTGCAAGTTCCATACAGGCTCTCATATCTGCAGACTGCAAAAATAAATGAACAGGCAATAATCCGCGCGTATTTTTTGTTAAACGATTTTCTGCATCTTTAAAGTCCATGCAGAAAGTATCTTCGTTTACATCGCAGAATACTGGTTTTCCGTTAAGTCGTGTTATGCAGGATGAAGAAGCAAAAAAAGTAAAAACAGGCGTAATAACCTCAACGCCTTGTTTGTATTCAAGAATGTCAGATGTTATTACTAATGCATCGCTTCCGTTGGCAACACCTACGGCATATTTACTGCCGGTGTAGGAGCAAATTGCATCCTCAAAATCCTGAACCTGTTTTCCAAGAATAAATGCGCCTGTATATAAAACATCAGAAATAGCATTATCAAATTCTGTTTTATATAATTTATATTCGCGTGTTGCATCGTAAAAAGGCACTTTCATTATTTAAAGTACCCCTTCATGTCTAAAGTAGAAAAATCAAACGGAAGATCAACAGGTTTTCCTGTTTTTTGTGATTTATAAATTGCAAGAATTATTTCCATTGCTTTTCTGCCGCCTTCTCCGGAAACTATCGGCTGGCGGTCTTTTTCTATTGCTTCGATAAAGTCTCTGAATAAAAATGCATGTCCAAAACCATAAACAGTAGGAGGATCAACTTCGTTTAAGTTTAAAATACTTTCTTCTGTGTCTCCTGTAACATTTGAATCGGCAAAGCGCCAGGTTTCAATTCTGTTTACAGCAAGTCCGCCAACGACTGCAGAACCTTTTTCGCCAAAAATTGAAAGTGTTTCGTTTAAATTAGTAGGGTAGACATTTGCGCTGCCTTCGATAATTCCTACAGCGCCGCTATTAAACTCAATTATTGCTGCGCCAAAATCTTCTGCTTCGATAGGGCGCATGTATCTGCGCGTTTGCGCCTGTACCCTTACAGCATCTTCACCCATCATCCACTGCAAAAGGTCTATACCGTGAGTGCATTGGTTCATCAATGTTCCGCCGTCCTGTTCCCATGTTCCGCGCCATGGCGCTTCAGCGTAATAGGCATCGTTTCTGTTCCAGCGAATCTGAATCATGCCATGCAGTATTTTTCCGAATCTGCCTGCTTCTAATGCAGTACGTACTCGTTGAATTGATTTATTAAAACGGTTCTGAAAACATACAGCAAGTTTTTTATTGTTTTTCTTTGCAGTCGTTATCATTTTATCTGCATCTGCAGTTGATAATGCCATTGGTTTTTCGACAATAACATGGCATCCGGCTTCCAGACAGTTTACTGCAATTTCTATATGCTTTCCGGATTCTGTTGCAATGGTAACGATATCGGGTTTTTGCTTTGTTAGCATTTCACGGTAATCGGTAAATAGAGTGATGTTTGCATTCGGGATTTCTTTTTTGTATTCTTTTTCTTTTTCTTCTGCGCGCGAAATAACAGGATCGCAAATAGAAGTTAATGTTAATGTATCTGCGTTATTAACAAAACCTTCTATGTGTTTAAAACTAATTCTTCCGCAGCCTATTAATGCAACTTTATACATTTATTTTACCTTTATCCAATACCAAAATAATTTAAACCCATAGAAGTTACCTCATCGGGTTTGTAAATGTTACGTAAGTCTATAAAATTGGGAGCAGAAAGAAGTTCTTTTATTTTTAATAAATCGATATTTCTAAATTGATTCCAGGGTGTTGCAATAACAAGAGCTTGAGCGCCTTTGGCGCAGTCATATTCGTCATTTGAAAAATAAACGCTTTCTTTAATGGATTCTAAACGCCATTTTCCTTCTTCCATCGCTGCAGGATCGTAAAGGCGTAATTTTGCACCATGTTGAACAAGATATTCGCAAATAGTGATGGAAGGGGATTCCCTCATGTCATCGGTATTTTGTTTAAATGCAAGTCCAAGAATAGCAATTGTTTTTCCGTTTAATGAACCAAGAATACTTTCAATCTTTTTTGCTGCGCGTATCTTTTGTTTTTCGTTTGCACTTATTGCCGCTTCTATAATCGACAAAGATTCTTTATTATCTTTTGCAATTTTCACAATTGCTCTTGTATCTTTTGGAAAACATGAACCGCCGTAACCAGGGCCGGGATGTAAAAACTTTGAGCCGATTCTTCCGTCTTTGCCAACTGCTTTTGCAACAGCGCGTATATCCGCGCCTGTTTTTTCGCAAAGGTTGGCAATCTCATTTATAAATGTAATTTTAACTGCCAAAAATGCGTTAGATGCATATTTAATCATCTCGGCAGATTCGAGATTTGTTTCGATAAACGGAGTTTCGTTTAAGTAAAGGGATCTGTACACATCTTTCATTGTGCTGCGCGCGCGCGCGCTTTCGCTTCCGATAACTACGCGATCAGGATGTGTAAAGTCATAAACTGCCGTACCTTCGCGTAAAAATTCCGGATTGGAAACAACATCAAATTCAATATTTAAATTACGTTTGTTGAGCTCTTCTGTAATCCATGTTGATACTTTTCTTCCGGTTCCGACAGGGACAGTGCTTTTATCAACTATAACAGTGTATTCGGTAATTAAGCGTCCAATTTGGCGCGCTGCTTCTTCGACATATATTAAGTCTGCGCTTCCGTCATCTGCGGGAGGAGTGCCGACTGCAATAAAAACAATATTGCATTCCTTAAGCGCAGCGCCAAGATCGACAGTAAAAGAAAGACGGTTTGCTTTGCAGTTGCGTTCTACAACTGCGTCAAGACCGGTTTCAAAAATTGGAATAATTCCTTTTTTTAGTGATTCAATTTTTTCTGTGTTTGTGTCTATGCAGATAACATGATTGCCAAAATCAGCAAGGCATGCGCCCGAGACTAAACCAACATATCCTGTTCCAATAACTGCAATCTTTGCCATTTAGTAAAATAACTCCATTCCAAGAAATATTTCGTCAGGAATTCTTGGTCTTGTACTGTCAAAGTCCCAGCCTGCAGAAATACGAAAATATAAACTTCGCCAGCGTGAGGGGAATACAATCATTTCAAGCCCGCCGCTTGCAAGTAAGTTATCGTAATTGTAAGTGACAGGTAAACGATTGTCCTGATTAAATGCAATATCTGCAACAGGTACAAGCTGAAGATCAAAATCAAATATACGCATAAAATTAAAGTCGGAGAACCATTCGGAAGGCCTGAATCTTAAAACACGAAACGGTAAATCAAGGTTTAAAGAAACCATATACTGTGAAAATACATCTCTATCGATAATTCCGCGCAGTACATCACCTGCTTTTTCATGATGTGAATTAAACCAATGGCGGTACATTAAACGTGCGGAAAATCCCAGCCATTCTGTAAATGTTAAATAACCGGCTCCTGTAAATCCTACATAACTTGTTACAGCATCCCATTCATTCCTGGAATAACTGTAATGGCGGCTGAAAGAATTTGAAACGCTCATGGATAATCCTTCTTTAAGATTTCCAATCCAGTTAACTCTGCCAAAACCCAGTGAATGAGATACAGTAGCAGTTGCGCCGTATCTGTTATCTGATAATTCCCATGGCGAAATCTGATGATTAAAAACACCGGAAGCGCCGGGTGTATACGTAAGCATTCCGAATTCGCCGATTTCTAAACCTGTAGGTATTCTCCAGGAGAAATACGGACGGCTTGACATATATAATCCTTCCTGAAACTCGCCGTAATGCACCCAATCAACCTCTGCATTTTCTTCGTTAACAATAAAGTGCTCTTTAAGTCCAATTTTTAAAACAGTTGTGCTGATAGGCAGTTCTACAGATAAACCGCCGATGTTCCTGAAATAATATGGTTTATCTCTGTCAGGACGATAATGAAAATCATTTTCAAAGTCAAAATGCCAGTTAAGGCCAAAAAGTTCAAAAGGAATTCCGGAATCAAGCATCAATGTCCAATAACTGCGTCCTTCCTGGTCATATCTGTATCCGATATCAAATCTAAGCGCTGTCATTGTACCTAAAAAATTGTAATCGCGCGCTTTAATTGTTATTTCAAGCCCTGAATTGGAACTGTACTTAGGCTGAGGAAGCGCTATTATATTCCATGTATCTTCGACAAATATATCAAGGTCTACAAGGAACTTTTCGCCTTCTTCAATTTCGATTACTTCATATTCGATTCTTACATTATCTTTTAAGACTCTTTCATTTATAAGCAATTGGCGTTTATCCTGAATAAACTTTTCTAAGTTAGCTGTGCCTTTTATTTCTTCTCCGGTTTTTAATTCTGTTTTGTGATTTAAAACAAAAGGAAGTGTTCTGCCGGTAACGTGGTAAACAAATGAATGAATTATGTATAACGGTCCATCTTCTGATAATGCTTCATCAAATATAATTTCTTCATTCTGTAATAACTCATCCGTTTCGTGTACTTCATCAACTGATTCCTGCGAGAAAACCGGATAAAAAGCAAAAAGTAAAATCGCGAATGCTAGTAAAACTCTTGATGTCATATTGTTAATCCACATGTTAAGATACTTTCCAATATGTTTATATTTTCTGAATCAATGGTAACTGGAATTGCGTTGTTTTCGTCCGGCACAATAAAAATCAACTTTCCCTGTTTTTTCTTTTTATCGCTTTTCATAATATTTAAAAGTGTGTCTTTATCTTTTGCGAGAGGGTGGGGGCTTTTGCATTCGTAATTAAACGATGTTATCATGTCCCTGATTTTTACAGCTCTTTCACGCGGCAGCTTACCCAGCATTATTCCAAGCTCGCAGGCGCGGACAATCCCCCAGGCAACTGCCTCGCCATGGCTGATGTTTCCAAGACCGGCTGCGCTTTCAAGCGCGTGACCGAATGTATGCCCAAGATTAAGCAGCATCCGTTTCCCTGATTCACGCGGGTCTTCGCTAACGATGCTGCCCTTGTATAAAACTGCCTTTTCTATGCAGTCCTTAAGAATGTCTAAATCATGATTTTCTATTTTATATCTGTTATGCGCTAATTGATTAAAAAAATCACCGTCTGCAAGGACAGCAGTTTTAATTAATTCCGCAAGACCGCTCTTCCATTCCTTTTGCGGAAGCGAAGAAAGCGTTTCCAGCGGCATAAAAACGGATTCTGCCGGATAAAAACTGCCGGCAAGATTTTTAATACCGTAAAGATCAAAGCCTGTTTTGCCGCCGACAGAGGCATCTACCATTGCAAGCAGGGTAGTCGGAATCAGAATTAGGCGGCAGCCGCGTTTATAAATTGATGCGGCAAAACCGGCAAGGTCGCCGATTACTCCGCCGCCAACTGCGATAAAAACACAGTCTCTGCCAAGTCCCGATTTTGTTGCAGACAACAGAATTTCTTCTACAGCCTGCCAGTTTTTATTTTCTTCGCCGCTTTTTAAAATACATAACGGTAAATCTAAACCGCTGCATATTTTTTCTGCAATTATTTTTGTATTTTCATCTGCAATTATTAACGTATTGTTAAAATCTGCAGTAATATTTTGAATTACAGGGAGTTCGCGTGAAATATTTACGATTGTTTTATATTCACCAAATGAAAAATGCAAAAAAATTACCTTTCCGGGATAAAACCGGAAAAAAAACTGGGAGAAAATGTACCTTCCGGACAATTTAAAGAAATAAAACAGTCCGGCGGACGACGAGTTTAAAGGCGGCCGAAACACACTCAATAAAACCGGCGAATTTTACCTATTATGGTTAATATATCACGGTTTTATGAGGTTATTCAAGTCGTTATGGGGAGGGGAAATTTACTCAGAAAGGTTAAAAACGTTCTCTTCTATGCTGTTTATAAGCGAATTTCCCGAAAAATCACTGATTTCCTGCTTTTGAGCAAGGAATTCATGCCAGTTTTGAATAAAGTCGTCTGCTGTTTTCCTTCCAAGCGGCAGATATTTGCCATTTAAGATATCTTCGCCGTCTTTATTCCGGTAAATTGAACTAGCTTTATAAACAACCCGTATATCAGACAGGATATTTTTCTGTGTTCTTGCCAAAAAAACCAGTGCTTCGGTGTTTAAAAAATCAACACAGCAGAATTTTTTATACACAGAATAGTCCCACTGATGAAGAGGCAACCGTATTCTGGTAAGCAATTCCTGATTTTCCAGTGTGGTGTTGTCTTCTGAATGAAACCTTGATGCAGAAACCCATCTTGTCATATTAATTGAATTGCGAAACTCATACTGTGCATCCAGAGCGGTAAGGGGAGCAGGTAAATCCAAAAGACGTGAGGTACTGCATATATTTCCGCCAATAGTTGCTATGTTTCTTAACTGAACTCCTGCTATATTTTCAAGGCAAGAAATTAATACAGCAGGAACGATTTTTCCAAGTCTTAGTAATCTGTTAAGTTTTACCATGGAACCTATTTCTAAGTAATGTTCTGTTCTTGTTATACGGTGAAGTTCTTCGATTTTATCAAGGCATAGGAATACAGGGGGTAAATCAAGGACATTTTTCTCCTGTCTGCCTATAAGGTTTGTGCCTCCGGCATACGGAACGGCATTTGGGAAACGGTTCCACGCAGCAAATAACTCCTGGAAAGAACCGGGAAAAATTACCTGATTAAGAGGCGCTTCCATTAAGCCTCCTTTTGCGAACTGCAGCTATATTATTTACAGCTTTTACAAGCCTTTCAACATTTGTACAACGGCATTTAATTCCTGAGAATCCCTTTAAAATTTCATTTTTGGAAGGTTCAGGGATTCTGTCAAGAAGCGCTTCTGTACAAAGAACTTTTCCCGCCTCGCAATAACCGCAATTTCCCAAATGCGCTTCTGCAAAAGCCGACATTATTTCCTGATACTCAATTGTTTGTGAAAAACCTTCTATCGTGATTATCTCGCTTGCGCGGATTTTAAATGCTGGTATTAAACAGGCGGGACTAACCTGACCGTTAAAAATAATCGTACAGGCGCCGCACTGCCCGGCAAGGCAGCCTGATTTTGCTCCGAACAAACCAAAACTTCCGCGTAAAATTTCTATGAGTCTTACGCCAGTCTCGCCCTGGAACTCAACATCTTCGCCGTTTAAAATAAAGTTTATTGTCATTTTGTTACCTGCGCTGTTGTATTAATATTTTTTTGCTGGACAATTTCCCAAATTTCCTTTCTTTTAAGCGGGATTGTTTTAAAGTAATGATCCATTGCCTGGGAAACAGCCTGCATAAAAGCTGCAGGTATACAAGTAAACGGAAGCTCACCGATTCCTTTTGAATCTCCTGTATTATTTATAAAATCGATATGAACCGGCGGTATTTCTACAGGAGAAAAAATTGTAAAATTGTTGTATTGATCTCTTGGAAGTATCCCGTTGATGTATTCAATATTTTCTGTGAATGCCCATCCAAGGCTTTGAGTTGCTGCGCGGGTTATACTTCTTTTTGATCTGTTCACTGATATTATTTTTCCGCCGTCAATGCAAATCCATACGCCGCGGACAATTGGAATACACTCAACAAGATCAATTGTAACTTCTACAACTGCTGCGGCAAACCCCGGCTTTAAAAAACCGTTAACATCTTTTACCTGAAGGCGATTACCCCATAACGAGCCGTTCTGCGGTTTTACAGATCTTCGTACTGTAATGGGAAGCGGATCATGAAAACGCTG
>Ga0123356_10004831_pt1 | contig 13866 bp, 9 predicted proteins | sample TergutEmb28metaG_2_FD_92546 | JGI IMG/M metagenome (GOLD analysis project Ga0123356, IMG submission 92546) | Embiratermes neotenicus P3 segment gut microbial communities from Petit-Saut dam, French Guiana - Emb289 P3 | ecosystem: Host-associated > Arthropoda: Insects > Digestive system > Gut ...
CTGGCGACCTCGGCGACAACCGGCGCACCGCCGGTGCCCGTCCCGCCGCCCTCGCCGGCCGTGACAAACACCATGTCCGCGCCCTTGAGGACCTCCTCGATCTCCTCCCGGTGGTCCTGTGCGGCTTTCTCGCCGACCTCCGGGTTGGCGCCGGCGCCAAGGCCCCTGGTCAGCTCGCGTCCGACGTCCAGCTTGACGTCCGCGTCGCTCATCAGCAGCGCTTGCGCGTCGGTGTTGATCGCGATGAACTCGACCCCCCGGAGTCCTTCTTCGATCATCCGGTTGACGGCGTTGACACCGCCGCCGCCGATTCCGACGACCTTGATGACCGCCAGATAGTTCTGCGGTGCTGCCACGAGGAGCAAACCTTTCCGCTCGTCACATCCGGGAAGACCCGGACCCTTCCGCGGACCCTTCCGCCAGGCCCGTTCCCCCGGAACGGGGTCGCCCCGGCCCCCGGCCGTACTGCCAGCCCGGTCGTTCGGTTCGCACCGGCCGTGCCCGCCCGCACGCCCAGTCCAGCTAGCACAGCCCCCGGAGCTAGCCGGCCCCCATTGCCAACTCTCACCCTCAACTTGAGATTTAGAGTTATGTCAAGCTGCCGACTGCTAGGACAGTAGGGTTGCCCGCATCCCCAGGTCAACCACTGGTCATGATCCCCGTCCGGCGTGTCGCGGCCACCGGGGGGACACCCCGGGAGTACCCCCCAGAAATCCACCTGATGGACCGCATCAGCCTTGCGTGACCGCCGTCGCGGGGTCGCTGACGTCGTAGTAGCGCGCGTGTGTCGGCAGCAGCAGGTCAAGCTCGGCCGCCTTCTGTGCCCCCTGAGCTGGCCCGCCCCACCAGACGGTGGCCCCGCCGGACAGGCGCAGCGTCACCCCGGACGCGCTGGCCGATACCGACCTGACCCGGTTGCGTAGCTGAGCGGGCAGGCCCTGGACGACCTCCGCCGCGGCGCGAACGGCCGGGCTGCCGCGGAGTACCGGCGGCGGCGCGGTCAGCACGGGCAGGCCGGCGGGGGCGCTGCTGACCACCGTGACCGTCACGCCGGCGGGGTCGACCAGGGCGTACCCGGATGCCACCGCGACGGCGACGGCCGGCGTCCGCTGCCGCACTGCGATCACGACCGTATCCGGGAACGACCTGCTCACCCGCGCGGACAGCACCGGAGCGAGACCCTGGACCCGGCGCGCCGCCGCGGCTCCGTCGACCCGGGCGAGCGGCGTGCCGAGCGGGATGTTCGCCGCGGTGCGTACTGCGGCGGCCGGTACCAGCCCGCCGGCGCCGGTTACCCGCACGTGCCGCACGACCAGCAGGCTCGAGCCCAGCAGCGCCCAGGCCGCGACGACTCCGATGGTGAGCGCGATCGCGACCCCGAACACGAGCCGGCCGCGGCTGCGCGGTGCAGCAACCCCTTCGTCGGCACGATGCGTCTCCGGGCGGCCCTGATCAGCGCCGGCCGGCCGTGCAGCTGCCGAATCCGGACCGGGGGGGACGGCCCCGTTCCCCTCGAGGGCGGCACGAGACGCGACGGTCCGCCCGCGCGACATCCTCACCGGTCGCCGGCCCGGTCGCGCAATGCGGCCACGATCAGCGGGCCCAGCGTCGTGATGTCACCGGCGCCCATGGTGAGCACCAGATCACCCGGCTTGGCCAGGCCCGCGATCACGGCCGGCACGCTGGCCTTGTCGGGCAGGAACAGGGCACCACCGGGAACGGCGTCGGCTACGAGCCGTCCGGTGACGCCAGGCTCGGGATCCTCGCGCGCTGCGTACACGTCGAGGACGACCGCCTCGTCCGCCTGGCCGAGAGCGGCACCGAACTCGGCTGCGAAGATCCTGGTGCGGCTGAACAGGTGCGGCTGAAACACGGCGATGACCCGTCCCGCTCCCCCGTCCGCCCCGCCCCAGCCAGCACCGCCCGAGATCTCGCGCGCGGCGGCCAGATCCGCCGCGAGCTCGGTCGGGTGGTGCGCGTAGCTGTCGATCACCTGGACGCCGTCGGCCTCGCCCTTGAGCTCGAGACGTCGGCGTGCGCCCCGGTAGGCGGCAAGGCCCGCGACCGCGTCGGCGGCAGACACGCCGAGCTCCACCGACAGCCCGAACGCCGCCGCCGCGTTCAGCGCGTTATGCCGGCCGGGCACCGCGAGCTGCAGCTGCACCGGGCCGGCGTCGGCCAGCACGGTGCCAGGCCCGCCGGTGACCGTGAGGTCGGTCCGCATGCCGTGCGGCCGGATGTCACGAAGCCGGTACGACGCGCCATCGGCCGTGCCGTAGCTCAGCGCGGTGACGCCGGCTCCGGTTTCCGCTAGCAGCGCCCGCGCACCGGGGTCGTCGGCGCACGCCAGCAGCAGGCCACCGGCGGTGATCCGGCCAGCGAACGCGGTAAACGCCGCCCGCACCGCCGCCAGCGTGCCGTAGTTGTCGAGGTGGTCGGCCTCCACCGATGTCACCACGGCGGCGTCGGGCGCCAGCATCAGGAACGAGCCGTCACTCTCGTCGGCCTCGGCCACGAAGAACCGCCCGTCGCCCTGCGCTGCGCCGAGACCGGTCTCGGCGAGGATGCCGCCGATGACGTAGGAGGGCTGCGCGCCGCAGTGCAGCAACACGGTCGTGATCATCGACGTCGTCGTCGTCTTGCCGTGCGTGCCCGCGACCGCGATGCCCCGGTAGCCCAGCATGAGACTGGCGAGCGCCCCCGCCCGGTGCATGACCCGCAGGCCGCGCTGCCGCGCTTCGGCCAGCTCGGGGTTGTCGGGCCGGATAGCGGTCGACACGACCAAGGTATCGGCGTCCCCCAGGTGCTCTGCCGCGTGCCCGACGTGCACCAGGGCCCCGGCCCCGGCCAGCTCGTCGAGCAGTCCGGACGCGGCCGAGTCGGTGCCGGACACCGTAATCCCGCGGGCGAGCATGATCCTCGCGATGCCGGACATGCCCGCGCCGCCGATGCCCGTGAAATGAACATTGCCGAGCTGACCGACAGGCACCGGGTCCGACGGCGTCACCAGGCCCATGCCGCTACCTCCAGGGCGCACGGCCGAGGGCCGCCCTCGACCGCGGGCCGCGGCCGGGCCGGGAAACCGGCAAGGCACGCCGGCCGGGCTGCGCAGCGACCCGGGCGCGCCGCCCCGGCGGCGCAGGCCGCGGACCGCGGCCCACGCTCAGCACGAGCGCGGCCAGGTCGCGGTCGGCGTCACGGTTACCGGTGGATGCGGCTGCCCGTCCCATCGCGGCCACCAGCTCGCCGTCAAGGAGGATCGGCAGCAGCGTCTCGCCGATCCATTCCGGCGACAGGTCGGCGTCCTCGATGATCAGGCCGCCGCCCGCCTCCTCGATCGGCTCGGCGTTCAGCCGCTGCTCGCCGTTGCCGTGCGGGAGGGGAACGTAGGCGGCGGGCATGCCGACGGCCGTCAGCTCCGCGCAGGTCATCGCGCCCGCCCGGCACAGCGCGAAGTCGGCTGCCGCATAGGCGAGGTCCATCCGGTCCAGGTAGGGCAGGACGACGTACGGCACCTGGCCCTGCGGCATCTCGGCACCCGCGTTCTTGGGCCCGACGACGTGCAGGACCTGGACTCCCGCGGCGCGCAGCCAGGCGGCCGCGCCGAAGGCGGCCCTGTTCAGCGAGGCAGCGCCCTGCGACCCCCCGGTGATCAGCAGTACCGGCAGATCCGGTGCCAGGCCGAAATGCGCGCGGGCCGTGTCGGCGAGCGCCAGCCGGTCGAGGCCCGCGATCTGCCGCCGGATCGGGATGCCCACGTACCGGCCGTGCAGCAGCCTGGTGCCGTGCTGACCCGTGCAGACGTGCCGGGTCAGCAGGGAGCCGATCCGGTTCGCGAGGCCGGGCCGCGCGTTGGCCTCGTGCACGACGATCGGCACGCCGGCCTGCCGGGCCGCGAGGTAGCCGGGCGTGGCCACGTACCCGCCGAGGCCAACGAGCACGTCCGCCCGCACCCTGCTCAGAATGCCCGCGGTCACCCGCACCGCATCCCGCAGTCGGCCGGGCACCGAGGTCAGTTCCGCTGTCAGCAGCGGGCGCGGCAGCGGCACCGGCGGGATCAGCGCCAGGTCATAGCCGCGCATGGGCACCAGCCTGGTCTCCAGCCCCCGCTCGGTGCCCAGGCAGGTGATCAGGGTGTCCGGCTCGGCCAGGCGCAGCGCGTCCGCGAGTGCCAGCGCGGGCTCGACGTGCCCGCCCGTGCCACCGCCCGCGATGACGACGCTCACCGGCATCGGCTGCTCCTCCCTGTCCTGACCGGGCCACCCTACTTCGCCCGTGACCGGCCTGCCGCGTGGCCAGCCCCGAGCCGGCGCAGCAGCCGTCGCGGCGTGGCATGCCTGCCCGCCGCCAGCGCCTGCGCGGCCCCAGGCTCGGTCCGGGCGAACGCCATCAGCATCCCGAGCGCGGCGAGGCTCGCCACCAGCGAGGACACCCCGGCTGAGATGAGCGGCAGCGGCACCCCGCTGATGGGCAGCAGGCCGAGCACCGCGCCCATGTTGACCAGGGCCTGAGCGATCAGCCACACCGTGATCGCGCCCGCGGCGAGCCGGGCGAACGTGTCCGGTGCCCGCCGGGCTATGCGCAGTCCGGCGAACGCAATCCCCCCGTACAGCGCGACGACGCAGATCGTGCCGACCAGTCCGAGTTCCTCGCCGAGGATGGCGAAGATGAAGTCGGTCGGGCTATTGGGCACCCAGCCCCACTTCGCCCGGCTCGCGCCGCTGCCCACCCCGAACAGGCCCCCCGAGCCGAGCGCGTCCTTGCCCTGGATCAGCTGGAAACAGTTGAGGGTGCTGCAGCTCGGCGAGTGCGAGGAGAAGAACCCGGTGACCCTCGCGAGCTCATACGGGTGCACCGCGACCGCGAGCAGCAGCGCGAACGCCATCAGCCCGACCATCAACGCGAGCAGCTTGCCCGGCGTGCCGATGATCCACAGCAGCGCCAGGAAGATCGCCACGAGCAGGAACGTGGTGCCGAGGTCCTTGCCCAGGACGACGAGCAGGCTCAGCAGGCCGGCGCCCGGCAGCAGCGGGATGAGCAGATGGCGCCAGTCGGTGAGCTGGCCCAGCCGCTCCTTCCTGGCGAGCAGGTCCGCGCCCCACACCACGAGCGCGAGCTTGGCCAGCTCGGACGGCTGCACCTGGAAGCCGGCCACGACCAGCCAGCGCTTCGCGCCGTCGACCTCGACGCCGAAGAGCAGCACCATGGCCACGCCGGCCAGGGCGGCCAGCATCAGCGGGTAAGCGCAGGCCCGGAACAGCCGGGGCGGGGACTTGGCGGCCAGCCACATGAGCACCAGGCCGGCGGCCGCGCCCAGCAGCTGCTTGATGAACATCGAGTACGCCGGGTACCCGTTGTCCAGGTCGTAGGCGGTGCCGGCCGACAGCACCATCATCAGGCCGACGGCCAGCAGCAGCAGCGTGCAGCCGAGCACGAGGTAGTACGAGGCGAGGGGCCGGTCGAGCAGCGCCGTCAGCCGCAGTGTGCCGTCCCGGAGGCGCTGCGCCCGGTCCAGGGCGGCAGCGCGCGCCTCCACCGGGCCAGGCAGTCGCAGGCTGGGCGGCCGGCCCGTGCTCCCGGGTAGATCCGTGCTGGCCGGCAGACCGGGGTCAGCGCTCACCGGGTTCCGCCAGCCGCCGCACAGCCGCGGTGAAGGCATCTCCGCGCGCGCCGTAGTCGGTGAACATGTCCCATGACTGCGCGGCGGGCGCCAGCAGCACCGTGTCGCCGCGCCGGGCGGCCGCCACCGCCCGGGCCACTACCTGATCCATGACACCAGTGTCGGTGCCGGCCAGCTCCGTTACCGGGACATCCGGCGCGTGTCGCGCCAGCGCGCCGGAGAACCTGGCCGCGTCGGTGCCCAGCAGCACCGCGGCGCGCAGTCGCGGCGCGGCCGCGGTCACGATGGCGTCCAGGTCCGCGTCGGTTCCGCGGAACAGCCCGCCGGCGATCCAGACGATCGAGGGGAACGACGCAAGCGATGCGGCCGCGGCCGCCGGATTGCTCGCCTTGGAATCGTCGACGAACGCCACGCCGTTCAGCTCGGCCACCAGGCTGATGCGGTGCGGCTCGGGCACGAACGCAGCCAGCCCGGCGGCGATCGAGGCTGGCTCGTCCCCGTACGCGCGGGCCAGCGCCGCGGCGGCGAGCGCGTCGGCGACGTTGTGCGGCGCCGCCGGGCGGATCTCGGCGGCTTTCAGCAGGCGCGTCCCGGCGGGCTTCGCGCTGAACGCGCGGTCGGTGAGCCAGCCGCCGGCGACGCCGAGCTCGCCAGGCCCCGGCGGCCCGAGCCGGAACGCGACTCTTCTTGACGCCGCTCCGGCAGACACTCCAGCAAGCACGGCGGTGTCGGCCATCTCAACCGTCTGCGGGTCGTCGGCGTTGCAGATGGCGATCGTGCCGGGACCGTAGATCCTGGCTTTGGCTGCCACATAGGCCTGGATGTCGTCATGCCAGTCCAGGTGGTGAGCCGCCACGTTGAGCACGACAGCTGCCAGCGGAGCGATGGTCGTGCTCCAGTACAGCTGGAAGCTGGAAAGCTCGACCGCAACAACCGGGTACGGCAGCGGATCGGTGACGACGTCCAGGATCGGGACGCCGACATTCCCCGCGGCGACACTGCGGTGCCCGCCCGCCGCGAGCATGGCGGCCAGCATCCGAATCGTGGTCGTCTTCCCGTTGGTGCCGGTGACCGCGAGCCACTGCTGACGGCCGCCGCCGGGCAGCGCCGGCCGCAGCCGCCAGGCCAGCTCGACATCGCCGATAGTTTCTATGCCGGCCGCCACGGCGCGGGCCAGCAGCGGCGTATCGGGCCGGAGCCCCGGGGAGGTGACCACCAGCGCGGTGCCGGGCGGCACGCTCGCCTCCGCGCCGAGCCTGGCCGGCCCGAGGCGGACCTGCACACCCTCCTGAGCCAGGCGCTTGGCTAGGTCCTGGCGCTCAGCATCGTCGCGCGAGTCGACCGCGGTCACGCTCGCGCCGCGTCCGGCGAGCAGGGAGATAGCTGACTGCCCGGTGACGCCCAGTCCGACAACGACGACCCGCTGGCCGTCGAATCTGGCCGGCCCGCCAGGGTCGCTGGCCATGGTCTCCGGCTCAGGGATCATTGGCTCAGATCGTCAGCCACTCGGCGTAGAAGATGCCGAGCCCCATGGCGATGCACAGTCCGCAGATGAGCCAGAACCGGATGACGATGGTGGTATCGGCCCAGCCGATCATCTCGAAATGATTGTGCAGCGGTGCCATCTTGAAGACACGGATTCCGCGCCCGGTCCGCATCCTGGTGGCCTTGAAGACGGTCACCTGGATCACGGTGGACATGGTGATGATGACAAACAGCCCGCCCAGGATGACCAGCAGCAGCTGAGTCTTGGAGACGATGGCCAGGCCCGCCAGGACTCCGCCCAGGGCGAGGGAGCCGGTGTCGCCCATGATGATCTTTGCGGGCGGCGCGTTCCACCAGATGAAGCCCAGGCACGCGCCGAGCACGGCTGCGGCGACCACGGCGACATCCAGCGGATCCCTGATCTGGTAGCACTGCCGGGACAGGAACGTCGTGCAGTCGTTGCGCTCCTGCCAGATGCCGATGATCACATAAGCGGCCAGCACGAGCACGGTCGCGCCCGTGGCCAGGCCGTCCAGGCCGTCGGTGATGTTCACCGCGTTCGACGTGCCCCCGATCATGATGATCACCCAGATCACGAACGGCAGCGTGCCGAGCGCCGGGCCGAAGTCCCGGAGGAAGGACAGGTGCGCGTCCGCCGGGGTGAGGCTGTACCCGTCCGGGTGCTGCAGTACCTCGAGGGCGAACACGGCACCGACCACGATCTGCCCGGCCAGCTTCGCCCCGCTCCGCAGCCCGACGCTCGTCTGGCGGTAGATCTTGATGAAGTCGTCGATGAAGCCCACTAGGCCGAGGCCGACCATGAGAAACAGGATGAGCAGGCCGGACGCGCTCATCGGGTCATGCGTGGTGGCGTGACCGACGACGTAGCCGGCCACCGCGGCGAGCACGATGGCGGTACCGCCCATGGTCGGCGTGCCGCGCTTGATCTCGGCCGACTTCAGTCCCTCGACCCGGATCGGCTGGCCGTATCCGGACCGGCGCAGCACGCTGATCACCAGTGGCGTGCCGAAGAGCGAGAGCAGGAGTGACACAGCCCCGGTCACGAGTATGGTCTTCACCGGCGCGGCCCCTGGTCACCGTCGAGCGGCTGCTCGCCCGTCAGCGCGAGCGCCACCCGCTCCAGGTGGATTGAGTGGGACGCCTTGACGAGGACCACGTCGCCGTCTCGAAGCTGGTCCCGTAGCGCCCCGACAGCCGCGGCCGCATCCGGCACGTGCTGGAGCTCGCCCCGCCAGCCGGGCACGGTCCGGGCGCCAGCAAGCATCGGTGCCGCCGCGTCACCGACCACGATGAGGCCCGCCAGGCCCGCCGCGGCGGCATCCGCGCCGATTTCCGCGTGCAGCCGGTCAGCGTCGTCGCCGAGCTCGGTCATGTGCCCGAGCACGGCGAAGCCGCGCCGGCCGCGGGACATGGTCGTCAGGGCCGCGATCGCCGCGCGGACCGAGTCGGGATTGGCGTTGTAGGCGTCATTGACGACCGTGATGCCGTCGGGGAGGCGCGTCACTTCCATCCGCCAGCGGCTCCGGGCCGTCGCGGCGGACAGCCCGGCCGCGATGTCTTCGACGGGCATGCCGAGCTGCTCCGCCAGCGCGGCTGCCGCGAGCGCGTTCGTGACGTGATGCTCGCCGTGCAGCTGCAGCTGGACCGGAGCGGATCCGGCTTGCGTCGTGAGCGTGAAGCCGGGCCGGCCCGCCTCGTCTGCGCGGACGTTCTCGGCCCGGACGTCGGCGCCATCCGACCGGCCGAACCTCACTACCCGCGCACGGGTCCTGGCTGCCATCGCGGCCACCCGGTGATCGTCGGCGTTCAGCACCGCGACGCCGTCGGCCGGCAGCGCGGCGACCAGCTCCCCTTTCGCCCGCGCGATCGCCTCCAGGCCGCCGAACTCGCCGGCATGCGCGAGGCCCACGCCGAGGACCGCGCCGAGCCGGGGCGGCGCGATCTGGCACAGCTGCGTGATGTGGCCAGGGCCCCTGGCGGCCAGCTCCGACACGAGGAACCGGGTCTCGCGCGTGATCCTGAGCACCGTCAGGGGGTGGCCGATCTCGTTGTTGAACGACTCGCGCGGCGCGATGGTGGGCCCCAGGGTCTCGACCAGCTGGGCCGTGAGGTCCTTGGTGGTGGTCTTGCCGGCTGATCCGGTGATGCCGATGATCGTCAGGCCGGCCGCCCGGTCGGCGACCGCCCGGGCGAGCTGGCCCAGGGCTGTCTGCACGTCGGGCACGAGGATCGCGGGGCAATCCACCGGTCGCGAGGCCAGGGCCGCCACCGCCCCGGACCGCACAGCCGCCACGGCGAACTCGTGCCCGTCGGTGCGCGTGCCCGGCAGGGCGGCAAACAGGCTGCCCGGCGCGGCTTCTCTGGAGTCGATCAACACCGGCCCGGTCACGAGCAGGGCGGGGTCAGCCACACCGGCGAGCCGCGCCCCGGTGGCCCGCGCCACCTCCGCGAGCGTCAGGGGGATCACGCGTCCGCCAGCATTTCGTCGGCGGGACGAGCCTGATCCCCTGGCCCGGCGTCGTTGTGGTTGCCAGCAGCCAGCCGGTCGCGCAGGGCGGCCGCGGCGACGTCCCGGTCGTCGAAGGGGATGACCGAGCCGGCCACGTACTGACCGTGCTCATGGCCCTTGCCGGCGATGACCACGACATCGCCCTTGTCGGCGGCGGCGATGGCCGCCGTGATGGCTGCCGCCCGGTCCGGGAGGACAAGCACCTCGCCGCGCTCGGGCTGCGGTACCCCGGCGGCACCGAGGAACATCTCGGCGAGGATGGCCAGCGGGTCCTCCGAGCGGGGGTTGTCGCTGGTCAGGATCGCGACGTCGGCGAGCCGGGCGGCCGCCGCGCCCATCGGGCCGCGCTTGCCACGATCCCTGTCCCCGCCGCAGCCGACCACGATCAGGAGCCGTCCCTGGGTGACCTCACGCATGGCTGACAGCAGAGCCTCGATCGCGCCCGGCTTGTGCGCGTAGTCGACGAGCACCGAGAAGTCCTGCCCTGCCTCGACCCGCTCCAGCCGGCCGGGCGGGCCGGGGCAGGCCGCCACGCCGGCCACCGCCTCAGCCAGGCCGATCCCGGCCTCGACCAGCGCCACGATCGCCGCCAGCGCGTTGGCGACATTGAAGTCACCCGGCAGCGCAACTGTCGCATCGGCTGCGATTCCGCCTGGACCGATGACCCGGAACGCCGAGCCGTCGGCGCCCGGCCGTACGTCGGCGGCGATCCAGTCCGCGGTGTGGTGACCCTGGGCCGAGAACGTGGTGATGGGGATGGCGGCCGTGGCGGCGAGCTCGCGGCCCCGCGGGTCGTCGGCGTTCACCACGCCTGCTCTCGCGTAGCCGGGCGTGAACAGTTCCGCCTTGGCCGCGAAGTACTCGTCCATGCTGGCGTGAAAGTCCAGGTGATCCTGGGACAAATTAGTAAAAACGGCGACGTCGTAGTGCGTTCCCGCGACCCGGCCCTGGGCCAGCGCGTGGCTGGATACCTCCATGGCCGCGGCGCCCACCCGCCGCTGCACCATCGCCGCGAGCGCGGCCTGCAGGTCCGTCGACTCCGGGGTGGTGAGCGAGCTCTCCAGCGTCACGTGGCCGATGCGGGTCTCGACCCCGCCGATCAGCCCGGTCAGATAGCCAGCAGCGCGCAGCCCCGACTCGATCAGGTAGGTCGTCGTGCTCTTGCCTGCCGTGCCGGTGACGCCGATCAGCAGCAGCTTGGTGGCGGGCTCGCCGTAGATCCACGCAGCCACCTCGCCCAGCCGGGCCCGCGGATCGGCGACGACGAAGACAGGCAGCCCGGTCGCGGTGGCAGCCTCGCGCCCGGCCGGGTCGGTCAGCACCGCCACGGCGCCCGCCGCGGCGGCGTCGGCGCAGAACCGGGCACCGTGCACGGTTCCGCCGGGCAGCGCGGCGTAGAGGTCGCCGCGCCGGACCGACCGGGAGTCGTGAGTGACTCCGGTTACCCTCGGGCCTTGTCCAGCCTGCCGAGGGTCTGCAGTGCGCAGCCCGAGCAACGCCGCGAGCCCGGCTAGCGGCCTGGCGGCGACGTGCTGCGGACGGAGGGCCTCTGGCACGGGCCGAGGGTACCTCCCGTCACGGCGCTGTGAGTCTGATATGCGGTGTCCTGGCATAGTCAGGGGCGATCTTCATAGTTTGGAGCGCGAACTTCATCACTTCGTAGAAGGCCGGCCCCGCGACCTGGTCACCGTAGTAATTGCCCTGCGGATCCTGGATGTTCACCGCGACGACTAGCTGCGGATTGTCAGCCGGGGCAATGCCAATGTAGCTGGCGCCGTACTGACAGAGGCCGCAGCCCTGGCCGGGGCCGGAGACCTGGGCGGTCCCGGTCTTGGCCGCCACGGTGTATCCGGCAATCAGCCCGGCGTTCTGCCCGGCCTGCGCGTCCACATTCGGCACCTGCTGCAGGATCGTCATCAGTTCGCTCGCCGTTTCAGCACTGATGACCCGGCTGCTGGCCGGTGGCCGGGCCGGCGTGAACTGCCCGGCCGCATTCGTGGTGCCCGCTACCAGCGTTGGCTGCACCCGGATGCCGCCGTTGGCGATGGTCGCGTACACGCTGGCCATCTGGATCGCGGTGACCCCGAGACCCTGGCCGAAGGAGTACTCGAACTGGTCATCACCCCAGTAGTCGGCGGCACCCGGAGCGGCGAGCAGGCCGGCGCTCTCCCCCGGCAGACCCAGGCCGCTGGCCTGACCGAGTCCGAAGGCGCGCAGGTAGTCGTACTGCTGCTGCCGGGTGATGTGCTGCACGACCTGCACCATCCCGACGTTGCTCGAGTTCGCCAGGATCCCGGCGATGGTCAGGCGCTCCGTCGGGTGGGCCTCGGCGTCGTGGAAGGAGTACTGGCCAATGGTGATCTGCGGCGGGATCGTGTAAGCGCTCATCGGCGTCTGGCCACCCTTCTCCAGGGCGGCAGCGACGGTGACCGGCTTGAGCGTGCTGCCCGGGGCGAACACGTTAGCCACGCTGATGTTGGGAGTGCTCGGGTAGCTCGACAGGGTGGCCGGGTTGTAGGTCGGCCACTGCGCCATGGCCAGGATCGCGCCAGTCTTCGGCTGCATCACGATGATGGAGCAGTTGCGTGCGTGGGTCTGCTCGACCCGCAGGCGGCAAACCTCATCGGCGTAGAACTGGATGTAGGACTGGATAGTGAGCCGCAGGCTGCGAGCCGGCACCGCGGGCGTCACGTCGGCCTCAGTGTTGGGGATCGGCTGGCCGGCCTGGCCCTCCTCCACGTACTCGCCGCCCGGCCGCCCCGCCAGCAGCGAGTTGTACTCCTCCTCCAGCCCCTGAACACCCTTGAGCACGCCAGTGTTCACGTTCGTGCTCGTGAAGCCGGTGACCGGACCCAGGTCGCCGTTCGGATACGTGGTCGTGTAGGTCGGTGTCATATCGATGCCGGCCAGGTTGAGCGCCACGATCCGGTTGCTGGTGCCGACCGGCACGCCAGTGGCCAGTACCTGATACGCAGGACTCGACGGATGGTTCAGCATCTGCAGGATCGCCGCTGAGGTCAGCTTCAGCGGGCCCGCGAGCTTGGCTGCTTCCTCGGGCCGGGTGGCGTCCGGGATCAGCCTGGGATCAGCAAACACCGTCTCGGTCTGCACCGTCATCACGAGCGGCTTGCCGTCGCTGGTGGTGATGCCGCCGCGCACAGCGGGCAGCGAGATGTGCGTAGGCGGATGCGAGAACCTGGACGCCGTCTTGTAGGCCGCCGAGTCGAAGCCTTCGATCTGCACCAGCCGGCCGCCGAAGATGGTGAGCGCGAAGATGATGCACGCCAGCGTGACGCGTAGCCGGCGGCCCGGACTCGCGCGCCGCATCGAGACTCGCGGCGCCCGCGAAGCTGGGCGCCGCGGGCGGGGCCGCGCCTGCACGGCGAGTTGGCCGGCCCGGCGCGGCACGCGCGAGCCCGGCGGGGTCTGCACGCTCCGCCGCGGCGGTCGCCAGCCGTCATCGCGACCCCCCGGCCCGCTCACCGACTCGACCTCGTCGGCGCCGGGGTCTTGCTGGCTGGCGGTGACGGCGACGCGGTCCCCGTGCGGGTAGCCGCGGGTGTCGTGCGAGCACCCGGACTCGCAGCAGGGGCTGGCTTCCGGCCTGTCGCTGACTTCTTCGTACTGGCCGGCTTGCTCGGCGCCGGGGCGGCAGGCGGAGCGCAGAGCTGGACACCCATCCCGGCCTGGCCGGGCAGCCGGTAGATCTGGTCCGATCGCAGGTCCAGGATCGTAGCGCTGGCCGGGGACCGCATGCCGAGCGCGTACGCCCGCTGGCAGATCGCGTCGGTTGACTGCTCAGCGGCTATCTGCTGATGCAGGCTCTCCTCTTGCGTGGACAGGCTCGCTGACGCCTTCTGCAACTGGCTGATGCGGAAGCTAGCAGCTCCCAGCGTTGTGTTGATCACCAGCAGGCAGACCAGGCTCCCACCGAGCAGCGCGAGGACCAGCAGCACGAACCGCGCGTGCGGTACAGCGCGGCCGACCGAGTCCGCGACTGCTGCCACACCCAGCGATGACCCGGCAGTTCCCGCCGCACGGGCTGTCGACCCGCCAGCTCGGTCGTCCGGCACCACCACGGGCCGCCGCTGCAACTGGGCGCCGGCACGACGTCCCCCCGGAACCCCCCGCTGCTGCGACCCGGGGGGACGACCCCCCGGAACCCCCCGCGGCTGCGACCCGGGGGAACGACCCCCCGGAACCCCCCGCGGCTGCGACCCGGGGGAACGAC
>Ga0123356_10004832_pt1 | contig 13865 bp, 11 predicted proteins | sample TergutEmb28metaG_2_FD_92546 | JGI IMG/M metagenome (GOLD analysis project Ga0123356, IMG submission 92546) | Embiratermes neotenicus P3 segment gut microbial communities from Petit-Saut dam, French Guiana - Emb289 P3 | ecosystem: Host-associated > Arthropoda: Insects > Digestive system > Gut ...
GTGGCGGCTAGGCCAACTGATGGTGCGCCAATCAGAGGACATCCGGCGCGTTCAAATGGTCCTGGTGGCCTCGACGGCGATTGAGCAGTTCGGTGGAACTGGGGATTTCGAACTGGCCGCCGGGGCGACCAGCTCACTGGCCTTATCTCAGCTGGACCAGGCTGGGTCAGTGACGGTGGTGGCAAATGGTGCCACGGTTAGGGCCAGGCCGGCCCTGCGCGGGACCGTCCTAGATCTGGTCGCTGGGCTGGTAGTCCGGCCGGCCGGCCAAGGCGGCGAAACGTTGGCCACAGCGGCGGCCCGGGCTCGCCGCGATGTGCCGGCAGTGACTTTGGCCATCTTGGTGACCGGGGTCAAGCAGACGCTGCCGGCCTTGCGAGCGGTAACTGGCTATTTGCCAGGCCAAGCCTGGGCGCTGGCGATACGCTGCCAGGTTGGTGCCGCCACCGAGGTCAGCCAGGTGGGCAGATTGGCTCTGGCCACGATCGGGTCGCTTGAAGCCCTGCCCAAGGCGCTGAGACAGCTGAGGGTTGTTGGATGAGGCGCCGCCACAGCCGGGACCAGCCGGCCGGAATTCGCCCGCCACCTGGGCCTGCTCTGGTTAAGTCTTGGAGGCAAGACGTCATCGTGATCACTTGCCTGGTGGCCGCTGCGCTGGCGCCGCTGGCGCCAGTTTTTGGCCTGGCTGGGCTGGCGGTTCCGGTTGCGACCGGACTGGTGGTGGGGGCCGGTCTGGCCCTGCTTGGGGTGCGGCTGGGCTGGTCGCCGGTGGTGGAGACAGCCGCCGGGCTGCTGGCCTACCTGGCGGTGGGTCAGCTGGTCCTGGCCGTTACCGGCGGCCAGGTCAACTGGCGCAAACCGCCTTGGGCCCTGGGCGATCTGATGCTGGGGCTGACCGCAGTTTGGAAGCGCCTGGTCACAGTAGAAATTCCGGTAGGCGGCGGCGATGGTTTTGTTTTGGCGCCGCTAATAATGGCCCTGGTGGCAGAGCTAGCGGCCCTGTCGTTGGCCTTGCGGCTGTCCGGGCGGCGGGCCGGGTGGGCCTTGCTGGTGCCAATGGTGACGCTGGGGCTCGCCTTGGTGCTTGGAGCCGGTCGATCGCTGGCCGCCTGGCCAATTGGTTTGGGCCTGGCCTTTGGGGCCTTGGCCTGGACGGCTTGGCGCGGTGGCAGTTTTGAGCCGCGGCGCTTCCAGGCGCTGGCATTATGCCTGGTGGTGGCTGCCGGTGCGGCCGATGCCGCCACCTGGGTGGGGCAGTTACGCCCGCGTCTGGTGGTGCGCCAGCTGATCGAGCCACCGTTCGACCCGGCCCAATACCCCAGCCCGCTGGCGGCCTACCGCCACTACGTCAAGGACCTCAAACAAAGCGAACTGCTGCGGGCCAACTCGCTGCCGGCCGGGGCCAACGTCACCTTGGCAGTAATGGACCGCTTTGACGGTGTCGTCTGGAATGTGGCTGGCTCCGGGCCCACCGGCTCGGGCCGCTTCCAGCGCATGGCCCAAAGCCGGCCGCTGGGCCCGGGTCAAGCGGCCACGGTCAGCCTGACTTCGGCTGGCCAAACCTCGGTTTGGCTCTATTCGGTGGGACAGCCCAGTTCGGTTTCCTTCACTGGACGCCAGCGGCAGCAGCTACGCCAGGACATCCGGGTCAACCGCACCACCGGCGGCCTGGTTCTGCCAGGCGGGGTGGCCAGGGGCACCAGCTACACCGTCAACTCAACTCTGGCAGCCCAACCCAGCCGGAGCCAGATCGCCAAAGCTGGTGCCCAGTCCGTGACGTTGCCGTCGGCGACTTCCGTGCCAGACTCGGTTCGTCTGACGGCGGCTGAGCTGACTTTGCCGGCCAACACGGCCGGTCAACAGGCCCTAGCTCTCGAACAATCCCTGCACGAGCGAGGCTATTTCTCGCACGGTCAGGCCGGAGAAGCTACTGGCGCAGCCGCCTCGCCGGCCGGTCACGGCGCCGCGCGGATCGACCAACTGCTGACCGGTCCAATCATGGTTGGCGATGCCGAACAATACGCCAGTGCCATGGCGCTAATGGCTCGCGAGCTCGGCCTGCCTGCCCGTGTCGCCATGGGTTTTGCGGCCAGTCAAAACAACGGCCCAAAGGCGGTGTTCACCGGCCAAGACATGACCGCCTGGGTTGAGATCGCCTTCGAGGAGCTGGGCTGGGTGGCCTTCTACCCCACACCAGAGAGCGACAAAACGCCAGATACGGCCCATGAGGAACCGCAGGTCGAGCCTCGGGCACAGATCGTCCAGCCGCCACCGGCCACCGCCAAACCGGCCGAGCCGCCGGACACTGACGCCGAGCAGGCGCCGCCGCCCAGTGGCCAGGCCGCCCCACCGGACAAGGCCAATCAGCTCCGGCCTTGGATGTTGGTTTCAGGTGGCGGGGCCAGCCTGATAGGCCTGATGGCAGGTCTGGGCGGGGCGGTAGCCCTGGTCAAGGCGGCTCGACGGCGAAGACGCGCCTGCACCGGTTCGCCCAATCGCCGCGTCGTGGCCGGTTGGGATGAGCTAGAAGACCACATCAGCGACTTGGGTCTGGCTCTGCCAACCAACGGCACCCGCATCGAAAAAGCGGCTGCCGTCGAGGGTCTGGCCCTCATAGACCGGTTGGGCAATGGGCAGCCCAGTCTGGCCGGGGCCGGCAGGGACTCTTTTCGCCGCAAAGGTGTGAGCAGCCCGCGGGACCAAATGGTGATTCTGGCCGCTCGCAGTGACCAAGCCGCCTTTGGTCCGGGCCATCTTAGTGAGACTCAGGCCCAAATGTTCTGGCACGGGCTGAGCCAACTCAAGAACCAGCTGTCACTGGGCTTCAGCCGGATGCGACGGCTTTGGGCCAAGGTCAGCCCGCGCTCTTTGCGCCACCGCCCCAACTCGTGAGGTTGAGCTCTGGCATAGCAGGACGGGGCGGCACGCCGTTGTGGCCTCGCGCCGTCTCTTGGGGCGATGCTCCGCATCGCCAAAGAGACATGCCCGGGGCCAATCCCTGACCCCAACCCCGCGCCGCCCCTTTGCCGTACTTCCGGGGTAGTGCATCTGCGTCGAGTTCGCGAGATTGAGGCTGGCCGGGCTGTCCAGGATCGAGATTGAGGCTGGCCGGGGTAACACCCCAGCGCCACCTGGGGTTTCGCCTATTCAGTGCCCGGCACAGGGTGAACTCGATCCAGGGGTACCCGGCACAGGGTGAACTCGATCCAGGGGTACCCGGCACAGGGTGAACTCGATCCAGTGGTGCCACTGACGCTGCGAGCGCGCCTCACGACCGGGAAAGTGGTACAGGCTTAGCTCACCTCAGGTAGGCAGAGCAACGATAACCGCGCTTGTATTCCCCCAAGGACATCTTGTAGACCAGCTTCCCCGCGCGGCCGGGAATCTGGGTAACGTCGGCATACGCGCCGTAGCCGCTTTGCGAGCAGGACCAAACAATGCTCCTGCTTGTGGGACATTCGTTTTTCACCCAAATGCCGACATTGGCCGAGTTGACGGCGTGCTGGGTCGTTGGTTTTGTGTGGCAAAGAGCCACCACAGCGTGGGCTTCGCTTGTTGGGGCAGTCACGCCCGCCACCAGCGAAAACCCCAGAGCCAAGGCAGCTGTGGCGATAGTGGCGACGAGGAGCTTTCGAATTCGGGCGGCGATTGGGAGCTTGTTCATGGCGGAGGTTCCTTCTTTTGCACGGGAGTTCGGCAGGGGCCGGAGTGATGAGGTAAGGGCCCAGTGCGCTTAGGCTACCACCGCCAGGCCCACCAGACCCGCGACTTGGCCGGGGCCGGCAGGGACTCTTTTCGCCGCAAAGGGGTGAGCAGCCTGCGGGACCAAATGGTGATTCTGGCCGCTCGCAGTGACCAAGCCGCCTTTGGTCCGGGTCAGCTTAGTGAGACTCAGGCCCAAATGTTCTGGCACGGGCTGAGCCAACTCAAAAACCAGCTGTCCTTGGGCTTCAGCCGGATGCGACGGCTTTGGGCCAAGGTCACCCCGCGCTCGCTCCGCCACCGCTCCAACTTGCGAGGTCGAGGCCAGCCGGGCTGCTCAGGATCGAGATTGAGGCTGGCCGGGCTGTCCAGGATCGAGATTGAGGCTGGCCGGGCTGCTCAGGATCGAGATTGAGGCTGGCCGGGCTGTCCAGGATCGAGATTGAGGCTGGCCGGGGTAACACCCCAGCGCCACCTGGGGTTTCGCCTAATCAGTGCCCGGCACAGGGCGAAGTCGATCCAGGGGTGCCCGGCACAGGGTGAACTCGATCCAGGGGTGCCCGGCACAGGGTGAAGTCGATTCAGTAGTGCCCGGCACAGGGCGAAGTCGATTCTGGGGTACCCGGTCGGCGTCACGGTGCAAAGAGGCTGACACACCACCAGGCGACGTCAAGGTTTGGACGAGACACTGCGGGTGGAGGTCGAAAACCGGCGGGCAGACGGTATCAGCTAGATAGCGCCGGGCTTGATGACAACCAACCGAGTTGGCGAGGCGCCCCGAACAGCGGCAACGTCGATGCGCCTGTCTAGGGTGACCAGGTATCCGTCATGTTGGACGGCCAAGCCGAGTAGGTACGCGTCGGTGACCTGCCCGGAGCTAAGCAGGTGGGCGTCATCGACAATGGAGGTGTCGGTGATGGTGATGGTGTCAGGGAAAAAGGTGTGCGTCGCATGGGAGGAGGCGTGCCGCAGGGTCTCCAGAGCGTCAGCTACGTTGACCGGCTGTGGATAGGACGAATGCGACACAATACGAACGAACCCGTTCTCGGTGATGGGGCAAGTGGCCCAGCCATTGTCAGCGTGGTCGCGGAACCAGCGGGCCGCCACGGCATGGAAAGTGTGGGCGGGGTCGAGCAGAGCGATCAAAACGTTGGTCTCGAGCAGGGCTGTCACAGGAACAACTCGTCCCTTAGGCGGTTGACATCAGCGTTCGTGACCGTGACGTCGCGGCGCGGCAACAGAACCAAACCCTGGTCGATCAGCCAATCATCGTCCTCGCTGATTGGCGTGCGCCGCTTCGACTTCAAGCCGTCGCGCGCCCAATCGGAGATCACCTCGCCGATGGTGCGCCCTTCAACGGCGGCGTGGTCACGGGCCGCCAGGAACACGTCCTGATGAATGGTCAGTGTTGTTCTCACGCATCAGATTCTAGCATCAGATGATGAACCGCGTTGAGACTCTCTTGGAAGCTTGGGGCCAGTCCAGGTACTGGCCTGGACTCGCGAGGTTGAGCTTTGGCATGGCAGCATAGGAATATGACGGCTCGAATCCTCGTAGTAGATGACGACCAGGCTCTGGCAGAGATGGTCGGCATTGTCTTGAGGGCCGAAGGCTACACCACCGAGCTGTGCGGCAACGGTCTAAAGGTGCAAGAGGCCGTGCGCCGGGGCAAACCAGATTTGGTTTTGTTGGATCTGATGTTGCCGGGCAAGGATGGTACGCAGGTCTGCAAGGAACTGCGCCGCTTCACCGGTGTGCCCATCATCATGGTGACCGCCCGGTCCGACACCCGCGATGTGGTTGAGGGGCTGGCGGCCGGCGCGGATGACTACATCCAAAAGCCGTTCAAACCAGCTGAATTGGTGGCCCGGGTCAAAGCCAGGCTGCGCCACCACACGGTGGCCGAGCCGCCATCAGGCGAGGAAATCAGAATTGGTGACGTGGTCATTGACCTGTCCGGTCACCAAGTCTCCAAAGCCGGCGAAGCGGTCGGACTAACGCCCCTGGAGTTCGACCTGCTGGTGGCGCTGGGGGCCAAACCGTGGCAGGTCTTTACCCGCGAAATGCTGCTGGAACTGGTTTGGGGTTACCGTGAACAGGCTGACCCCAGGCTGGTCAACGTTCACGTCCAGCGGCTTAGGGCTAAGGTCGAAGACGACCCGGAAAACCCTTCCGTGGTGGTCACCGTCAGAGGCGTTGGTTATAAGGCTGGCCCACCCCAGTGAGAACCATGGGCGACCTGATCCGCCCTTTCAGAAGATCGTTGAGGCTGAGGGTCTCGCTGACAGTGGTGGTGGTCTCCTCGGTCCTGCTGTTGGTGGTCGGCACGGTGCTGACCAACTCGATTAGGAGCGGCATTTTCGACACCCGGATGGCCGACATTCTGCGCGAAGCCGACCGGGCGGCCACTACAGCGCAACGCTATTTCGACGCCGGCGGTGCCGGTTCGCCCCTGACGGCTGAGACAGTTGCCCGTGACACGATCAGATCAGTTTCGACGGTTGGTTCTTCGGCTGTGGCTGTCTCTTTGTTGCCGCAGAACCCTGATGAAGCCGGCGCTGTTTCGGCCATTTTCACCGACCCTCAGTTGTGGGATGTGGCCAGTGACCAGCTTCGAGAGCAGGCCTCGACTACTGGCGAGCAGGTTTGGCAGTCAGTTGCCCTGCCGCAGGACTTTGGCGGCCTGGCACCTGGGGTGGCCGTGGCCAAGTCAGTCCGCCTGGCGGCCAACGGCTACGTCTTAGTGCTGGTCTACGACCTCTCGGCCGAGCAGACCATCATGAGCCTAATTGCCCGGATTGTTGGAATCGCCGCCGGCAGCGTGGTTGTGATCTTGGTGCTGGTGACGTTTTTGGCCACCAGGCAGGCGGTCAGACCGGTTAAGGACGCCGCGGCGGTGGCGTCGCGCCTGGCCGATGGCGCCTTGGGCGAGCGGATGCGCGTGCGGGGCCAGACCGAAATGGCCTCTTTGGCGGCCTCATTCAACGCCATGGCCCAGTCGATGCAGAGCCACATCGAAGACATGGAGAACCTGTCCAAACTCCAGCGACGTTTCGTGGCTGATGTCTCCCACGAACTGAGGACCCCTCTGGCCACCATCCGCATGGCTGGCGACCTGCTGTATCAGGCCAGGGGCAGCTTCGAACCCGAAGTTGGGCGTTCGGCCGAGCTCTTGGCCAGCCAGCTCGACCGTTTCGAAGCTCTGCTGTCCGATCTGCTGGAAATCTCGCGGATTGATGCTGGCACCGATTCGGTCGACCTTGAACAGGAAGACATGGCCCAGCTGGTCCGCTCGGCCAAAGACAACCTCGAGCCCCTGGCCAAAAACAACGACACCGAAATCCGCGTAGAGCTGCCCGGCGAGACGGTAATGGCCCAGGTCGACCGCCGCCGGATCGAGAGGATAATCACAAATCTGGTGGCCAACGCCATCTTGCACTCCGGTTCAGACACAGTTGATGTCCGTTTGGCGGCCACCGATAATGAGGTCTTCGTCAAGGTTCAAGACCACGGCGTTGGCTTGACCACCGACCAACTGGGGCACGTCTTCGAACGCTTCTGGCGGGCCGACCCGGCTCGGTCGCGGGCCACCACTGGCGGCACTGGCCTGGGCCTGCCAATTGCCCAAGAGAACGCCAAAGTCCACGGTGGTCGACTTGATGTGCAAAGCCAATCCGGCCAGGGCACGGCCTTCACGCTGGTGTTGCCACGAGCCTTCGAACCGCAAAACGAGGCCTCCAACGCTGCCAATGCCCTAGCCGAGTCCGGGAGAAACTCATGAGGCGCCGGGCCGGCATTGGACTAGTCCTGGTGGCCACCTTGGTCACAGGTTGTGCCGCCTTACCTACCTCCGGTCCGGTTCAAATTGGCGCCAGGTCAGAGACCTCGGAGGAACTGGTCCTGGGCGCTCAGCCGGCGCCGCCGGTGGCCGGGGCCAGCGCCGAACAGATTCTTCAGGGCTTCCTTCAGGCCACGCTGGCAGGTGGCTCGGATGGTTTCAAGGTGGCCCGGGCCTATCTGACCGAAACGGCCGCCGAGGGCTGGGATCCCACGGCTGAAGTGGCGGTTTACCCCTCCGGCGAGGCCCCTGTGCTGGCGCCGGCGGCTGGTGAGAACCAATTCACTTTGAGTTTCCTTCAGGTTGGCCAGTTGTCGAGTGATGGGCGCTATTCGACAATGCCGGGGGAGAAGCAGCGGGTCGAGTTCACCCTGGTCCAAGAGCCAGCCGGCTGGCGGGTCGACCGATTGCCTGATGCCGTGGTGGTGCCTCAAGACGTATTCCTCAACGACTATGTCCGCACCGTAGTCTTTTTCCCGGCGGCTGAAGGCCAGGTCATGGTGCCCGATGTCCACTACTTCCTGCGCAACCTAGCGGCCACGGCGGCAGTCCAGACCCTCCTAGACGTTCCACCTGACTACCTTGGCCCGGCCGTTTCGGCGCCAAACGCCGCCAAGGCCCGCCTGGTCACCGACGCGGTCAGGGTTGACGCCGGCAGGGCCACCGTCAACCTCAGCGCTGAGGTCCGGCGGGCCACCGAAACCGAGCGGGCCACTTTGGCGGCATGTCTGGTGTCATCGCTGACCTCGATTGGTTCTGTCAACACTGTTGAACTGCAAGTCGAATCGGCGCCTTTTGACGCGCCGGAATCGAAGCTGGTGGTGGATCCGCTGGCAGCTGAAGGCCCCTACTACCTTGGTGATGGCGGGCTTTGGCGAATGAGCGGCGAAGCCGCCCGGGTGCCTGGTTTTGAGGCCACCGATGGCTGGGAGACGCTCAGCGTCGACTCATCCGGCGCTCGCCTGGCCGCTCTGCGCGGCGGTCAGCTGGAATACATTGGCGGCCCGGGAATGCCGGCTGTCAGCTGGCCCGTCGAAGGCACCCCCACCTCCTCTCCAGTCTTCGACACGGCCGGCCGGTTGTGGCTGGGGGTGGCCGGATCGGTCGTGGTCTACAGCCTCGAAGGTAAGGCCAGTCGCCTTCAGGCGCCCTGGCTGGCCGAGCGCCAGGTTGTTGGTTTGGCGCCGGCTCGTGACGGGGCCAGATTGGCCGTCTTGTCAGCCGCCTCGGCCGGCGGTCCGGCGCGGCTCGACGTGGCTGGAATAGAACGGGTCGAGGGCGCGCCAACTGGTTTGGCCGGGCCGCTCAAAGTGGCCAGTTTCACTGGGGCGGCCAGGTCGATGGCATGGCAAGACCACATCACCTTGGCCCTGTTGGCGCCATCAGATAACGGTGGCCAGGCAGTCCAACTGGTTACCTTGGGCTCGACCGTTCAAGAGCTAAACGCACCCTTGGACAAGCCGACTTCTTTGACGGCCGGGCGCGGCTCCGAAGGGCTTTACATCACTGGCGAGGCCGGCGGGCTGTTTCACTACGCGCCGCTCGGTGCCGTCTGGACGGCGGTTGCCACCGGCGCACGTTCGGTCACCTATCGCAGCTAACCAGCCTAGGCAAGTTGTCCACAGGGGCTTGGCGGGCCGCGTTGGCCCCTGGGAAGCTGGCAGGGTGGGTGAATTGGTGGCCGCCGGGTTGGACCTGGTGGTGTCCAGGCGTTGCGGTGGTTGCGACGCGCAGGGGCCCGGTTTGTGCCAGTCCTGCCGGGCCGCCCTGTTTGGGCCGATCTGCCGGCGAGAGGACCAAGCGCCGCGACTAGTACCGGCCGAAGGCTCAGCTTCGCTGCCGGTTTGGGCCGGCGCCTGGTACAGCGGCCCGGTGCGCCAGGCCATCACCGCTTGGAAGCGGCTGGGCCAGCGGGAACTGGATCACGATATGTGCCACGCGGTTAGGCGCGTGGCCAGTGCAATCGGTCCCACACTGGACCAAGTGATGACAAAGATCGGTCAAGACGAGCTCTGGGTCACTCCAATCCCTTCTTCCCGCCGCAACCAGTGGCGCCGGCCTGGCCCGCTGACCTGGCTGCTAGCCCAAGCCGTGGCCGCCGCACTGGTCAGATCCGGCATCGGCGCCAGCGCCCTCCAACTGCTGCGACGCCGGGCTGGGTCCAAAGACCAAGCCGGGCAGACGCTGCGCGGGCGGATGATAGGTCGGGACGGCACCACGTTGGTGCGGGGGAATCCAGCGGCACCGGTCCTGCTGGTGGACGACGTTCTGACCACCGGCGCCACCCTGCTAGACGCTGAGAGGGCTCTGGCCGGGGCCGGAACTGCAACCTTGGGGGCAATTGTGTTGGCCGTTACGCCAAAAGGGCACGGGCACGGGCGCCGATTCCAGGCGGGGCCGGCCACGATGGGATAGGTTGGTCAACGGTTGACTCCCCGGGAGGGATAAATGGAAATTGTCATTGCCGGTAGGCACACTGAAGTTTCGGCTCGCTTCCGCGACTACGCGGAAGGCAAACTGGCCAAGATTTCCCGCTACGACTCTCAAGCTCACTTAGCCCAGGTCGAAGTGGTGCACGAGGCCAACCCCCGCCAGGCCGGAACCGCCATGAAAGTCGAAATCACGGTCCGCGCCAAAGGCCCGGTAACCAGGGCCGAGGCCGCTGCCGGGGATATGTTCTCGGCCTTTGACGTTGCCATGGGCAAGCTGATGCAGCAGGTCCGCCGGGCCAACGACCGCCGCAAGTCGAGGCACAAGACAGCCCGGCGTACCATTCACGACCTTGAGGTTCTCAGCGCTGAGCTGGGCTTGGATCCGATCACGGCCAAGGCCGCCCCGGCCAAGGCGGAGCAGGTCACGGCCGATGGCGATGTGGTGCGGGAGTCAAAGCTGGCGGATTCACCGGTGGTCATCCGCGAGAAGATCCATCAAGCCGTACCTATGACGGTAGAAGATGCCATCTACGAAATGGAGTTGGTGGGACACCCCTTCTTCCTGTTTGTCGATTATGACAGCGGAATGCCGTCAGTGCTTTACCACCGCCACGGCTGGACCTACGGCGTTTTGCGCCTGGAGGCTGCCACAGCCTCGGTTGGCTAAGCTGACAAAACCCATCAGTCCAGTAAGGGCCGGTGGTCAAACGGGCCCTCGGCTAAGCCTGGGCCTGGCCAGGCCCTACCATGGAGCGAAGCAAATCTAGGCTGAGCAGAGGGAAGTATCGAGCGTGACCGGAGTAATGGACCGCATCCTGCGGATGGGCGAGGGCAAGGTGCTGCGTCGCCTCCAAAGCGTTGTGACGCAGGTCAATGCGCTCGAGGACAGCTTCGAGGCGATGAGCGACGAAGCCCTACGCGAGGAGACCGACCGTTTCAAACAGCGTTACCAGGACGGCGAGTCGCTCGATTCGCTAATGCCAGAGGCCTTTGCGGCCGTGCGCGAGGCGGCTACCCGCACCTTGGGTCAGCGCCACTTCGATGTCCAAATCATGGGCGGGGCGGCCCTGCATTTGGGCAACATTGCCGAAATGAAGACCGGTGAAGGCAAAACCCTGGTGGCGACTTTGCCGGCCTACCTTAATGCCATCAGCGGCAAAGGCGTCCATGTTGTCACGGTCAACGACTACTTGGCTAGCTACCAAAGCGAACTAATGGGACGGGTTTTCCGCTTTCTGGGTCTAACCACCGGCTGCATCTTGGTGGGCCAAACCCCGCCGGAGCGCCGCCAGCAATACAACTGTGACATTACCTACGGCACCAACAACGAATTCGGCTTCGATTACCTTCGTGACAACATGGCCTGGTCACAAGACGAGCTGGTTCAGCGCGGCCACAACTTCGTCATCGTTGACGAGGTTGACTCGATTCTGATCGACGAGGCTAGGACCCCACTGATCATTTCCGGTCCAGCCGAGGGTGACGCCAACCGCTGGTATGGCGAATTTGCTCGGATGGTGCGGGGCCTCAAACGCGACTCGGACTACGAGGTCGATGAGAAAAAGCGCAATATTGGCCTGCTTGAACCAGGCATCGAAAAGATCGAAGACGAACTCGGAATTGACAATCTCTACGAATCGCTCAACACCCCGCTGATCGGTTTCCTCAACAACGCGGTTAGGGCCAAGGAGCTGTTCCACCGCGACAAGGACTACGTGGTGCTTAAAGGCGAGGTGCTGATTGTCGATGAACATACCGGCCGCGTTCTGCCAGGTAGGCGCTACAACGAGGGTATGCACCAGGCAATCGAAGCCAAAGAGGGAGTCGAGATCAAGGCTGAGAACCAGACCTTGGCCACAATCACCCTGCAGAACTACTTCCGGCTGTATTCAACCCTTTCCGGTATGACCGGCACGGCCTCGACCGAGGCGGCTGAGTTCGCCTCGACCTACAAGATTGGCGTGGTGCCCATTCCAACCAACAAACCAATGATCCGGGCCGACCAGGCCGATCTGGTTTACAAGGGTGCTGACGGCAAATGGGGTGCGGTAGTTGACGACCTGGCCGAGCGTTACGACAAAGGCCAACCAGTCCTGGTCGGCACCATCTCAGTAGAAAAGTCCGAATACCTGTCCAAGTTGCTGAAACAGCGCGGCGTACCGCATGAGGTTCTTAACGCCAAACAGCACCGGCGGGAGGCCGCCATCGTCGCTCAAGCCGGGCGCAAGGGTGCGATTACCGTGGCCACAAACATGGCCGGCCGCGGCACCGACATTATGCTGGGCGGCAACGCCGAATTCATGGCCGTCACTTCCCTGGCTGAACGGGGTTTTGACCCAGAAGAATCGGCAGAAGAATATGAGGCGGCTTGGCCTGAGGCTCTGGAGAAGGCCAAAGAAGAAGTCGCCGCGGAACACGACGAAGTGGTTGATCTTGGCGGGTTGTACGTCTTGGGCACCGAACGCCACGAGTCGCGCCGCATCGACAACCAGCTGCGCGGCCGCTCCGGGCGCCAAGGCGACCCGGGCGAGTCTCGCTTTTACCTTTCGCTCGAAGACGACCTGATGCGTCTGTTCAACTCGGCTCTGACCGAACGCATTATGACCGCCACCAACTTCCCCGACGACCTGCCGCTGGAATCGAAAATGGTGACCCGGGGTATCGCCTCGGCCCAAGGCCAGGTTGAAGCCCGTAACTTCGAAATCCGCAAGAACGTGCTGAAGTACGACGATGTCATGAACCGGCAGCGTTCGGTGGTTTACGACCGCCGCCACCGCATTTTGGCCGGAGATGACCTTCAGGGCGATATCGTCAAGTTCCGCAGTGATGTTGTCAACTCCCTGGTCACGGCTGCGGCCGAGGTTGAGGGCAGCGACGAGATGGATCTCGACGCGCTATGGAACCAGTTGCGCACCATTTTCCCAGCCACCGTCACCCCGCAGGATCTGATTGAGGAGGCCGGCTCGTCTAGGGCTGTCACCCCGGAAATGCTGGTTCGCGAACTCGACGCCGATATGAACCTGGCCTATGACGCCCGCGAGACCAAACTGGGTGAGGACATGTTGCGCCAGCTGGAGCGCCGCGTGCTGCTTTCGGTCATGGACCGCAAGTGGCGCGAGCATCTCTACGAGATGGATTACCTCAAGGAGGGTATTGGTCTAAGAGCCATGGCCCAACGCGACCCGCTAGTGGAGTACCAGCGTGAGGGCTACCAGCTGTTCCAGGCCATGGATGAGGCCATCAAAGAAGAGACAGTTGGCTTCTTGTTCAACCTCGAGGTGCGCGTAGCAGGCGAAGAGGAAGAAGAGGCTGAGACCCCGGCCGATGCCGGCGCTGAAGCCAAGCCGGCGGCCTCACCAAAGGCGGAGGGCGCCAGGGCCAAGCCGGCCAAAGCCGCCACCAGAAAGGCCGCCGCGCCGGCCGTGGACCAAGACGGTTCCTCCGTTACCGTGGGCGGTGGCCAGGCCAAAACCAAGATGGTGGCCTCCGGCCTGGACGGACCCAGGCGGGCTCAGAATCTGACCTATTCTGCTCCCACGGTTGATGGCGATGAGGCCCCGGTCCAACGCAGCGAAGGAAAGGGCCGCACCGCCCTGGGCGTGGCCAAAGCTCCTGCCAAAACCGAAGAGGCCTATCCGGGCACGGCCCGCAATGCGCCGTGTCCATGTGGCAGCGGCAAAAAGTACAAGATGTGCCACGGCCGCAGCTAGGTGGTGGCCGGCTGGTGGCTTGGGGTAAGGGTTTTAGTCAGCAAAGGTGCCTGAGACACCGACCCGACTCGTGCCACTTTTTTGGGTTTCTGTTGAGGTATGGGCTGTGACCTGCTTGTTTGCCCTGGATTTGGGTGTGGGGCCAGCACTAATCTGGGGTGATGGCGCCATATGTTAGGACAA
>Ga0123356_10004833_pt1 | contig 13860 bp, 11 predicted proteins | sample TergutEmb28metaG_2_FD_92546 | JGI IMG/M metagenome (GOLD analysis project Ga0123356, IMG submission 92546) | Embiratermes neotenicus P3 segment gut microbial communities from Petit-Saut dam, French Guiana - Emb289 P3 | ecosystem: Host-associated > Arthropoda: Insects > Digestive system > Gut ...
GAGCACACACAATAAGACATATAAAATAGCGATTTGCTTGCTATTCTTGGCATTCCCTTTCCACAATTTTAACCCGTAATGGGTTATCCCTCAAGAATAAGTTAGCGAAACGCCGTGTTTACGGCGTGGAGCAACTTGCCAGAGGGATAGGCGTGGAAACCTGAATGTCAGACGGGTTGTTCCGCGCTATTTTTTTGTCAAATTCTTAGAATAAAATAGTTATAATAAATGAAGTACAATAGAAAGACAAAATAATAACAATAACTCGGCGTGCCAGCAGCCAAAAATAAACCCAAAGGGCATTGGTAAAGCAAAAAAATGATTAAAACTGTTCTAAAAACTGCTATTATGGGCTTGATAATAACGTTATTCGCTTCATGTGGTGATGGTTTGAAAGGTACGTATGTGCCTAAAAACGAAGCAGCGAAGCAAAGTATGTTTTCAAAGTTTGTATTTAAAGGCAATAAAGTAAAAGTAGTTATGGGGACTGCCGGAATCGAAATTCCTGGTGGCCATGAATACACCTTTTACAGAGTTGGAGACAAGATTTCTATCGAAATGAAAGTAATGGGTGTTGGTATGGGTGGTATAGATTTGAATTACAACAAAGAAAAAGATGAACTCCGTTTACTGTTTGGTGGTGAAGTCGGTATAGTATTAAATGAACATGCACCTGTTTGGATAAAAGAAGGAAAATTTAACACCAGTACCACTGACTCCAAGCCCCAAAAACAGAATGAAGCGATGGAACGAGAGATATCTATTCAGGATCGACCAGCTAAAAGGGGAGTAAAAGGTTTTATTAGTGGCATTTTTGGTGGCAAGGATAAAAAAAAGGCTGGTCACATTGAACCCGAAGAAGAGCAAGAGCTACCAATAGAAACTATAAAAACCGTGGAAACTACTGAATTATCAACGATCGAGGAGAAAAAAGCTGAGGAAGTATCGAGAAACAAACCGATTCAGGCATCTCCTTCTAAACCAATTCCATCTGTTTCTCAACTAAATGGCTTGCTCAAGCAAATTGCAGAAAGTGAAGACAATGCCATTGATGAAATGAGAAAAATTTTGGGTAATAATTTAGATGTCAATGGTACGGCCAATATTAGTAATGTGCAGCAACTTATCACAGATGTCTCTAATGGTACACACTATAGAGTAACTAATGTAAACACCAATGCCGAGGGCAAAGTTGTCTCAATCACTGTAAGCAAACAATTTTAATACACGATTCATGAATAAGAGAGGATTAGCCATTGCACTTGCATGTTTTTTGATAACAACATTGTTCTCCTGTGGGCACAAAAATGTCAGAGACAATATTTTAGAGGGAACTATAATCACAGATTACGAAAATGAAAGCGATGAAGAGAGAGGCGACACCCCAAAAACTCCTCAAATTATTAAGATTGGCAAGTCGCCCGAAAAATTAACTAAAGAAGTTAATTTCTACACAATTACTTTGATTACAGAAGGGAAAAAGGTGAGGTTGGAAGACACGGAATTTTCACTTGATGGAAAAGTTTGGCAAAAATCAGCCGAGTTTAAAAATGTTGTATGCGGGAAACACATTTTTTATGCTCGCAATAAGCGAGAAAAGTCGTTACAGGACAAAAAAGAGATGTATTTAGAATGTTTTGTTGATGCTCCGCTGCCAACAGTTCCTCAATTAAACGAACTTCTCAAACATATTACTGATTGTGATGATGACGCAAGTGATGAATTACGAAAATTGGGTAAGGATTTGTTTGTACGCGGTATGGACAATGTCAGCAATATAGAGCAACTCATAAGAGATGCTTGTATGAATGGAATCCTTTATGTCGTGGAAAAGATAGAAATCGATATAAATGGGAATCTTATAGCAATAATAATAAATAAAAAATAAAAACAATTCAAAATGAAACAGTTAATAGTATTTCTAATAAGCGTCATGTTTTCAGTAACTTCTCTTGCCAAAGACTTGCACGTTATCTATGTCAGGTTAGATAATTCGATGGATACTGAAATTTTAAAAGAACAAATTGAAAAACTGAAAGACAGTTTTTCTGGTAGCGACTTCATTGTCTATTACAGTAATGAAAATACAACGATGGATAAGCAATCTTGGGACAGAGACAAATTGTTTGGCCAAATCAGCAGTCAAAATTCTTCCATCGCAATTTCCATTCCTGACGAAATCGAAAGATTTTCATTTCTTCTTGAAGAACAGTTGCAGGAAGAAGCGTATAGTACTCTTTATTTCCACTGTTTTGTCGGCAGCATTTTCTTTGATAATAGTTTCCAAAATACGTTGCTTGCAAGAATGTTGCTCGTTAATAGTTTAGTACAGACAAAATACAATCGAGTGATTCAGTATTACCCATGCGGGGCTGTTTATAACGAAAGACAAATAAAATTCAATTCTGAATATAATATTGATATAAAAACAAAAATTATTTCGTCGTTATGAAAGCTAAATATACATTACTGATCTCCATGTGCTTACTAATCTGTGGATCATTGTCAGCACAAAAGCTGCCAAGACAACGGAAGGTTTGGTTACCCGAATACATTGCAAACACCAGTAAAGTTCAGTCCGACTGGACAAGGTCTCAGAAGTGGCAAGATTGGGCGGTTGGAAAAATAAAACGCAGCGATTTTGGCAGGACAAATACCCTTGTTTGGAAAGTTTATAGCGACAGGGCAAACAACAAAACGTATACAGAACCTAATGCCCACTCGGCTGTTCATTCTACGCTGGGATTTATGGAACAACTGAATGTGGCAGAAATTCAGAACGGTTTTGCCTTGCTTTATAAATCGTACTATCTAAGTGATGGTTTGAATATAGCAAAAGACGCAGAATGTTTTGGTTGGATTTCGGTTGATAATTTACTTTTATGGGAAGAATGTCCACAAACTCATAGTAAAATTTATCAAAAAGCTTTAGTTGTACACGACCCTGCAAAGCATGGTTCTATCCCCGAAAAAAACCCGCCATTCTATTTGGAACCAGATATTAATGCAGGGGAAAACCCAAATCAAAGAGCAAAAGATCTTGAAATCTATTTTGTGATGAAAACAGCTCAACTTGGCGATTCAAAATATTATCTCTTATCGAGAAGTATGTTAATCGGTAGCAACACACAAACTGTATATGGGTGGATGCGAGAAGAATACATAACCGAATGGAACCAACGTTTGCTGGTAGAACCAACATACGAGTCAAAAACGGTAGATTATTTTAAAGGTAGAAACATTTATCCAACTATTTTTTATGAAATGGACGATGCTCGGCAACTTTGGACAAATGAAGTAATACAAAACCCATTATGGTTGTATCGCGATTTTGGCGTTAAAAGAATGCACCAATATGTAATGCGTAATCCGATTCTTACACAGGGTGAAATTGCTGCCGATATCTATAGTGTTGCTTCAATTTCTTCTATGTCGTCTCAAAAAATTGACCCCGAGCTTCTAAAAAGAATCGAACTTTTGAAACAGGCAAAAGATAATATCAATGTGATATTTGTGATTGATGCTTCTTCCTCGATGAAGAACTATTTTCAATCGGTTGCAAATGCCTTGACAACGATTATGCAGGGAGATTATAAATACCAGATGAAAACAGGAGTCGTGCTTTACAAAGATTATAATGACTTTGATAAAATTGTGTACACAAAACTGACAAATAAAATAGATGAAGTATCAACATTTGTTGCTTTGAATCAAAAAACTACTGGTACGTCTACGAACGACTACGGAGCTATGTTTCTTGGCTTGGAGACAGCGTTGGATACTCGAATAATGGGTTACGAAAGCAATCAAACCAACTTTATCATTCTGATTGGCAATGCAGGAAATCATCGCACCGACCCCGGCGGTGTGAGATGGCAAGAAAATGTAGCTAAAATATCGCAGAAAATGTTTGATAACAGAATAAACTTTCTCGCTTATCAGGTCAATCATGCTGGTTCCACGGCCTACGACGATTTTGCCATTCAGATAGGAAGACTACAAAGAGAATTGGCAGACAAAGTCAAAGATAGAATCAAAAGCGAAGAATTGGAATATAAGCTGCAAGCCAATCGTTTATATGTTTTATCAAGAAAAGGTAGCAGCGATGAATTGCCCGTATACGATTCGTACAAATATGCGAACTCTGGTCAATCTGAAACAATGGAAGGATTACAAAACCTAATCGTTGGCAACATTTCTGATTTTCAGGATTTCGTTTTTAGGCAACTTACACTTTTGGAAGCCAACAATGCAACGACTTCTAATGGAGAAGAAGGATATCTTGTAGAAGAAAAATTGAAAGAGATTTTGATATTATACGGTTGGAGCGAAGCAGATATTAATAAATATGTTTCGTATTTGAAAGATGGAGGGGTTACAAAATTTATTGGATATGCACCCGTAAGAACGAATAGATCTCCTATCAGGACTAATGAACCTACCTCATATCAACTTTTTGACTATGTGTTGTTTTTCTCACAGAACGAATTAGAGGAGCTTATACAGCAACTCTCCAGAATAAATGCGTCTGATGTAATTTCTGATGCAAAAGCTTTTCAAGATGCAATCGTTAAGATGGGGCAGGCAATGCTCGGTCAGTTCAACGAGGACGAAATCAGAAATATGGATATGGATAAACTTCTTGGTCAGATCTATGGAATACCAGTACCGATAAATCTTTGCGGACTTGACATTAAGAGAATACCCAATATGGATAGAGAGGATTTGAAGGACTATATCACAGTGTTTAAGAATAAACTCGAAAGATTAAAACGAATTAATTCAGACAGCAATTATGATGGACGCTTTCAAAGGAATCGCATTACCTACTATTGGATAAAAATGGAAGAGATGCCTGGGGTTTACGATGATTGTAATAGGATGAGATTCAGATTCTGAGATGAATATTTTTTTAAAAATAAAGAGCCTCACATTGTCGGTGCTGGTGAGCTTAGTCTTAAGTACACCAGCGGCGGGACAAACATTGCCAAGACAATGTAAAGTTTGGTTGCCAGAATACATTGCTAATCCGCAAAAAGTGTCCGCAGATTGGACGAAATCTCAAAAATGGCAGGAATGGGTGATGAGCAAAATAAAAAACAATGATTTTGGTAAGGCAAACTCCTTTGTTTGGAAAGTTTATAGTGATCGAGCAAACAATAATACGTATACAGAACCTAATATTTCTTCTGCAGTTCATTCGATGCTTGGATTTATGGAATTGTTGAGTGTTGCTGAGATCCAGAATGGCTTTGCATTGGTTTATAAAACTTTGCTTCCAGATGATGCATTGAAAATACCAAGAGAATCCATTTGTTTTGGCTGGGTTCCGGTTGACAATTTACTGCTATGGGAGGAGTGCCCACAAACCCATAGTAAGATTTATCAAAAAGCATTGGTGGTACATGACCCTGCAAAACACGACTCTATTCTTGAAAAGAATCCACCGTTTTTACTGGAACCGGATAAAAATGCAAAGACAAATCATAAAGCAATAGACTTAGATATTTACTTTGTTATGAAGACATCAGAGATTGGTGATTCAAAATATTATCTTTTATCTCAAGGTACCAAAATTGGGAACAACATACAAGTCGTATATGGGTGGATATCAGAAGAATATGTTGCTGAATGGGATCAACGTTTGTTGATGGAACCGACGTACGAGACGCAAAGTGTAGCCTATTACAAAAAAAAGAATATCTATCCAACTATTTTTAACGAAATGGAAGATGTTCGGCAATTTTGGACAAACGAAAAAATACAAAATCCTTTGTGGAAATTTAGTGATTTCTCTAATAATAGGATGAATTCCAGTATAATGAGGTTCCCAATTCTAGAAAAAGGAGAAATTTCAGCAGACATCTATAGTGTCGCCATTATCGCCTCTCTCTATTCTGAAACAGATGCAAGTTTAAGGACTAAATTAGAAGAAATCATTGAAGAATATAAAGCAAAGCAAGAAACGAATAATATTGATATTTTGATCATCACAACGAAGGAATCGTACCTGCAAAAACAAAAGATTATCGAAATACTACGCTCATACAATTGGAATGAAACAGAGATTGATAGATATATTTCGTATTTGAAAGATGGCAGAGTGGCTAAATTTGTGGGATATGCACCCATAAGAACAAGTAAATCGCAGCATAAACTTTTTGATTTTGTTCTGTTTTTCTCACAAGACGAATTGGAAGAGCTTATTCATCAACTCTCGACAATCATTTCACCGGATACTATTTACGATGTAAAAGCATTTCAGGATGCAATCGTTAAAATGGGCCAGGAGGTGCTTGGTCAGTTCAGCGAAGAAGAAATCAAATATATGAATATGGATAGACTTCTCGGTCAAATCTATGGAATACCGATACCATTAAATCTTTGCGGATTTGAAATTGAGAAAATACCTTATATGGATATTGAGGATTTGAAAGATTATATCAAAACGTTTACATCAAAGCTTGATAAGTTAAAACGAATCAGTTCAAACGCAAATTATGATGGGCGTTTTCAAAATGATCGCACTACCTATTATTGGATTCCAATGGTAGATATGCCGGGTGTTTATGAACGTTGCAAAGAATTAAAAATCAATTAAGAGAATGAATAGTTACTTTGAAATAAAAAGTTTACAATGTTCGTATGAATGTAAGACAATAAATCCAAGAGTTGTTTTGGAGGCAGAGGAGTTGTGCATTCCAAAAGGCGAAGTTGTCTTTATTGTCGGGCAGTCGGGTTGCGGCAAAAGTACGATTTTGGAAACTTTGGGACTGATGAATAATACGATTCGATCAGCTACAAAATTTGTGATTTATCCAGAAGAAGGTAAGGAGATTGACGTTAGAAAAGTCTGGCAACAGAATAACAGTGTTTTGTCGGAAATTCGAAAAAAGTATTTTAGTTTCATTTTCCAGCAAACCAATTTGATGCACAATTTTTCGATTTTGGAAAATGCGATTATACCTCAACTTATAAAAGGGGGTGATAAGAAATACGGCGATACGCTTTTGCAAGTTGGATTAGAGCAGATTTTGAAAGAAAACAAGCAAAATGTCGGAGAACTTTCCGGTGGGCAGCAACAACGCCTGGCCTTTGTGCGAGCATTCCTGCCTGCTTTCAAAATCCTTTTAGGAGATGAGCCAACAGGGAATCTTGACCCCGAAAACGCTGATAATTTAATGAAAATTATTGCTGATGAGATTCATAGAAGTATAGATAAAACCGCAATAATTGTGTCTCACTCTCCCGGGTTGTCGGAAAAATATGCTGACCGTATCATTAAAATTCATCAAAGAGAGTCGACAAATGGGGATACTTTTGGGAAAATTGATAGCGACAGTATTTATGAAAAGCAGAATGGTAAATGGTTTCATAACGGAACTGAAATCTCTAGTGAAAAATTATTAACCATGATACAATGAAAGCGGAAAGATATACTGATATATTTATAAAAAGAGAATTTAAATCGATTGTTGGCAAGGGTTGGAGGAACTTTTGGATATTGGTTGCGGTCTTTGCAGTTACCATATTTGCTTTAGAATTTAGCCGTAGCGGTGTTAAATTTTTGTCTTACAAAATGAGCGACCCGTTCATAAATTGGATTGACGTGAGAGAACAGCCCAATTTTGAGGCGTTTATGGAAGAAACAAATCGATCAAAAGATACCTTTAACATTTCAACCATAGAGGCCAATAACTACATCTTGGAGTATGTCTTCACAGAGGACTACGGAACAAAACGTGTGGAAGGTCGCACAATTTCTTACGAAAGCGACTTGCTCAACAAGATTTTGGATCAGAAAAATGCAATCGTATCTCGTGAGCAAAAAATGAAAGAAGACGATTATGGTTGGATTGTTACCAAAGACTTGATGATACGGCTTGGCTATGAAGACGAATCGCATTATCCTTTGTTTATAAAATACACTTTTCCCGGTTCAACCGAAAACTTGAAAAGATATGGTTTAAAAAACTTTGGCGATTATTTTGAAATACCCATTCCCATTATAGCTGTTGTTGAGCAGCTTCCTGATTTACTTGATTTTTCTACCCCTATCTTTTTTATGGAACAAAACACTAGCGGAAGCAAACCCTTTATCGTACCCAACCACGAAAAATATTTCCATGACTTGTATTTAGTTGCCGAAAATCCGGATAAAGATTTTGAAAATCGCCTTAGGTTCTACTTTGACAATGCCGGATTAAGATATGATGACGTATATTTTGAAAAAAAAGAGATAAACAATTTGTTACGCCCTGCGACTCAATTTAGAATTATCATTAGAGACTCTGTTTACCAGATATTAAACAAAGTCGTTGTCGAAATTTGCGAAAACGAAGAAGATGTTTATCGTATTTTTGATTGGGCATTTGACAAAGGGTTTCAACTACGCCCAAACTATTTGTCGTTTATGTTTGACGACCTATCGAAAGTAAAAGCATTTTCTGTTTGGGCAAAAGAGAATCATGGCATCAGAATAGATATGGCACAAATTGAAGCAAAAGAGAATTTCAATACGTTCAATCTTTTGGCATCAATGCTTTGTCTGTTTATTTCCATCATTTCGATAGCCTTTGTTGCCATTTTCCTTTACTTTTTGATTGACTCGCATTTTCGCAGAATCTCCAAAAATCTGGGAACTATCATGGCTTTTGGACTTGGCAATCGACAAATCATAAAGAGTTATTTATCCGTATTTCTGCTAATGATTTTTGCGAGTTTGCTCTTAGTCATCGTTGTCCTTGGTAGCGTAGAAATGCTATTCAACACATTCAAATGGTGGCAATACGAAGGTAAAATGGCTCATTTCTCACTCTGGGACATTTGGGTAATAGCTACCATTCTTGTCATTCCGCTTATTTCTGCAATGGCAACGGTAATTTTCCTAAAATACAAACTCAAAGCCACTCCCGGTGATTTAATTTTCGAAAGAAACTCATAATATAAATTGATTATTTGTAAATTATAAAACAATGAAAAAGACAATATTAACATCAGCTGCAATTATTATTGCGTTCACTTCGGCGTTTTCTCAATCTGTTACAGAAACACGCCAGATCAAAACCACTGCTTTGCAAATTTATGAAAACTACAAAGTAGTGATGTCCGAACTTTTCAGTAGAAATGCCTATACTGAAGATAACTTTATGGCGCTCTTCCACGACAAAGCAGTACTGTATAACGACATTGTTCCAGTAAATACACCAACGAAATTATCTCCTGCAGAGTACTTTGCAAAATTCAGACCCAACATTAGAAGGATTTATCCAACATATAGTGATTTTAGAATGGGCGAACCTGTTTCTGTAGGAAACAAATGGCAAATCGAATGCAATTATGTAAGGAGCACTCGATTTAGAACACAAAGTGACATGAGGTATCCCGAATGGTCTTTTGAGTACACCATAACCGTTGAGATGGATAAAAGATACAATGCGACAAATAAAGTTTACGAAAATGCTAAAATTGTGAGCATTGATGTAAAGAATCCATTAGGGAAGTTTTTTGTTATTGAGAATAATGAGAATATAAGTTTAGGTACAAAATCTTGGGAAGCTCTTGAAGGTTGGGATGAGGAATATAATAGCCGGATTTTTTCTGAATATGAGTGGAAAATTGGTGATATTCAGACTTCCCAATCACATAGCAGTAAAAATTTCTTTGAATATATTACCAGTGGGTTCTCTCAAAATCAGACAGACACACATTTTTATCATCCTTATTTTCAAAAATTTTCCAAAAATATCTTTGGTATAGGTTTAAATTATTGTCCGGATGTGTTCGCTTTTGGCAATCAAATCAGTGATGAAAATAACAAAAATTTTGATAAGATTGAATATGTAAGCGATGCATTGTCTTTGTCTATTTTCTATGGGGTGCAAATCGCTCACACGAAGAGATCAACTCTTTTTTTCAATTTTGGTTTGGATTTGAACAAGTATTCTCACAATTACAGCGGAGAATATGGAAAAAGAGACACCATAGATAAAAGAATAGAAATAGTAAAAATCGAATCGTTGGACGAAAGAATCAATATTATTTCTGTATCTGTGCCTTTGAGTATTCAGTATTTGTATCAACTTACAGAGAAAGCAAAAAACCCGATTTTTTTATCTTTTGAGGCTGGAGCTTTTGTTGATCGTACGTTATATTCAAAACGTACGGACAATACAAATTTGAATTATCAAGGATGGTTTGACTACTATAAAGCCACTGAAGATAAACCCGATTGGGAAGTTGAATTCACATACGAAAAAAAGCAGGAACTGCCATTGCGCTTAGATTACGGGTTTTTTGGTGGTACAGGATTGTGGTTTGCGATGAATAATAATAATCTATTGAAATTTGGTATTTTATACAAACAAAGCTTTAATCCGCCACTGGAACATAAAGAAGATTATAAAATTTTTGAAAACTCACATTCATGTAAATCATTATTGCACAGCAGAAAACACGGCTTGCGAAACGTCAGCGTTGGAATTTCGTGGATAACAACAATAAGAGGCAAGAAATAACAATATTTAAGAATAGGTTCAATCACAATTAAAATTAGTAAAAATGAAAATTACAAGTAAAATTTTTATCGTCTTTGCCCTGATATGCTTTAAAGCTTCAGCGGCATTTGGCCAAGATTGCGAAAGTCTTCTGCGACGAGCTGCAGAATTGGTTTCTCAAAAGAAGTACTGCGAAGCCAGAGAATACTACATACGTTACAAAAATTGTAACGCAGATGCTGATGTCAGCACGGAAATTGCTATGTGCGAAAGGTTCTGCAGGATTCTGTCGACTGAGAGTGGAGAAGATGCGCCTGTTACAGGATTGGAAGGAAATTCTGCTTCTTCACGCAATAGTGCTAGTCGTTCTGTTGAGGGTGGAAGCAAATATGGTTTAAGTCAAAACGAGAGAGTTAAATTGGGTGTAAATGGTGGTGTGCAAGTGCCGATGGGTGATTTTGGCAGAATCGCTAAAATCTATTTCGGAGGCAATATCAGTGCGGAATATCTCGTTTTTCCCAAAATTGGCATAGGTCTTAATGCTGGTTATTATGCTTACGAGTTGGAAATGGTAGGAAAAGGATATAAAGAACTTCCTTCTCTTATTCCGGTTACTTTAGCCGGTAAGTTTTATCCTTTAACTAAAAGTATTCGGCCATACATCGGTGTTGAAGCTGGTCTTTACATTGTAGGCATAAAAGTAACTTTCGATGGAAAAAGCGACTCAATTTCAGATTCATTTTTCGGTGTAGCTCCGGTTGCAGGATTTCAGTTCGGACTTTCTAATGCTGTTTCATTGGATGTCAATGCTAAATATTCAAGAGTTTTCACTAAAGAAGAACCTACGGACTTTCTTGGTTGTAATGTAGGTATTGTTTTCTCTTTTGGCAAGTAATGCCTTTTGGGGTAGTCGTTAGATGTAGCTAATACCTAGATTATAATAATTAAATTATTCAACATAGAAGTTGCGCCCGACACATATTAGGGATAAAAAAATGAAAAAGTTTAAAACGGTTCCAATTCTTACTATTATTGTAAATGTTCTAATCCTAACAGGATGCTATAAAGAAGTTTTGGTAGATATAACAAATCCTCAAGATGTCCAAAATAATTTAAGAATTTCACAGTCACAGAAGGAGAAGGGAGAATTGCCACAATCAACCACAGGAAATGTCGGCCTGCAGAGTATTCCCTCTATAGGGGTAACTGCCGGAAATAAGGTTATTTTACCCATTCTTTATTCTCTTTCCGGTAACGCTCTCAAGGTGTTCATTCAGGTGGAAGGGGCGGAAGGTCATATTTCTGCCTCGATAACTTCGTGTTCGGCAACCCTAAACTCCGGTAGTTATGGATATGTCTCCATTGATATTCCTGTTAATATTAATGATGGTTCGTTTCGAATTAGATATTTGATACAAGATGGTTCGGGTAGCTACAGTAATTTGGTTGTAACCACTATTAATGTAAATAATGATATTAAAACATGTGGCAATGCGCAAGCTTCAGGTAATGATGGCCTTACCTTTACAACTGTGGATTTGGGAAAGGTGTCTGGTCCGGTTAGTATTTATTACAACACTTATACAGTTCCAGATCGGATAGACATTTATCAAGGAGATGAATGGATAATCGGAACCGGTACAAACCCCCGTTGTCCTATTCCGCCTCTATGTAATTGCAGTGAGGCCACCAAAGAAGATGGCTTTGTTGGCGAGAGTAATCATTTCAATTTCGATTTCGATGCTTCGAAAGGAAGATTCATAACAATTGTCGTGAGCGGTTGCCTTGATGGCGGGACTCAGTGGAATTGGAGTTTGATTAATGCACCAAACTGTCCATAGCAGTATGTATCCCCTTGAAGAAAAACCACAAACGGAGTAGCCAAAAGCCGGAAAAGTGGAGGCAGAATTTTAATAATTTTTTAATGATGAAAAAACTAATGATTAATTTTTGTTTGCTTGTTACAATTACTGTGTTACAATCTTGGATTGGGTAACTTGTTTTGATCATCCTTTGTGGTTTTCATTGTTGATCACCACAATGATCCAAAACGACACTCGTTCAACAGGCTGATATTAAACTTTTGATATCACGTTTTAGAGTCCCTTAGTTATAAAAAAAGATATGAAGAACTTTATTTTTTTAACCCTATTATTATTTGGCAGTTCTCACGCGAGCGGCCAAGACTACCTAAAGGTGGCCAATGATTGTTTTGAAAAAGGTGATTATGAATGTGCAAAAAGATATTATACACTTTTCCAGACTTTTGACGGAAGAGATATGGGCACACAAATCCAAAAGGTGGACGAATGTTTGCGGTCTCTTAATTTAGCAGACGACTATTTTAGGAAAATGGAGTACGAGAAGGCTTACTACCTTTACCAAATGGTGTTGGATATAAACCCCAAAGACCAATATGCAAAAAAACAACACGAAGAGTGTAATAGGAGAATCCCTAATGAAATAACACCAACTGTAAGAACAACAATCTTGACACTGAGAATAAATGAAAGATATAAACTTCAGATTGAGCCAAGCAACAACGCATATGCTCATGATGCATTAAACCACTTTAGGATTATAACTCCGGAAGACGGTAGCCTCACTATCTCATTTGAAACATTTGCAGAAATGACAACAGCGACTTTATTCAATGAAAATGGTGTTTTACTCCAATATACATTGGAAGATATTGTTTTAGGCAAAAGAGTGAGAAATACCGGAAAATATTCGTATGGCCGTGGGATTAGAAATGATGGTTTGTTGTTACAATGGAATACAACAGCAGGAAAATTTGTAGGAAGTTTTACATATAAACTTGATGCTGGAATATATTATCTTCGAATTACTCGTTCTCAAAAAGGTATAAGCACTGCAAATTTATCACTTGTATTTAGAGACCTTGATGGCATAGTAATCAGGTAGAAAAGTTGCGCATCGATTGACGACGTGCCCTTTCAACAAAAAACTTTTAACGTTTGGGTAGCCCAGCGACGAAATGTTGAAAGATTGCGAAAGGCAACCGACACCCAACGCGCTCAATGGACAGAATCGCACTCCGGTTTGGGTTCGTGATTAAAAAAACTTCCTGAAAAACGCAAGTTTTTACAAAATATTTCGTATTTTTGCCAAAACTTGATAAAAAATACAAATTTTGGCTAAAAATAAGTGGATGATACCAAGGAACAGATATTTAGAAATACTGAAAGAGCTCAAAGATAAAAATCTTATTAAAGTATTGACAGGTGTTAGGCGTTGCGGGAAATCAACCGTGATGCAAATGTTTCGTGATTATTTGCTGGAGGACGGTGTAAGTCTTTCACAAATCGTTTTTTTAAATTTTGAAGATTTTGAAAATTACAAA
>Ga0123356_10004834_pt1 | contig 13860 bp, 12 predicted proteins | sample TergutEmb28metaG_2_FD_92546 | JGI IMG/M metagenome (GOLD analysis project Ga0123356, IMG submission 92546) | Embiratermes neotenicus P3 segment gut microbial communities from Petit-Saut dam, French Guiana - Emb289 P3 | ecosystem: Host-associated > Arthropoda: Insects > Digestive system > Gut ...
AGAAACCGACAAATGGTGGTTTGACCTTGAGCGTAAAAGCGCCGACGACCGTACTCTGGTGATCCCAAGTACGACGGAAATGCTGTAGGTATCCATATGGAAAAATTGATCGTTTTAGGCGGTGTGGCCGCCGGTATGAGCGCGGCTTCAAAGGCCATACGTAAAAACCCTGACCTTAAAGTAGAAGTATTTACGGATGAGTATTATGTTTCATATTCGGGCTGCAGCCTGCCTTATTACGCGCAGGGCCTGATAGAAAATGAAGACGGGCTGTCCGTCAGAAAGCCCGAGCAGTTTGAGGCGCAGGGTATAGCCCTGAACATGGGGTATAAAGCCACTGGAATACATCCGGATCGCAAAGAAGTGACTGTTGTGCGCGAAAGAGACGGAAATACCGAGACGCATACTTATGACAAGCTTATTATCGCTACCGGAGCAAGGCCGATCATCCCCGATATCCCCGGCATAGACCTTCCGGGCGTATTCAGCGTGAAGCATGTCGACGACGCGGTGAGGATACGGGAATTTATCAGCGGAGGCGGGGTCAAAAACGTCGTCATAATAGGCGGCGGGGTCATAGGGGTCGAGATGGCCGAAGCCCTCACGCCCTACGGCGCGGAGATATCTATTGTAGAGCTTGCCCCTCAGATACTCACCATCATGGATGAAGATATGGCGGAACTCATCGAGGGCCATTATTACGAAAAAGATATAAAAATATTCAAAAATGAACAGGTCACGGCGATAGAAGGGACGGACAAAGTCAGCGGCGTCATAACGTCGGGCCGAAAACTGGACGCGGACATGGTCATAGTATCTATCGGCGTCACGCCTAACAGCGAGATCGCAGGGGACGCGGGAATCGAGCTCGGAGTTAAGGACGCGATACGCGTAAACAGGAAAATGGAGACGAGTATCCCGGATATTTACGCCGCGGGAGACTGCGCAACTACTTATAACTTCCTTACGGACAGCGAATCCTATATCCCTCTTGGGCCGAACGCAAACAAGCAGGGGCGCATTGCCGGAGACAACGCTACCGGCGGAAACGAGGAATTCCAGGGGGCTATCGGAACGACTATATTCAAAGCTATGGATATGGAAGGCGCAAGGACAGGCCTTAGCACGGCGGAAGCGGAAAACGCGGGGCTGAAAATATGGTCGTCAAAAGTCACTGCGGGCACGATCGCCCATACTTATCCCGGGAACGGTAAGATCACGATAAAACTAATCATGGAAGAGGGTACGAACCGTATAGTCGGCGGGCAGATCGCCGGCTCAAAAACTTCCGCTAAACGGATAGACGTGATAGCCGCGCTGATACAAATGAAGGCGGCGCCAGCCGATATGGCAAAGCTGGATCTGGCTTACTCACCTCCGTTTGCGCCGGTGTGGGACTCTCTGCTCATCGCCGCAAACGACGCGGTCTCAAAGCAGAAGAAACGCTGAAAAAAATAGCTATTGTACGATACAAAAAGTGATATTATGACGAAGTAGGATTCTGATCGTTCAGGAAGGAGGCAATTCTGAAATGAGAACACAATTTGGTAGTGACTATAATGAAGAATTTCAAATCGTTAATGTAAATGATATCATCGGCGGCGCTGATCATTGGGGCGGAAGGGTACACAGCCCGTTCGCGGCGGAATCCGCCAATATCTGCTGGGAATTCGTCTGGTACAAGCCCGGAGGGTTCAGCATCCCCCATTATCACCCGAAATCCGAAAGCAATTACTTCGTGAATTTTCTGGATGACTCAAAAAGCCACAAGTTCACCGCCTATATAGGATGGCCGATCTCTGAGGCGAAAGTCATCGAGATCACAGAGCCTACATTACTTCTTATCCCTGCTCATCTTGTGCATACATATTCAAATGACGGCGACAGCGACCTCTTCCTTTTGCACGCGTTTTCGCCTCCGTGGATCAAAGATCTTGGGCAGACTTCGGACGTCTACGATATGATGACCGAGAAGTATTATTCAAACGGAGACGAATACGGGGTTTTCGCGACGGATCTCGCGTCAAAGTTCGCGACGATCAACGATCTCTGGGATGAGTTCAAGAAGATGGGGATCTATTAAGCTAAGGGAAACCTTATATATTTTGGATCGATGATATAGGGAGGTTGATATGAGTTCAGATATATCTGTTCATGGTCTGCTATGCGCAATTGCGGACAGGATAATAGAAAGCGAGCCGGTACTGACAGAGCTTGACTCGGCGATCGGCGACGGCGACTGCGGTATTGGCATGAAGCAGGGGTTTTCGGCGGTTAAGAATGAGATAAAAGACATGCAGGACGCCGGCGCGGCGGATCTGCTCAAGAAAACCGCCATGACGCTGATATCCACGATCGGGGGGACCTCCGGGGCGATCTACGGCACGGCTTTTATGCGTATGGCCGGCGCGGCAGGAAAGATGGATGAGATCGGTTTGACGGATATATGCACGATCCTCGTAGCGGGCCTTGAGGGCGCGAAACAGCGGGGCGAGGATACTAAGATCGGCGATAAGACTTTGATCGACGCCTATGAACCCGCGGTATACGCGTTTAATGAAAAAATCGAAGCGGGCCTTTCGATCGCCGAAGCGGCAGGCGCAGCTGTGATTGCGGCGGAAGAAGGCAGCGACAGCACGATAGAGCTTATCGCTAAAAAGGGCAGGGCGTCTTATCTCGGAGAGCGGAGTATAGGACACAGAGACGCAGGGTCTTATGGGATAGTCGTGATCGCCAAGGCGGCGCAGGAATATATTTTGGGAGGGAGCAAATAATGAAAAAGATAATCAATTCACCGGATATAGTAGTCGACGAAATGCTGGAAGGCCTGATCGCCGCCAGCGGAGACAAGCTTGAGCTTGTCGCGGACAAACGCATCATCCTTCGTAAAGAGAAAAAAGAAGCCGGCAAGGTAGCTATCCTCACAGGTTCCGGCAGCGGGCACGAGCCGGATCAGGTTTTTTATGTCGGAAAAGGGATGTTTGACGCGGGATGCGCGGGCCCGATCTTCGCGGCGCCGACCGCGGACGCGATCTACGAAGCGACAAAACTGATCGACAACGGCGCGGGGGTACTTTATCTTATCAAAAACTATACAGGGGACAGGGCTCAGTTCGGAATGGCGGCCGAGATGGCGGAAATGGATGGCATCGTGACCAAAACCGTGATCGCGGACGACGACGTGGCGGTGAAAGACAGCACGTGGACGGCGGGAAGAAGGGGCGTGGCAGGCGCCATATTCAACTACAAGATCGTATGCGCCAAGGCCGAAGAAGGAGCCTCCATGGACGAACTCGTAGCTCTGGCGGAAAGAGTCAACGCGAATACGCGCAGCATGGGATACGCGCTTACATCCTGTACTACGCCGGCAAAAGGATCGCCGATTTTTGAACTGGGCGACGACGAGCAGGAGATAGGCGTCGGCCTGCACGGCGAGCCGGGACGCGAGCGGACAAAGATCATGTCCGCGGACGAGATAATCGGGATACTGACGAACAATGTTATAGACGATCTGCCTTATGAGGCAGGAGACGAGGTCGCGGTAATGCTCAACGGCCTCGGCGGTACGCCTTTGATCGAGCTTTATATCGCATATAATGTCACCGCGAAGATATTGGCCGAAAAAGGCATCAAGGTGTTCAAGTCCTATGTGAACGAGTACTGCACTTCCCTCGACATGGCAGGGTGCTCGGTCACCCTGCTGAAACTGGACGATGAGATGAAGGAACTGCTCCTGTACCCGATAGATATACCGTACGAGATCTTTTAGTGAAGGAGGCATCAGGCGATGGCTTATTATATGAACGATAAATGTGACGGGTGCGGGATCTGTCTGCCGCTATGCCCGGTAAAAGCTATAACGGAAGGGACGCCGTACAATGTAGCCGACAACTGCATCGACTGCGGAGTATGTTCTCAGGCCTGCCCCCAGGACGCGCCGGTAGCGCCGCCGCTTCCCGAGTGGGCCACAAGATAAGGAGAGCGAATAATGTCAAATGATACAATGAAACAAGCCGTTGTCGTCGAGCCGGGAAATATCCAGGTCGAGGAAGCGCCCTTACCAATACCGGCCCCGGGAGAGCTGCTTATCAAGGTACACAATCTCGGCCTTTGCGGATCGGACATCCACGCTTACGCGGGAGAGCATGCCGGCCCAGTATACCCCTTTATCTCGGGGCACGAGATGAGCGGGGAGATCGCCGACGCGAACGGATCTGCCGTATATAAAAAAGGCGATAAAGTCATAGTGATCCCGCAGACGTTCTGCGGCGAATGCGACGTATGCAAGGCCGGCAACAACCACTGGTGCAAGGAGCTCCTGATCCCGGGCGTTATGGTGCCGGGTATGGCGAGGGAGTATGTCGCGTTTCCTGAAAGGATGATCTTAAGAGTGCCTGATGACATGCCCTACGAGACCGCGGCCGCGATCGAGCCTTTGGCTGTGGCTGTCCACTCGTGCGTGAAAGCCGGCGACCTTACGGGTAAAAACGTATTGGTCCTGGGCGCGGGCGTCATAGGCAACTTCGCCGCGCAGGCAGCGAAACTTAAGGGCGCCGGGAAGGTCGTGCTTGCCGGGCGCAGGGAATCCCGTATGGAATTCGCGAGAAAGGTCGGGATAGAGGATCTCATCAACACCGACGAAAAAGATCTCACCGAGGGCGTAATGGAGCACTTCGGCGAACTTCCGGACGTCGTCCTGGACTTCATAGGAGTCGGGGATTCGGTCGACGTCGCACTCCACCATTGCAAAAAGGGCGGCGTCGTAGTGCTTTCGGGAATATACGGGGATCCTGTCCCTGTCGATCTGCGTGCGATCCAGCACAACGAGATAAACCTCGTAGGTACGATGATGTATACGGTAGACGAGTTCAATTGGTGTATAAAGGCCGCGCACGAAAAGAAATTGCTCGTCGAGCCTTTGGTCACGAGCCATTTCACCCTCGATACTTTCAACGAGGCGTACGCGTATATAGCGGCAAAAGACTCGCCATTTATGAAGGTAATGATAGATATCGCCTGATACGGAGGAAGGTTGCCCTTGGGAATAGTTAATCTTAAAACGCTGCTTGCAGGCGTGGGGGCCGCGGACTACGCGGTCCCCGCCTATAATATCCTGAACCATCTCACACTCAAAGCCGTGATCGAGGAGTGCGAGGGAGGCCGCTCACCGGTCATCATCCAGACCTCTGTGGCGACTGTAAAGTTTTACGGGCCGGAAAACCTGGCGCGCATGGTCAAGTCGGAGATCGAGCTTGCCGGGATTCCCGTCACATTGCATCTGGATCATTGCACCGATCCTGAACTTGCGAAAAAATGCGTCGACTACGGGTGGTCTTCAGTCATGTTTGACGGTTCAAGCAAGCCTTTCGAGGAGAATATTTCACTCACGAAAGAAATAGCGGATTACGCGCATCCGAAAGGCGTAAGCGTTGAGGGAGAACTCGGGGCTATTCTTGGAGTGGAAGACCATATAAAGGTAGCGGAAGAAGACGCTCATCTGGCCGATGTAAAGCAGTCGGCCGAGTTCGTGCAAAAAACCGGTATCGACGCTTTCGCGCCCGCGGTCGGGACGGCACACGGCATGTATAAGGGGGAACCAAAGCTCGATTTTGACCGGTTCAGTGAAATTAGGTCTGTCATAGGAGACGTTCCTCTCGTGGTACACGGGGGCACAGGCCTGTCGGGAGAAGCGTTCGACCGTTTTATCCGGCTTGGCGCCGCCAAGATCAACGTATCGACCGCGATCAAGCAAGCTTATATGAAGTCGGTCCGGTTATTTGACGAGGAGAACAACCCGTTGGTTTTCGACCGGCATGTCATTGACAGCGTACGCGAGGTCGTCAAGGAGCATAATGAATTGTTCCGGTCAGTGGGCCGTATATAATAGGAAAGAAAATGTTAGAAGCAGTATTATTCGATCAGGACGGCGTTATCATCGATACCGAACGCAACGGGCATCGCGTGGCGTTCAACCGCGCTTTTGAGAGATGCGGATACCCGGAAATCGTCTGGGACGAAGATCTTTATCATAAGCTGCTTCAAGTAGGCGGCGGCAAGGAGCGCACTAAGTATTACTTCGAAAAATTCTACGACGGGGATCGCCCGCCCGAAAATATCGAGGAATTCGCCGCTGAGATGCATAAGGTAAAAACGGAGATCTTTGTCGGGATGATAACCGAACTGCCGCTAAGGCCGGGCATACACCGTTTTATGAGCGAGCTTAAAGAAGCGGGGGTAAAGATCGGCATCTGTACCACATCCAACGAGAAAGTCGCGAATACGGTCGCGAACGTGATCTTGTCGGATATACCTTTCGACGTCGTAATAGCCGGCGACATGGTAAAGCATAAGAAGCCGGATCCGGAGATCTACAATATGGCAATGGAAAAAATCGGCGTCTCGCCTGAGCATGTATTGGTAGTGGAAGATTCACACATCGGCGTTACTGCCGGCAAAAGGGCGGGCTGTCTGGTAATCGCGACCTATAACGACTATACGAAACAGGAAGATCTGTCGGAGGCTGACTTTATCGTAAGCTGTCTTGGAGACTATGACGGAGAAAAGGCAGCCGTTTTAAAAGCTGCCTTTCCGATTACCAGTGACGATGTAGTCCTGGCGTCCTTTTTTATTTAGCTCTTATTTCCAGAGAGCTATGTCGCCGATATTGATGTCTTTCTCTGTCACGTCGACAGGCCCGAACTTCTGGGTCAGATAGCCGTCCTTCTCAAACAGCAGCGTGTACTCGCACTCCTTGAGATCCCTCAGCCAGAAGTCGCCGTAACTGTCGGTCTCGGTCGTGAAAGTCTCGCCGCAGTCGCAGCTTGCGCATGTCGCGGTGACCTTGACGCCCTCAAGGCATTCGTCGGCTTCGCTGTCGTACAGGGCGCCGGCGATGAAGCGCTTGGGAAGTCCGATGTAGTAGACCCTGGGCTTCACGTCAAGCTCGGGCTTTAAAGGCTCGGCTTTCGCGATCAGCTCCTTGATCTTGGGATCGTCCTCGTCTCCGAACGTGAACGCTCCGGTCGGGCAGGCATCCGCGCAGCGGGTCTCTTCCCAGCCGTCGTCGATAAGGTGCGCGCAGAATGTGCACTTCTGAGAGATCAAGAGATCGTCGTTGTAGTAGATGACGTTCTCGTACGGGCATGCCTCGATGCACATCTGGTTGCCGCGGCACTTCGCCGGATCGATGATCACGATGCCGTCGTCGCGCTTGTAGATAGCCTTTTCTTTACAGGCGTCTATGCAGGGAGCCTCGTCGCAGTGCTGGCAGATGCTGTGCTCGTAAGTGATGAAGACCTTAGGTACCTGGCCTCTTACGTTGTCTTTGATCTTGTTCCAGAACTGGCCCGTGTCGGGCTGGGGCTTTGCTATCGGGGACCAGTCGTTTGCGCAGTGCTCGTCCTTGCACGCTATCTGGCAGTTGTAGCAACCGTTACAGATGTCATAGTTTATTATCAATACTTTCTTACCCATTATTTGTCACCTCCTGCCATATATCCTTCGATCACGGGGCCTGCGGTCGGATGGAACGGCCTCGCGAACGCTTCGGGATACTTCTTATTGAGTGCTTCCAGGTCCGTCTTCTCAACTTCGGCCAGGAAGCCTGAGACAGCGTGGCCGACAGCGTTCTTCGACGTGGGATTGAAGGGAACTATGCAGTTGATGGCTCCGCCTCTGTCGATCTCTCCGAGCGCTATCGGATCGAGCTTGGCGCCGTGGTCGACGTAGATGACTCCCGGCATGATGCGCTCAGTCACATACGCTCCGCAGAGGACTACTCCGCGTTCGTTGTATACGGACACTACATCTCCGTGTGCTATACCGCGCTCGGCCGCCGTCGACGGGTGCAGCCAGACCGGATGGTACTGGTAGCCGTCAGGGCCTTTGACCTTGCAGGTCGGTATCTCGCGCAGCCATGTGATGTCCTCGTGCTGAGAGTGAATGCCCCAGCGGGGATGGTTGGATATGACCAAAAGCGGATATTTTTCGGAGCGCGGCGTCCCGATCGTTTCCTCGTGACACTCGCCGTAAGGCACCCATTTCGGGAAAGGCGGGCGCTCGATGTCGTCCGGGAAATACTCCTTGAGAGCGGTCGATTCAAACTCGAGTAAGCCGGTCGGGGTCGTGAGCGGGTTGTTCTTGGGATCCTCATAGAAGGATTGGAATCCGCGGGGATAGTCCCTCCAGTTTTCCGCGGTCGGGATGACAAAGTAACCATCCTCACTCAGCTGTTCCCAGCCGACGATATCCGCGCAGGTTGACTGTTCCCAACCGAACTTTATGAGATCCTGTATAGACCTGCCTTCCGTATACTCATCGTAAAGCCCCATCCTTTCGGCCATCATGCAGACGATCTCGTAATCGGAGTATGACTCGCCGATAGACTCTATGCTTTTATCCTGTTTGTAAAGCAGATGATACTGGCCGCTGAAAACGTCGTTGCAGATATCTTCTTCCTCGAGGGCTGTATTCACGGGAAGGATGATGTCAGCCAGCATCGCGTCGTTTTCGAGCCAGGTATGCTGCGCCCACATGAATTCGATGCTTTTATGCCGCATGGCTTCAATGTATTGGTTGCCGCCGTTCCAGCACGTGATCCACGAAGGCGAGTCTGTCCAGACAGCGTGGATCTTTTCGCAGCCGTCGGCGGGATATTTACGGTGCACGAACTGGTCCTCGCGCGGAGCCATCTCTGATTCGACGCCGTACCAGTCGCATTTGCCTTCAAGTATCGCCTTGGGCACATATGTCTTGACTATCGTGGGGAAGTGGACCTCCCACGGCTGGCCGCCCGTGAAGGACGGCTGCAGATTCGGCAACCGTGACGGCATCGGTTGAGTGAATTGGTCTTCCTGGTCAAACAGACCCCACTCGATCATCTTCGCCTGGTTGCGTCCGGGCTTGCCAAGGCCCTGCATCGCAAGGCATATACCCTGCAAACGAGCCGGTTCATGCGCATACGGCCCGCGGATGCCGGGGCCGCCGTTACCGATACATACAGTTGTGCGCTTCTGATGCCAATCGCGCGCGAGCTGTTTTAGTATCCTGACAGGGATTCCGCAGATCGGAGACGCCCATTCGGGGGTCTTGGGAATCCCGTCCTCCTCGCCCATTACATATTTTTCGAACTCCTCAACCCCAAGGGCGTGGGTCTTGAGGTATTCCTTGTCGTAGGTCCCGTCTCTGAACCACTGGTACGCAATCGCCAGGTACATAGGCGCGTCGGTGTTCGGAAGGATCGGGATCCACTTGTCCGCGTGTACGGCGACCGCGTAGTTTACATCGGGGCAGATATAGATCTGCTTGATGCCGAGCTCGGTGTAAAAGAAGGAAAGACGGCTTGCCTGCTGGCCTCCCCATCCCCATGGAGTGGTCTCCTGGTCGCAACCTATGAAGAGCAGCTGCTCCGCGTTTTCAGCGATGTCAAGCAGTAGATTTCCCTGCTTGCCTTGACCGACCGGCTCACAACCCCAGAAGTGTTTGTTGCCCCACCACCAGCCTTCCCAGCTATCGGGCTGCCTGACTTGCAGAGTGTATCCGCCCCAGAGGCGTAGGAGCTTGCGTCCTGCGCCGTGACACGCATGCACATTCTTTTGATCTCCGTGCTGGTCGCATTCGTAAAGTATAGACGTCGGCCCGTAAGTTTTCTTTATGCGTTCCATCTCTCCTATGATCGTATCGAGCGCTTCGTCCCATGATATCCTCACATACTTGCTTATGCCGCGGTTCTGCGTGTTACGGCCGCCTTCGCCCATCGAGCCGGGCTCCCCTGCAGGATCGAAGTCAACGCGCTTCATCGGGAAGCGGATGCGAGCGGGTGAAAAGACCCTCTTCTTGTACGAGATCGAGAGCGGCGGGATCAACGTTTTGTGCGACGGTTCAAAAACCTTTCCGCGCACTTCGTATTTCCACGGGTTTTTCGTGCTCATGTCACATTTCCAGCCATAATGGAGCGGCCTGATACGTACGATCTTGCCGTCCTTCACGTCGACCATCGACGCGTTCGCGCCACACGAGCCTACACCTGCCCATGACAAGTCGACGATATTTGTTTTTTCGCCGGATTTGCTGTTTTTAGCTCTGTCTTCTGCCATAAATCTGCCCTCCTTAACTTTTCTTTTGTGGGTCGTCTACCATGATTTGTCTATTAAAAATATGTGTATGCAATAGTAATACACTTTATCAATCATATTTGCCAATTCAATTTTAAAGAGATTTATCTAATAAATGAATAACCGTCTATCTAGATACTGCATTTCAGAAAAGACTGCAGTGTTGGGTTTTCATTATCATTAAGATAAATAAAAGATATATCCACATAAGCGTCGATATTGTCAATGTCAATGAATACGATGTTCTTTGTGATCATACTGCTAAGGTGTTTTGGAACGATGGATACGCCGTTTGATTTGTGGATAGTATAAGCCAGGGTATCCACCTGATCAGTATAAATAAAATCGTTTTTGTTTATGCCATTTTTTTCAAAGAGTGTCCTGACATAAGGTTCCTGCCACCAGGCCTCTTTTTTTATTAAAACAAACGGCAGATCAGCTATGTCGATTAGTTTCAGTTGTTTCACTGAGGATAGATGATTGTCACCCGATAACATCACCACCATGCTTTCCTGTAAAATGTTAGTGTGACAAATCTCTTTTTTTTCCGGTATCGCATAGCCTATAGTCAGCCCTATATCTATTTGTTTGGCAAACAAGGCTTCAATCATTTCTTTCGGTTGAAATGAAAGCAAAGATACAGATACATTAGGATATGAAGAACTAAATGCATCGACTAAATATATGTGGTCTTCAATACAGTGATACAGTATGCCTATAGTCAACGAACCGGATTTGCCTTGTGCCCTTTTTGCGCTGTCATTCAACAAAGTTTCATATTTATCTACAATGGTTTTTATTGTTTCATACACCATTTTGCCTTCTTGAGTAAGCTCTACGCTATGTGTCGAACGGGAAAAAAGCTTTACTCCTAATTCTTTTTCCAGCAGCGTTATATGCCTGCTTAAAATAGGCTGAGATATAAAAAGCATTTCAGCAGCTTTTGTAAAATTTAATGTTTCCGCCAATACTACGAAATTTTTCAGATAACTGATTCTCATTGCTTTAATATTATAACCTTTAATCTCGTCGTTTAACAATAAAGGCAGCTGTCTGTAAAGCTGCCTTTACTGTCTTATTGTCTTGTTTTTCTATTCCGCCAAGAACGCGTCTATCCCTGGGCCGGCCGTCGGATGGAAGGGCCTTGCAAACGCTTCGGGATACTTCTTGTTTAGCGCTTCCAGGTCCGTCTTCTCCACTTCTGAAAGGAAGCCCGAGACGACGTGGCCGACGCAGTTCTTCGATGTGACATTGCGCGGAACTATACAGTTGATCGCGCCGCCGCGGTCGATCTCGCCGAGAACGATCGGGTCCAGCTTCGCGCCGTGGTCCATGTAGATGACGCCCGGCATGATGCGCTCTGTCACATACGCGCCGCCGAGGACGACCCCTATCTCGTTGTAGACAGATACTATATCGCCGTCACAGATGCCGCGCTCGGCGGCCGTCTTCGGGTTCAGCCAGACGGGATGGTACTGGTAGCCGTCCGGGCCCGTGATCTTGCATGTCGGGATCTCGCGCAGCCAGGTGATGTCCTCGTGCTGGGCGTGAACGCTCCAGCGCGGATGGTTGGATACGACGAGCAGCGGATACTTCTTGGAGCGGGGCGTCCCGATGGTTTCTTCGTGGGTCTCGCCGAACGGGATCCACTTCGGCACCGGAGGCCGCTCGATGTCGTCAGGGAAATGCTCCAGCAGGCCCGTAGCCTCAAACTCGAGCAGCCCTGTTGGGGTCGTGAGCGGGTTCTTCTCGGGATCCTCGTAGAATTCCTGGAAGCCTCTCGGCTGCTCTTTCCATTCGGGCAGCGTGGGGATAACAAAGTAACGATTTTCTTTTAACTCTTCCCAACTGACCATGTCCTGACAGTTTGACGTCTCCCATCCGTATTTTATAAAGTCCTGGATCGACTTGCCCTCTGTGTACTCTTCGTAAAGGCCGAGCCGTTCTGCCATCATGCAGACGATCTCATAGTCACTATAGGACTCTCCGAGCGGTTCGATACATTTTTCTGTCGTATAGAGGAGCATGTACTGGCCGTTGAAGACGTCGTCAGCGATATCGTCTGTTTCTAGTTTCGTATTAACAGGCAGGATGATGTCGGCCATGAGCGTGTCGTTCTCGATCCAGGGATGCTGAGCCCACATGAACTCGATGCTCTGATGCTGCATGGCCCGGATATAATCGTTGCCGGCGTTCCAGCAGGTGATCCATGACGGCGAGTCGGTCCATACTGCGTGGATCTTCGCGCAGCCGTCTTCCGGGTATTTGCGTGATACGAACTGGTCTTCCCTGGGAGCCATCTCTGACTCGACGCCGTACCACTGGCACTCGCCCTCGAGTATGGCTTTCGGCACAAAGGTCTTGGCGAGCGAGGGGAAGTTGGGATCCATCGGCATGCCGCCTCTGTACGCCGCGACAAGAGAAGGAATGACGAGCGGCATCGGCTGGGTGAACTGGTCAGCCTGCTCAAACAGGCCCCACTCGATCATCTTCGCCTGGTTGCGCCCGGGTTTACCGAGCCCTTGCATCGCAAGGCATATGCCCTGCAGGCGAGCGGGCTCTGTGGCGTAAGGTCCTCTGATGCCCGGGCCGCCGTTTCCGATGACCACGGTCGTACGCTTCTGCGCCCATTGGTGCGCGAGGTTTTTCAGCGTCCTTGAAGGGATACCGCAAAGCGGCGCGGCCCATTCGGGCGTCTTCGGTATTCCGTCCTCGCCGCCCATGACATAGTTCTCGAACTTCTCTACTCCCACGGCGTGGGTCTTGAGATATTCTTTGTCATAGGTGCCTTCCTTGAACCATGTGTACGCGATCGCGAGATACATGGCCGCGTCGGTGTTCGGCAGGACCGGGATCCACTTGTCCGCGTGTACGGCAGCGCCGTAGTTCAGGTCGGGGCAGATATAGATCTTCTCTATGCCGAGTTCTTTCCAATAGTAGGAAAGCCGGCTCGGCTGCTGGCCCTGCCAGCCCCACGGGGTCGTTTCCTGGTCGCAGCCTATGTAGAGCAGGAGCTCGGCGTTTTCGGCTATATCGAGAAGCAGGTTGCCCTGTTTGCCCTGGCCGACCGGCTCGCAGCCCCAGAAGTGTTTATTGCCCCACCACCAGCCTTCCCAGCTGTCGGGCTGCCTGTTTTGCTGTGTGAATCCGCCCCATAATTTTAAGAGCCTGCGGCCGGCGCCGTGGCATGCCTGCACGACCTTGGTCTCTCCGTGCTGGTCGCTCTGGTACAGCAGGGATGTCGGTCCGTAGGCTTCCTTGATACGGTTCATTTCGCTGATGATCGTATCCAGCGCCTCGTCCCAGGATATCCTCACATACTTGCTTATACCGCGGTTCTGTGCATTGCGCCCGCCCGGGCCTGTCGAGCCCGGCGCTCCGCTTGCGTCAAAGTCCATCCGCTTCATCGGGAAGCGGATACGGGCAGGGGAGTAAACCCTTTTTTTGTACGCTATAGAATAAGGAGGCAGAAGTGTTTTCGTGCCCGGCTCAAATACCTTGCCCCTTACTTCGTACTTCCAGGGATTTTTTGTGTTGAGATCACATTTCCAGTCAAAGTGAAAAGGCCTGATGCGGATGATCTTGCCATCCTTCACGTCGATCATCGAGGCGTTAGCGCCGAAAGGCACGCCTGAAAAACACATATCGACAAGTCTTGTCTCCTCCCCTGACTTACTGCTCTTGCTTCTATCCTCTGCCATGTAATAATTCTCCTTTCCCACGAGCCATCAAAAAATAAGATTCTCAC
>Ga0123356_10004835_pt1 | contig 13859 bp, 11 predicted proteins | sample TergutEmb28metaG_2_FD_92546 | JGI IMG/M metagenome (GOLD analysis project Ga0123356, IMG submission 92546) | Embiratermes neotenicus P3 segment gut microbial communities from Petit-Saut dam, French Guiana - Emb289 P3 | ecosystem: Host-associated > Arthropoda: Insects > Digestive system > Gut ...
CAATGTTGTTTTTCCCGAACCGTTATAGCCGATAATGCCGTAAATATTACCGGGGAAAAATTGCATGTTAATGTTGTTAATTGCCCTGGTAGTATTGAATGTTTTTACGAGGTTTTCGCATTTTATCATAGAAATGACCACTGTCTGTATTCGTTCCTGGCTTTAAGCCATAATATAATAACCGGAATTATCAAAATAACCAAAAAACCTGCCGGCAAAATACCAAGATAAACTGTTAATGTTATCATAATTGAATTTACAATTAGTTTTGATATTCTGCCGCTTATTGTAAATGCAAGGCAAATTGTGAATAAAAAAATTGTTAATATGCATAATAAATGTTTTATTAATAAAACCGGATTGATTAAAATTCCGATTACAATAAAAATTGCAAATAACCAGCCGTAAACACCTGCAAGAAAAATCATTGTTCTTTTTATATGATATTTAAAATTATTGGGAGATAAAATTGCCTGGAATTTCCAGTTTATCCTGTAGATTGATTCAATTATTCCAATGAATCCAATGGAAAATATAACAGTCATTATCATAAAAAATAATAATTGATTATGAGTTTCATATAAAAATTCCATATCTTTTGTAAATTCAAAAATAATTACAAAAAAAGCGGCAATGCAGACAATAAACATGGATAAAAAATCCGGATTTATATAATCATACAATGCGCTTTTAACCAGAGTATTTATTTTTGGCTTTTTTACCGTAACTCCTGTTGATTTTCTGTTCGCATATTTATTATTTAATTTTATTGTTATATAGGATAAAATTAAAGAAAATAATGCTGATCCAAGTGTAATAAAAAAATATACATTGTTCATTGCAGAAAAATATATAATAACGCTGAATATAAATAACAATAAATTGTTTAAAAAAGCCTGTTTAACAAAGAATCTTGCAGCAATTATTTTATTGTTTAATCTGCTTTTTGAATATTTTATAAACAAAGGGATTAAATCATAAACTTTTAATGATTTTAATATGGAAAAAACCAAAAATAATGGAATTATTATTAATAATGTCAGGCTGTCAAGTGATATTGACAAATACCTGTTGTAAACGGCATAAACAAAGGCAGCAGCAACTATAAATATCCATACAATAATTAAAGGAGATGCTCTTAAAAGAATCATAAATCGGTTAAAAATAATTTTTATCCAGAAAAGAACAACTATCATACGGAAAATTATAAAATATAAACAATATCAGGTCTATATTTGCCTAATTAAATTAATAACCGCTTATATTGTGAATTATCGTGCTAAAATATGTATTTTCCGGAAAAAAAGTGGTTGCTCCCATGTGAATATGGTGTTATATTTTAGTTAATAATAAAAAATTCTGGAGGAATTTATGAAAAAAATTGGAATTATCTTAATTACAATTCTGATGGTTGTTGGTGTTACTGTGTTTTTTGCCAGTTGCGCCAAAGCAGTGCCGGATCCGAACTACAATTATCGTGTTACCGGACATTTTGCAGGTTGGGGATCACATTTTGAAGCACAGTATATGATGGAAAATATATCCAGATCCGATGAGAGGATTAAACCCCTTAGCAGTGCACTGAAAGATGCTCAGCATATCTATTTATGGGAATATACTCCTGATACAAGAAATGCTGCAGGCTGGACAGTCGGATATCCCGGAGCAGGTATCAATCTTGACGGAATGTATGCAATGAAATTCATCAGACTTGCAAAAGAACCTTCTGAACCAAGCGGATGGATGTTTGATATGTGGATACCAAGCGCCGAAGCCGGAGGAATCACGAACCTGTCGCCGGATACACTTTTTACTCCCAGAGCTCGCAGCGATGAAGAGCGTGATGCAGCAAATGACGGACTTGGAAGCAATAACGACAATCCGGTTCTGTTAAAAGGTCCTGTTACATATTACATTGTATTTGCAGTAATGAAAGACAGAACCCGGGCAATGGGAGCAGTAGTAAAATAATTTTAATAATACCGCGGACTTCCAATAAATTAAATATTTTTTGGGAGTCCATGAATTATCAGGAGCGAAAAATATGAAAAAAAGCAAATTCTTGTCTGTGTTTGCGCTCTTTATTGTGTTGATCATCTGTTTTGGATCTTTAAGCAGCTGTAAAAAAGAAGAAACAATCAGGATCTGGGTCGGAACTGAAGCCAGAGACTTTTATCAGAGAAAAATGGACGAATGGGTTGCAAATTATAATGCCGCTAACAATAATCCGTTTCCATATACCGTAATTGTTGAAAGTGTTGATACAGGTTCGGCAGCCGCAAAATTCCTGGATGACACTGCAGCCGGAGCGGATATTTTTACTATTGCACATGACAACCTTGGCAGATTAATTGCAGGAGCAAGCGCCATAGGCCCTGTAACAAATCAAAGGCTTCTGCAGCAAATTAATAATGATAATCCGTTAATTTTCCTGGATGTCAGCAGAGGAGTGGTTTCCGGAACAGAATATACATTCGGCGTTCCGTATATTTCACAGGCGCTTGTATTGTATTACAACAAAGATTTCCTTACAGAAGAAGATGTTAAAACATGGGAAGGTATTTGGGCAAAAGCCAGAGCTAATGGTAAACAGTCGGTCACAATAAACGGCGATGACGGCTATAATAATTCATTTCTTGTTCTTTCGACAAGGGAATCGGATGGAATGCCTATCGCTGATATCTATCTGAATAAGGAATTGCTGAATTGTAATTTTTCTTCCGATCTGGCGGCTGCTGTATTGCAATGGGGACAACGGTTCTTTACTGATTCAAGTCCTGACGGAAGAACATTCTACGGCGCAAGGAGAGCATCGGATTCCGGATGGGAAGTTGAGCTTAGAAACGAAGTTTCTCTTTCCTTAATCGGCGGAGCCTGGAACTTTAATGCTGCAAGATCAGCTCTTGGAAGCAAACTTGGAATAGCAGTTCTTCCGAATTTTACTCTTACTGCAGCTGATGTCGCAGGTACCAATATTGCAGCGGGAACTGTAATGAATTCCGGTACATTTGCTGATGCAAAAATGTTTGTAATGAAAAAATACGCACAGGGAGATAAAAAAGCAGAAGCAGTTCAGGAAATTCTTCTGTATCTTTCCAGTAAAGCAATTCAGGAAGAAGCATTTATTGAATGTGAAAATCTTCCGGCATACAAAAATGCATACGCCGAATTTGCAAAAATTCAGGAAAATACAATAGAAGGTTTATTGGCAAGGATTCAGCTGGAAATGTTTGCTAACGGAAGACCTCAGCCATTTGGTCCGAATGCAAGAATGAACAACTGGTATTATTCACAGGGTGCGCCGTCTATCATATATGATATTCTTACAAATGCCAGGGATTCAGGCGGTAATAATCTTTACAATACAACAGCGGATATCAGAGCAGGAATGGCTATAATTGAAACAATCTGGAGAACCGGAAGAAGACCGGAATAAAGGATTTATTAAAAATAAAGTTCAATTGAACTTTAAAATATTATTGATGGTCTCTAAAATTCCAAAAAGGGTTTTAGAGGCCTTTTGATATATAGTGCCGGAGAGAATGCCAATGCAGAAAAATTTAATTTATCATAAAAGTATTTTCAGCTTTTTTACGGATATCGGCGTTTCAATTAAAAATGCCGCATTATCTGTTGTTAAAGGGTTTAAAAACTTTTTTGTCACATTTATTTCCAGATTTATTAATGGATGTACTGGAACAAAAATATCTCATTTTATAATGGGTTTCGGCAATTTCTGCCACAAGCAGATTGTAAAAGGATTTATTTATTTTACATTACAGATCGCATTTATACTTTTTATGGTATTATGCCCAAAAGTAAATGACACGCCTTTAGGTTATAAAGCCCTGATAAACTTCAGAACTCTTGGTACCAATCCCGGAGATATTTTCAGCAAAGCCGATGATTCCATGCTTATGCTTTTATTCGGTGTAGTTACAATGTGTGTAATAGGACTTTTTTTTCTGCTTTACCTGAGTAATTTAAAAAGCGCATACAAAGCCGAATGCGACAAAAGGATAAAAGGAAAAGCATTGTCCTTCCGCGAAGATATCAGGGAGCTGCTGGATAATCGTTTTCACATAACACTGCTAACTCCTACATTTATCGGAGTTTCAATTTTTACGATAATGCCTACGGTTTTTATGATCTTTATCGCTTTTACAAACTTTGACAGCGCTCATCAGGGTGAAGTTTTATTTGATTGGGTCGGATTTCAGAACATAAAAGATCTTTTTACAAGAACCGGAGAAATAGGGCAAAGGTTCCTGCCTGTACTTGGCTGGACATTAACATGGACTGTTTTTGCAACATTTACCTGTTATTTCGGAGGCATTTTTCTTGGCATCATGATCAACAAAAAAGGCGTCAGATGTAAAACTCTTTTCAGGACTGTTTTTATTTTGACTATTGCCATGCCTCAGTTTATTTCACTTCTTGCAGTCAGAAATATTCTTGGAGAATTCGGACCGTTTAATACAATGCTTTTAAATCTGGGAATAATTAACGAACCTATGTCGTTCCTTGCAAATTCGGACAGCCTTTCCAGGGTCAGGATGACTATAATACTTGTAAATTTCTGGATTGGAGTGCCTTATACAATGCTTATGACCACAGGTATTTTATTGAACATTCCGGCAGATCTTTACGAAGCTGCAAAAATTGACGGCGCAAGTCCGTTCAGAATTCTTGTAAAAATTACAATGCCTTTTATTATTTTTATTACAACTCCTTATTTGATAACTTCGTTTATCGGCAATTTTAACAGTTTTAATATTATATATCTTCTTACCGGAGGAGGACCAAGCGTTGCCGGAGGATACAAGGCAGGCTCTACCGATCTTCTGGTAACATGGCTTTTTAAATTGTCTGTTGACGAAAGAGAATACAACCTGGGCGCTGTAATAGGAATTATGACATTTATGTGTACTTCGATTATTACTCTTGTTACCTACCGCAGGACAAGAGCTTACAAAGAGGAGGATAGATTCCAGTGAAAAACATAAAAAGCTACAACTCAATTAAAAAAGGCGAAGCAGTTTCCTTGGGGATAATACATGTTGTATTGATCATTTTGGCAGTTGTCTGGCTGTATCCGATACTTTGGGTAGTGCTCAATGCATTCAGGGTAGAGTATAACGATCAGGGTGATTTAATCGGAATTGTTGTTTCGCATTATATACCAAAAGGTTTTGGATTTGAAAATTTTATCAGGTTGTTTACCAATACATCATTCGGAAGATGGGTTTCTAATACCATTACAGTAGCAGTGTTCAGTACAACGCTTTCTACATTTCTTGTTTTAAGCACTGCATATGTTATGAGCAAGATGAGATTTAAAATGAGAAAGCCGATTATGAATATTGCTCTCATTTTGGGGCTTTTCCCCGGATTTATGTCCATGATTGCCATTTATTACATATTAAAAGCCCTTGGACTGACGCAGTCACTGGTTGCGCTTGTAATTGTTTATTCTGTAGGCGCAGGTTTGGGTTTTTACATAGGCAAGGGATTTTTTGATACAATTCCGGATTCATTGATAGAAGCTGCAAAAATCGACGGAGCTGTACAGTCCCGGATATTTTTTTCCATTATCCTACCCATAAGCAGGCCGATTATTGTTTATACGGCTCTAATGGCATTTATGGCTCCCTGGATGGACTTTATTTTTGCCAGGATAATTTTGGGCGAGCAGAATGTACATCTTCATACAACAGCCGTAGGTTTATATTATATGCTTTACGGACAAAGGGTGGATTCCAATGTATTTACCATTTTTGCAGCAGGAAGTCTTTTGGTTGCCGTTCCGATCATTGTTTTATTTCTCTCCATGCAAAAATTTTACATCGAAGGAGTTACAGCAGGTTCTGTAAAAAGTTAATGTTATGAAAGGATCCAAAAAATATTTTTTAATATTTTTTTTTACTGTATTTTTTGTTTTTACCGGCTGTGAATATAAGGTTTTGGTTAATGTAAATGAAAATGAAATCATTAATGACAATTATCGTATTTACTATGAAATTTTTGTCGGAGCATTTTCTGATTCCAATAAAGACGGTATTGGAGATCTAAGGGGTTTAATTAACCGGCTTGACTATTTAAACGACGGTAAACCCAATTCCGGCAAAAGTCTTGGCATAGACGGAATATGGCTGATGCCGGTAATGCCTTCGCCGAGTTATCATAAATATGATGTAGTCAATTATTACGGCATCGATTGCAATTACGGCACAATGGCAGATTTTGAAGAATTAATTGATGAATGCAGCAAGCGCGGAATTAAAGTAATCATAGATCTTGTTCTGAATCATACATCGTCACAGCACCAGTGGTTTATTAATGCAAGAAATGCATTAAGAGAGGGAAATTTTGATGATCCTTTTGTAAAATATTACACACTGGAAACTGCAAGAATTGCCGGAAAAACCTGGTACGATTTTGCAGTATCGCCTGACGGAACACAGTATTATTATGAAGGAAACTTTTCGTCTCAAATGCCGGAACTTGATCTTGATAATACCGATGTACGGCGCGAAATTATGGATATTGTAAAATTCTGGCTGGATAAGGGAGTTGGAGGTTTCAGGCTGGATGCCGTAAGATATTTTTATTACGGAGAAGATTACAGGAATATTCAATTTTTAAAATGGTTTAATGATGAATGTAAAAAAATAAAAGAAGACATATACATAGTTGCGGAAAATTGGGCAGGAGATATCTCAATACAGGAATATTATCAGGCAGTAAACTGCTTTGATTTTGGAATGTCCGGTTCATCAGGTGAAATTTATTATTCTGCGCAGGGGATTGCAAGCGTTACCGAATTTACGCAGCGTCTTGCAATGTATCAGAAGCAGGTATTGGAAAAAAATCCTCTTGCAATTTTAAATCCTTTTATTTCAAATCATGATCAGGACAGGGCAGCAGGTTTTTTACCTGTAGAAGACAATATAATGCATGTTGCAGCTAACCTTTATCTGTTGTCAAGCGGAAATCCTTTTATCTATTACGGCGAAGAAATCGGCATGAAAGGCTCAAGGGGAACTGCAAATACCGATGCCAACAGAAGACTTGCAATGCTTTGGGGAGACAGGGATACAGCCGAAGACCCAAGAGGCAGCACTTATGATAATAAATTACAGACAAACGGTACTGTAAAAAGCCAGTTACCGAAAAAAGACAGCCTGTTAAATCATTACAAAAAATTAATCAGGCTGCGAAAGGCAAACCCCGAAATTGCAAGAGGTATTGTCGAACCTTTGGATTTTTCGCAATATACAACCTTCGGCGGTTTTATTTCCGATTACAACGGCAGCAGGGCAGCAGTTTTTCATAACACAGGTTTAAACGAAGTAAGCATTGATTTAAGTCTTTATACCAATATGTATTTTTCTGTCATCAGAGGTTATGCCGGAAACGGTAAAGCAGCGCTCAACGGAAAAATCCTCACTCTTTCCGGTTATACAAGTGTTATATTGAAATAAAAAAACCGGACAGACAATATCAATCCGGTCTTTTTATATATAGTTTCAAATGCTTATTCTACTTTGAACTTGGATACCTCGCGTACAAGCAGATCAATGTTTTCGCGGTTCTTATTGCTTAATTCATTTACACGATGTACTGCAACATTAATCTGTTCAGTGCCGATTGCCATTTCGTTCATGCTTCCGGTAATTTCCTGCGTGACTCTTTCAAGGTTTTTGCTTTCCTGGATTACTTCTTTGGATCCTTCAAGCATTTCTTCCGAGCCGCTTTTTACCTGCATGGTAATGCCGTTAACCTGGGTAATTGCTTCAAATACCTGTTTGCTTCCCTGTCCCTGTTCTTCCATTGCATTGCGGATATTGTCTTCCTGATCCGCAACTGTTTTTACGCTGGAATCAATTACATCAAACTTGCGCAGAACGTTTCCGGTGGAGTCGGATATTTTTTCTATTGAACCTTTTATTTTCTTTAAAACCGCTCCGATGGTTTTGGATTGTTCGCTTGAGCTTTCTGCAAGTTTTCGTATTTCATCGGCAACTACAGCAAAACCCCTTCCTGCATCTCCTGCATGAGCGGCTTCAATGGCTGCATTCATTGACAACAGATTGGTCTGGCTTGCAATGTTTTCCATAACAGAGTTTATTTCCATAAGCCCTTCGGATTCATGAGAGATTTCCATAATATCCTGCGCTACACCATGAAGGCCTGTTTTGCCTACTTCCGAAGATTCCATCAGTTCTTTTACATTTGCGGAATTTTTTATCAGCGTATTTGTAACAGACTGAATATTGGCAAGCATTTCTTCGATAGCGGATGAAGACTGCGCAACGCTTGTAGATTGTTTTTCAACATGGTTGTTAAGCTTGTTGATATTTACTGTGACCTGTTCCATGGTTGCATTTGTCTGTGTGACACTTGCGCTCTGGTTGATAACCCTGCTTTTTATGCTTTGCATGTTGGATGTAATTTCGTTTATCGCAGCTGCGGTTTCTGTCATATTGCTTGCAAGATCGCTGCCGATTTCGAATAATGTACCGGATTGGCGTTTAATAATAATTACCAGGTCTTTTATTTTTTCAAGAGTCCTGTTAAAGTAATGCGCAAGGCTGCCGATTTCATCTTTGGAATTAATAGCTATTGTGCGGGTTAAATCCCCTTCGCCTTCGGAAATATCCTTAAGGGTATCTGTTACATGTACAATAGGTCTTATTATATTGCTGAGTATAAGGAAAAGAATACCGGCTGTAATTATAATTGCAAGCACTGCTATTATAATTGTAAATCTGGCAATTTCATTTACTTCCCTCATAATCAATTCTTCCGATGTTCCTATCATAATAGTCCATGAAGTACCGGAGTTGCCGATTTCCAAAGGTTTCATAATAATTTGCAGGTTTGTATTAAGTACTTCAGAAAATGATGCAAATGATATTTCCTTACCTTCAGAAACTGCCCTGATTGCTGCCGGAAGATTGCTGCCGTACAATGTATCTACATCAGCCATCATTTTTCCGATTCGCTCGGGAACATAGCTTGCAATAATAAATCCATTGCTTGAATAAATAGCCATAGCGGTTATTTTTTCATAATTTGCGATTGACTCTAAAATAGAAGGCTGAATTAATGCAGTATCCAGAAGGAAACCGATACCTCCTTCTACCTGTTTTGTATTCGGATTTACAATAGAAACCATCATCCTTATAAGATATGTATCTTTGCCGTTAATTCTTCTGGCAATCGGGTGATCAACTCTTTCTGTTTTTGATTTTGGATCATTAAAATATGCCATTGTGGTTTCAATATCAGATGATGCTCTGGTTTCCAAAATGCCGTTTTCCCTTGTATAGACAGTTGCAAACTGCCCGGTGGGTGTAGATCCTGTTCTGCCTATATTATCTATATCCTGATCAAGAATATTCGGCTTCCAAATCGTGTATATATTTACTATTGAAGGGTCAGCCTGAATGGTGCCATAAAGCATATTTTCGAATGTATCGCGCCTTGTTTCTACAGGTATTTCACTGTAATCTGACATTATATTTGCAAGTGTGCGCAAAACCTGCATATATCCGTTTTCTATGCCATTCCAGTATTCAACTTTTTTATCCGCAAGCAATTCGACTGTTTGTAAACTTAAAGACATGCTGATATTTGATGCCCTGTTTAAAAGCAGAATGGCAATTCCCGAAACCACAACAATCATTATTGCGATTACCATGATACTCAATTTGAATTTTAGTTTCATAATTGATCTCCTTTTATTTAAAAATTTAGGATTATATACTTAAAAAATAGGAAAATTAAGAGAAATCGACCAGTTTTTTTGATTTTTATTTTTTTATAAGATAAATGAGAAAAAAATCCAATATTTTACTAATTTTTTACCCGAATCTGCCGGTTATATAATCGTTTGTTCTTTTATCTTTCGGATTCATGAAAACTTCGGCTTTTGTGCCTTCTTCTATCAGGTTCCCCATCAGCATGAAAACAGCCCTGTCGCATATACGCCCCGCCTGCTGAACATTGTGCGGAGCAATGACTATTGTTATTTGTTCTTTAAGCTGCATCAGTGATTCTTCTATTTTGGCAGTTGATATCGGATCCAGACCGGAACATGCCCTGTCAATGAGAATCACTTCCGGTTCAAGAGCCAAAACACGCGCTATGCAAAGCCGCTGCTGCTGACCGCCCGAAAGGCTCATTCCTGAAATTGAAAGCCTGTCTTTTACTTCGTCCCATAATGCAGCTTTTATAAGTGATTTTTCTGCAATTTCCATCAGCTCTTTTTTGCTTTTTCTTCCGCTAAGACGCGGTCCGTAGCATATATTGTCAAAAATTGATATAGGAAGCGGTGTTGGAACTTCAAAAACCATTCCCACTTTATTGCGAAGTTCTGTTACGTTTGTTTCCTGCGCATATATGTTATTTCCGTCCAGAAGTATTTCGCCGTTCATCCATGCGCCTGCATTAAGATCCCCGAGTCTGTTCAGCGAGCGCAGAAGTGTCGTTATACCGCTGTTTGCTGGACCAAAAATAGCCGTTATCTGATTTGCCGGAATATTAAGATTTAAATCGCGGATGACATGTTTTTTTTCATAATAAAAATTTACATCTTTAAGGCTGATTTTTGAAATACCGGACATCTGTTACCTCTTGACCGACTTTGCAATGAACCTGTTAACCATTGCATTGGCAACAACATTTATAAGCAAGATCATGATAATAAGGAGGGTAGCTGTTCCGTATGCATTTTCCATCGAAATCCCTTCTCTTGCAAGTATGTAAAAGTGAACTGCCATTGTGCGTGTAGATGAAAATATTGATGAAGGCATCCGCAAAACCGATCCGGCAGTCAGAATTACCGCTGCAGTTTCTGCAACGCATCTTCCCACGCCCAAAATGATGCCGTTAACAATTCCAAGCAGCGCCGACGGGAATACCACTCTGCTGATTGTCTGCCATTTGGTTGCACCTAACGAAAAGCTGACTTCGCGGTAGATTTTCGGAACTGCGCGGATTGCTTCTTCCGATGTGCGGATAACAGTCGGCAGGATCATAAATGCAAGGGTTAGTCCTCCCGAAAGGATAGACCAGCCCAGATTAAGATAAATTACAAAAAAGATAAAGCCAAAAAGTCCGTACACAATGGAAGGAATCCCTGCAAGAGATTCCGCGCTGAATCGAATTATGCGGGTTACAATACCTTCTTTTGTATATTCGGCAAGATAAAAAGCCGTGCCGATACCGAACGGAATTACAATGATAATAGCCAAAGCTGTTACCATAAATGTTCCGACTATTGTGGAAGCTATACCGCCTTCGCGTCCCATACTGCGCGGAATATCAGTAAGAAACTGAAAATTTATAACAGGCAAACCTTTTGCAACTATGTATATGATAATAAACAATAAAAGTCCGATTACAAACAATGCTGCAGACCATATTAATATTTTTGCAAGTTTTTCGCTGTTAACCGGAGATATCTGCATTTTACTGCGAAGCTTTCCAAACAGCGCGGGAAGCGTTATGCGCTGTTTTTCTGTACTGCCGGTTTTTTGCGGAAATATTTTCATGTATTTATTTTCTCCGCGTTATAAATTGCGCTAGTGAATTAAGAAGCATAATTGCTATAAACAATACTATACCTGTTGCAAAAAGAGCCTGCTGATGTTCACCGGATGCATATCCCATCTCTATTCCTATATTTGTTGTCAGAGTTCTTACAGGATCCAGAATTGACTGCGGAACGGCTACGGCATTGCCTAAAACCATTATAACTGCCATTGTTTCTCCGATAGCCCGTCCTATTCCCAATATTACTGCCGCTACAATTCCTGATTTTGCCGCAGGCAGTATTACCGAATATATTGTCTGCCAATGAGTTAAACCCAAAGCAAGAGCTCCTTCCTTGTACTGGCGCGGAAGCGCAAGAATCGATACTTCTGTTATACTTATAACAGTAGGAAGAATCATTATTCCAAGAATTATAGAACCGGTTAAAATGCTCAATCCCGGTCCGCCCAGATAATTTCTGACAGCTGGTACGATGAACAAAAGCCCCCAAAAGCCGTAAACTACAGAGGGGATGCCCGCAAGCAATTGTATGGCAGGCCTGAAAATGTTGCTCATAACAGGCGGTGCAAATTCAGAGAGAAAAACCGCACAGCAGACACCAATGGGAACTCCGATAATTGCCGCTCCGATTGTAACTGTTACAGAGCCGATTATCATCGGAAAAATTCCGAAAAGACCGCGGCTTGGCGCCCATTCCATTCCAAAAATAAAATTGATTATACCGACTTCTGCTATAATCGGAGCACCCTGTACAATGATAAAAACAGTAATCAATGCCAATGCCGAAATGGATGATAATGCAAGTACTAAAAAAACATATTTTGACAATTGACCTTTGAATTTTTTTATCAAGGGGGGAACCTTCGCTCTTTGATCTCGGTTGAGGTTCATGGGATAAGCCCTTCGTTAATCATCAGTTCTTTGCCTGCCGGTGAAAGAATATAATTAATAAAATCCATGGTATATCCTGTTGGCGGTATGTCTTTTGTTACAAATAAAAACGGTCTGAATAAACTGTAACTGCCGTTTAAAACATTTTCCCGCGTAGCTGCAATTCCATTTAATTTTATTGCTTTTACTGTATTGTCAACAAGCCCCAGAGAAATAAATCCGATGGAATTAATATCTCCTGCAACAAGCTGCCTTACTGCTCCATTTGAATCCTGGATTATTGCCCTTGGTGTTATTCTTTGAATATCGCTCATGACCATGTCTTCAAATGCAGTTCTGGTTCCTGAGCCTTCTTCCCGCGCAATTATATGTATTCTTGCCTGCCTTCCGCCGATTTCGCTCCAGTTTGTAATCCCTGCAGTGTATATGCCACGTATTTGTTCAAGTGTTAAATCCGTTACAGGGTTATTTGGATGAACTATTACAGCAAGTCCGTCTCTTGCTATTTCAACAGACCAGAGTTCTTCTTCTGATCTTCTCAGGTAACGCGACGACATACCTATATCTGCAGTTCCTGTTTCGGCGGCTGTTATACCGGCAGATGAACCGCCTCCCTGAATGTCGATATTTTTTTCGGGATAAAGCAGCATATACTCTTCGGCTAACAGTTCGATATACGGCTGTACCGAAGTAGAACCTGCCACAATAACATGCGCATCGGATTTTCCTCCGCAGGAGATGGTTATTCCGATTAAAAGAATTATTATTAAATTAACCGTGAACCTCCTTATTCCCTGCTTCATATTTTTACCCGAACCTTCCGGAAATATAATCTTCTGTACGTTTATCTTTTGGTTTTAAAAAAATTTGTTTGGTCAAATCGTATTCAACAAGCTTTCCGACTTTGTCATCGCCTATCATCAGAAATGCGGACATGCCGGATACCCTAAGCGCCTGCTCCATGTTGTGTGTAACGATTATGATTGTATATTTTTTTACAAGACTCAGCATTAATTCTTCGACCTTCATAGTTGACTCAGGGTCCAGAGCGCTGCATGATTCATCCATCAATATTACATCCGGTTCAACAGCTATGGCGCGGGCAATGCATAATCTTTGCTGTTCTCCAGGCGAAAGTTCAAGAGCATTTTTTTTTAGATTGTCTTTTACCTCATTCCAAAGTGCCGCCTGTTGCAAACTGGATTCGACGATGTCTTCTATTCTATACCTGTCTTTTATTCCATGTTTTCTGGGACCGATAGCAATATTATTGAAGATACTCATTGGAAATACATTTGGTCTTTGAAAAACCATACCGACTTTTTTTCTTAATGAAACAACATCTGTCATTTTGTCATAAATGGACAGGTTATCAAGCATGACCTTACCTTCGACTTTAACTTTGG
>Ga0123356_10004836_pt1 | contig 13858 bp, 13 predicted proteins | sample TergutEmb28metaG_2_FD_92546 | JGI IMG/M metagenome (GOLD analysis project Ga0123356, IMG submission 92546) | Embiratermes neotenicus P3 segment gut microbial communities from Petit-Saut dam, French Guiana - Emb289 P3 | ecosystem: Host-associated > Arthropoda: Insects > Digestive system > Gut ...
GGATGACTGGATTGCCACATTTTGGCGGACTTCCCACCCAACACACAAGCACCCGACCGCCAAAATTCGCAATGACGTACAGAGTGCCACAATAATACACGGCTTCGACAATCCTGTATTGCACCCTCAATACGGCTTCGACAATCCTGTATTGCACCCTCAATACGGCTTCGACAATCCTGCATTGCACTCAAACTGCGCCCATCCTTCGCCACACCTCAATACAGCTTCGACAATCCTGCGTCACACTCACCGCGCGAGATCTCGCCACTGTTGTACCGAGCCATCAGCTGGACGTCCAATGGTTTGAGCCGATACAGCAGCCAGATAACGACGGTGAGGATGCCGCCGATCGTAGGTACCAGCGCATAGGCTGTCCACAGACCGGTAAGCGCGGTATCGCTTTGGGCAACGCCGAGCGCGGCAAGCTCCGCAAAACTCTCCGCGGCGACACTTTGCCAACCGAACAATCCCAGGATCGCAACACCAAGTGCGCCGGACACCGCAGCGGTAATCTTCATCGTAAAGGTCTGGATGGCAAAGGTGATGCCCTTCGCCTCCACACCTGTCTTGTACTGACCGTACTCGGCACAGTCAGGCGTGAACATGAACTGGAGCACAGTCACGCCGCCCAAGGCAAAGCCCCTGAGCACACACAGGATGAGATGCGGTATGAGCACCGGACCGATAGCCCAGATGATCAGAGAAAGGACTGCAAACGCGATGGCGCTGATCATGATCATCCGGTGCTTGTCGAAACGTTTGATGAGCGCGGGCAGAAAGAAGGAGATCAGTACCGAGGGGATGAACGACACCGCAGCGACAACGGTTGCGATCATGGCGCTGTCAAACAGATAGAAGGTCGCAAATTGGAGCACGCTTTGTGCCGTATTAAGCCCATGGAAGAAGATCAGCCCGCCAAAGAAGATAAAAAGATACTTGTTGCCAGCGAAGTATTTGAGCATCTCCCGAAGTGTGTAGGACTTCTCGTCAGTCTTACTCTCCCCCACATGCTCTTTGGTGAACAAACAAAGCCAAACCATGGACACCGCAGCAAGCGCGGTGATGATCACCGCGATGGTGGTAAACGACATCCCGATCTGCTCAGACGGCAAGATCATGCCCATCATGAGCGCAAGCAACGCGCCGGAATAGGAGGTTATCCGGCTTTTTGCCATCAGGTCGGTGCGCTCGGACTGGTTATTCGTCATGTTTGTCACAAGCCCGTACAGCGGAACGTCGCAAAGCGTATAGGCGGTGTCAAAAAGGATGTAGGCAAGCGCGAACCATACGAGCTTCATGCCCATGTCAAAGCTCTGCGGGATTCCGAATAAAAGGAGTGTGGTCAGCAGGATAAAAGGCAGCGAGATCCTCAGCCAAGGGATGAACCTTCCGCCTTTCTTGAACCTGAGCTTGTCAATGAGCGTCCCAAAAAGGATGTCATTCACGGCATCCCACACCTTGACCGCGATGAGTATGCCAGCAGTTGCGGCAGCGTTCATACCACATAGCAGGAGGTAGGTCGCGAGGAACATATAGAGGTACATGTAGATCATGTTCTGACCAAAGAAGTACGCCCAGTAGCTTCGACGCTCCTTTTTGCTGGTCATCCACCCTGATGTGTCCTGTGTTCTTTTCACGATAACCCTCCTTGTGTTCTTTTCACGATAACCCTCCTTGTCGCCCGCCATGATCCTTACGAATGGAATGAGCAGCTCGTCCCCTATCATCCATTATCGGAATGTTACCAGTACCCATGCCAGAAGTATTGGACACATTATACTGACAATCTCCCTTGAAAACGCATAACGTAAAAAACGCAAAACGTGCCAAACGACACGTTTTCTGCGCGCAAGGAAAGAATTATGGAAAGGATCGTCAGGGTCTCAAGAGTCGTTGTTTTTATCGTTCAATTTCTTGATTTCCCATATTCCCTTGACATTTACATTTGGCACTTTTATCAGAAGGTTTATCAGCGCTTCTTCTACTGTTGCAAGGAATACCCAACAGAACAAGAAAATGATGTATATGTTGACTATCAGGTTTTCTCCATCGCCAACTTTTTCTCCAACAATAAAAAAGAGTATTGGTGCTGCAAACAAGAATAACGCTGCCAGTTTATTTGCTAGCGTGTGAGTAAACAGGATCTTCTTGTGTTTGATCAAGCCAGTTAAACTTGCCGAAACGATTTTAAACACAAGAATAGCTATTACTGCAATCCACAACCCAGACCAGACGTTCATATGAGGCATCAGCACAAAGACGCCTACGACTATCAGCAGCATGTCGGCAAAGGCGTCCAAATCCCCGCCTATTGCAGTTTTGCCATTCGGGATCTTTCTGGCTAAAGGCCCATCAATCATGTCGGTGAGCCCTGCGATGCAAAAAACAATGAACGATGCGATTCCCAGTACTGGTTTTATAAAAATCAGAGCAATACACAATGCTACTCGTAAAAGCGTGATGGTATTTGGTACATATCTCACTACAGACATTTTCACCTCTTTCAATCAAGCCCATATTGTTTCCTATCTTACTCTCATGACGACAGAAAACAATAATCATCTTCATATTTTTTACAAGTATTTAACGGTTCATAAACTGTGCGAGTGGTTTTTTGCAGCAGGATAACAGCATGACAAGCCAATCGGATACCAGGTGTTGTGGACACTTGACTGGTACACCGCACACTCAAATTATTTTTCGATACTACCTATATGTTGTTGTGAAGGTCGCATCTTTCCAAACCACCGTTGGCTGGATCGTTATATGTCTAATACCATCCAATAACTCAGCCGCAGGCCATTTGTATATCTTGACAAGTGCCAGACTTACTGTACTCTTTTGATAAGTACAGTAAGTACTAGCTGTACACACGCGGGAAGGTTCGAGCACATGGTTGTGGAATACAGATGGAAACGTTGAACGCGACACAGACAACACGGTACACAGGCAAAGGAGGCTTTTGTGAGGGTCATCATACGCAACTCATCAGATATACCAATCTACGAGCAGATCGAAGAGCAGATCAAAGAAGCGATCCTCAGCGACGAGATACATGAAGGGGATATGCTCCCTTCCATCCGCCAGCTTGCCGGAGACCTGAAGATCAGCATTGTTACAACCACGCGTGCTTACTCAGAGCTTGAACAGGAAGGATTCATCTACACAGTTCAAGGCAAGGGCTGTTATGTCGCACCGATGGACAGCGGCCTCATCCAAGAACAGCTCCTTCGCAAAATCGAAGAGGGATTCAACAATGCCATCAAGACTGCGAAGCTTGCTCGGATGCCTCGCCATGAGCTGAGAAAGCTCTTCGAGTTTACTCTTGAGGGATATGCTCATGATCATGAGCATATCAACCGCAGAAAGGAAGGCATCTTTTACGAGTTTGCGAAGAAGGAGGCAACAAAACGAGTGGGCTGGGAGACATATAACCTGAAGCTACAGGAGGAGGGAAAATCCCTATGAACAATGCTTTAGAAGTCAGCGGTCTTTCTAAGACCTACGGTAGTTTTAAGCTGGAGGATGTATCGTTTACGCTACCAGCGGGTTATATCATGGGCTTCGTAGGGCAGAATGGCGCAGGCAAGACAACGACTATCCGCCTCATCCTTAACATGGCACACCGAGAAAAAGGAGAAGTCAAGGTTTTCGGTTTGGATAACATACAAGACGAGCTTGCGGTTAAACAGGAACTTGCTGTCGTCTTTGACGAAATCTTCTTTGTGGACTCCTGGAACATCCCTATGGTCGAAAGAGCCGTAAAAGGGTTTTACCGGGAATGGAACAGCGCCCGTTTTGCCGGGTATTGTAAGAAATTCGACTTACCCACAGATAAGAAAGTAAAGGAATTGTCGCGTGGCATGAAGATGAAGCTCATGCTCGCAGTTGCCATGTCACATGGGGCAAAACTACTGATTCTGGATGAACCGACAAGCGGTATCGACCCCGTAGCCCGCGACGAATTGCTCAATATTCTGCGCGAGTACATCTCTGATGGCGAAAAGAGCGTGTTCTTCTCGACCCACATCACATCAGACCTGGAAAGGATTGCGGATTACATAACGTTGATATCGAATGGAAAGGTCTTTTTCACCGGAACGAAAGATGATCTGCTGGAACATTTTGTTGTGGTTAAGGGCGGCACCGAGGACTTGACAGACGCCATGAAGACACACTTGATTGGCCTTTCATCAAATCGTGTGGGCTTTGACGGCTTGCTTCCGGCAGCAAAGCTCGGTTTATTCCCTCTATTGTCCGACAGGTTCGTAACGGAGCAGCCAAAAATCGACGAGATCCTCATATACATCAGCAAGGGCGGAGGCACAGATGAATAGCATTTGGAATGCCATAAAGCTGGACTTTCTATCAGCAAGATCAAGCCTGCTTATTGCTGTGGCTATGCTTGTGGTAGCAAGCGTCATCAGCGTATTTGTGCAGCAGCCTATTGTCGTGATTGTTTATGTCATGATGTTCTCAACTTTTATGAGCGGCATGGTCTTTTCTGCGGACGAAAAGAACAATCTGCACAAACTCTTTGGAACTCTCCCAATGCGAAGGACTGACTGGGTAACTGCACGTTATCTGTACGCTATGGTGATGGGCTTGTGCCTGTTTGTGCTGGCTGCTGCGGCTTATCCCATAATTTCGATGATTGCTGGCATTAAAATCGATTACCTTATGCTGTCTATTTTTATTGGCGCAGGTTTTCTTTACTACTGCTTTGCGGTGAGCATTATCTATCCTGTGTATATACGGGTTTCTTTCTCCAAAGCGTATATGTTCACCATGATCCCTTTGGCATTGATCGGTGTCGGAGTGATGATTGTTGCACGGAAGGCAGACCTTTCGTTGAGCTTCCTGAGTGATATCATGCAATTCTTTTCAGAAAACCAGAGCTTTATCTTGATAGTTTGTTTCATTGCAGGGGTAATACTTGTGGCTATCTCAGCGTTCATCGCGAACACATTCTATCGGCATAAGGAGTTGTGACTGATAACTCTTTGGTTGTGGCAGGTTAATTGGGGTCAGGCTTAGCAGTATAGAAACATGAAAGGAGCATTACATGCCAAAATACATAATAATATCCTTAGTATTGGCAGTTATCGTTTTTTCTGTGATCCGTCTTGCGATAAAATCATCCACCCATCATTTTGTCTGCTCAGAATGCGGCAAAAGCTTTCAGGTTAACTTCTTCAAGTTTTTCTTTACCGCCCACAGCCCCGGTGGATATTGTGGAGTCACATGCCCAGAATGTGGCAAGCACAACATGCTGCAAGCTATAAAAGGGAAGGAATAAACCTGAAGGCGTGTCTTGCGGGTTCTGCGTTCCATACCCTACACGAATGAACGGGTAGAACGCATTATGCTTGTTTAAAGAAACGGATGAGCCATGCGATAGCTGCCGGTTATCCCCGGGACCCTGATCCTTGACAATAATTAATCATCTGATTCTTCAAACGAATGAGCGACTATTTCTAAGGAAGCCTTCAATGGCTGCGATATGCTTATCGTCGCGTTCGCAAGCTCGTTGCTCCCCCAGTGTACCGTACCTGCAGGCTCGTTGCTCCCCCCAGTATAAAGTGCCCACAGGCTGGCTGCTCCCTCAGTGTACCGTACCCGCAGGGCGGCACATGAGCAGGCTCCCAGGCACTCTGCTTGTTTTGCTCAGACTCCTGAGCAGGCTCCCGGGCAGGCTCCTGGGCAGACCGCCGAGCAGTCTCCAGGCTCAGTCACTTTTATTTATCAGTGAATGTATATCCTTCTCCCCGGCTCACGAGGATGTCAAAACCACTCTGTGTTGTCTCAAGCTTTTTCCGAAGCCGATATACGGAGTTCTTGATTGCCGTATCATCTCCAGCAAGTGGAAGCTTCCAGATGATCTCGTAGAGTGTCTCCTTTGACATGACGGTATCCCTGTTTCTGGCAAAAAGGTGCAACAGGGCAAACTCCTTGCCCGCAAGCTGCATGTTCTTTCCATTCACGTATGCCTGATTTGCTACGACATCAAGAATGATTGGCCCACAAACCAGTTTCTCGAGTGGCTTTTCTGCATGCAGCCTCTCTCGTCGTATAAAGGCTTGTACCCGTGCCACGAGCTCCTCAATGTCATAGGGTTTAGTGATGTAGTCGTCCCCACCTGCCTGAAGGCCCGCGAGCCGATCGTCTTTGTCGGTCAATGCGGTAAGCATCAATATCGGCGCGGTGGTTATCGAGCGGATCTCAGGAACAAAGTCAAGGGCATTACCGTCGGGCAAGATAAGGTCGAGCACGATGGCGTCAAGCGGCTCCTGTAAAAGACGGCAGCGTGCTTCGGCAAGGTTTTCAGCGGTAAACACCGTGAAGCCTCCAGATTGGAATATGGCATGATTTGCCCACAGGATGTCGGGATTGTCCTCAATGAGCAGAATCGTCTTCCTCTTATCCATCTACGCTCTCCTCCTCATATATCGGCAGTGTAACGATCACCGTAGCCCCTTTACCCTGTACACTTTCGATTGATATGCCTCCACCATGTGCCTCGATGATCTCTCGGCAAATCATGAGGCCGTAACCCGACCCCTTCTCGTCATGTACGCCCTTTTCAAAGATATGGGGGAGAAGGTCTGGAGCTATACCTTCACCAGTATCCGAGACGGTTATCTCTATCAGGTTTTCTTTATCAATCAGTTTTGCGGTAATGCTGATCTCGCCGTTGTTTGTATGGGCATCCGCGTTTGCCAGCACGTTGAACAGTACCTGGGTTAACTCATCGCTGTTTCCGAAGACAGGGGGAAGGTGGCCCTCAAGTTGCATTGACTGACGGTTTCCTTTTTTCTCCATGATAGGCTTAAACGCCCTAGCCGTCTGGGTTATCAACTCGTCTACCAAAAGCGGTGCTCTGCCCTGCACTGGCTCGCTCTCTTTGAAGGTATGAAGCAGATTGCTTGAAAGCTCGGCCAGACGGTTTGCCTCACGGGTGATGACGTTAAGCCTCTCCAGTGCGGGGTCGGCATAGTTTCTTTTGTTGATGGCCCTGTCTGCAAGCTGAGCGTGGGTAGATATTACGGTCAATGGTGTACGAATCTCGTGTGACACGGTGGCAAGAAGCTCGTTTTTAAGTCGGTTCACCCGGTCGAGGGCGGCGTTTTCCAAAGCGAGACGCTGTTCTGCCTCTTTTGCCGCTGCTGTCTCCCGCATTGTGGCGTGCAATAAAGCGGTCATCTGCATCAGAGAAAAGAGGATAAATGCGGTTTCCATCATCGAACCAGGCATCCTGCTCGATGTAGCGGTATTAAAGTAGAGCGTGTCTGCTATCAATGCGAGCAGTAATACTCCGATTCCCGCCAAAACCAGTTTCTGCTCAGTATTGGGTTTGCGTGTTGTGTAGAGAATGCGGATGAGGACATATATAGAGGCAAGACCTCCGAGCGCAATCATGGGTACGCCGATATAGGAGAGCAGCTTGGTGTTGAGCAGCAAGATGAAGACAGCTGCGAGTGGAGAGGCGATATACACCATTATGCGAAAACCTTTTTGCAGCGCATTGGGGAACAATTCGCGGTATGCGAGCGTTAAAAGCACGAGCGATAAAGGAAACGCGAGGTATTCGATGCGAAACGCTGCCTCCCACGAAAGCCATGGCAGCAACATAAGCCAGATCTTTGTGCCGATGACTCCGGTATGCAAGGCCCAGGAAAAGCAGAGCAGGGCAAGCCACAGGTTGGCACGGTAGCTGGGCAGTGTCAAGAACAACAGTAGATGAACAATGAACAATAAGAGGTATATGCCTATCTCAATTGCGGGAAACGCATTGAAGCGAATTGTCCAGTTAGACAGTGCACCCTCATTGCCAACGTAAAACCTCAACACCGGTTCAAAACTGTCCTTGTGAACAAAGTTAGAACTCTGTTCCACAATCTCCAGAACCCCGTCTTCTGGCCAGGCAGTAAAGGATATATAGCGGTTATCTGGTGTTGTTGTCTCCCTGCTTACTCCTGGCTCACCCACACTGTCCAAAAGCCGCCCGTTAATGTAGATACGACTGGCGTTGCCTGCTGCGTACCGGGCAACGGCAACGAGACTGTCATCTGGTAACAGGATCCTGTAGCGAAAGGTGATGTATTCTACGCCTTCGGGAACAATCCCGACCTGAGTGCCATTTGATGAGGAGAATTCCTCTGGTGTAAGTAACGAGCCCGCATAATATTCAGGGTAGCCGGTTAACTTGGCGCTGGTAGCTTGCATGTCAATACCACGCAAATCCCATATGCCGTTTTCTGACTCTACGGTGGTAGAAACCGGCGGCGTTTTGAGCAGCCAGAGAAAAAAGCAGAACAAAACGCATATCGGCAAAATGATATAGATAATGCGATTCTTGTGCTGAGTCATGAAGCCACCCGTTTGCTGGTCTTTATATTCATGAGATACGATACTTCTTTCTCGTGGTGCAGAGAATTGTAGCAAAACAGAAACGGGTAGCAAAACAGAAACAGGAGCGAAGCAGAAACAGGGCGAAACAGAAACATGAGCGAAGCAGAAACAGGTAGCGAAACAGAAACAGGAGCGAAGCAGAAACAGGTAGCGAAACAGAAGCATGAGCGAAGCAGAAACAGGAGCGTCCCGCATGGTTTGGCCCTTGGAACCACCAGACCCCAGAAGGCAACAGCCTTCTGGGGTCTGGTGGTGCGGGTGAAGGGACTTGAACCCCCATGAGGATGCCCTCACATGGACCTGAACCATGCGCGTCTGCCTATTCCGCCACACCCGCACGCGTGACAGTGGAGTATGCTACCATAGATTGCTTTCTTAACCAAGACCCAATTTGTATTTGGTCCTATCATGAACCCGAGGAGACGACGTGCTGGAGCACAACATGAAGAATAAGACGATTGCCGACATCCACAACCACATCTACCCTGACCTGATTGCTGCAAAAGCTGTCGAGAATGTAGGGCATTTCTATCATCTCACCATGAACTGCAAAGGAACGACAGGCGACCTGCTGCGGCTCCAACAGGAGGCAGGTATAAGCTACTCGCTCATCCACTCGGTGGCGCTAAAAGCGGATAATGTCACCAGCATCAACGACTTCATCGCCGAGCAGGCGACAAAGCACCCTTCGCTTATCGGGTTTGCGACCATGCATCATGATTTCGCGGACAAGGAACGTGAGATAAACCGTGCAATTGCACTGGGGCTCAAGGGATTTAAGATCCACACCGATTCGCAGGGCGTCAATATCGACGACGAACGGCTCATGGAGTTTTATGGGATGCTTGAGGGGCGTCTGCCACTGATGGTACATTGCGGTGATTACCGTTGGGACAACTCCCACCCTCGAAGGGTTAAAGAGGTGTTGCGCGCCTTCCCGAATCTTGTGGTCAATGCAGCACATTTTGGCGGATGGTCGCTGTATGACCTGGCGGTCGAATACCTTTTGGATGAGAACTGCTTTATGGACCTTTCCAGCGCTGCAATCTATCTGGGGCCTCGCCGCACCACCGAGCTCATCCGCATCTACGGCGCTGACCGGATACTGTTTGGTTCTGATTATCCCATGTGGAATCCCGTCGAAGAAGTCCAGCGCTTCTTGCTCAACGACCTGACTGAGCTTGAATGCGAGAAGATACTCCACCGCAATGCCGAAGCTTATCTGGGTTTGGAACTCTCGCAATAACCACCAACACATAGGTTTTCTGTCGGACACACGCAAGCATCCTGCAAGACGACCACTAGGCCCCAGATCAAGTCTGGGGCGACATCAAACGATTGCCAACAGGTAATTTTTCTGGGCGACAACCCAACTAACACTACAGCTCTCCCGCTGGGTCCTTCGACAGCACAGCAAATACGCTGCTAGCTCAGGACGACGAGCGATTTTAGTAGCGGACGTCCCAGAGGGTAAGGCCGTGCGCGGGAGCAGTCTGCGCCGCCGCGCGCCGGTCACGCGCCAGCAGAATCTCTTCAATCCACTCCGGCGGGCGGCGGCGCAGACCTACCTCAACCAGGCAGCCTACGATGACCCGCACCATCGAGTGGAGAAACGCATTCCCCACGACTTGGATGACTAAACTGTGTTCCCCCAAATGCTGCATACCGAAGATGAAGATGCTGTCGATACGACGCATGGTTGTCTGACCCTCGGCGGATTTTGCCACGCAGAAGGTCTTGAAATCGTGCTCGCCCACCAAATACTCGGCCGCCTGCCGCATGGCATGAACATCAATCGGCTCATCGCCCGGCACCCACCAGGCATAACGCGCTAGAAACAGCGGCGGCACCGGCCCATAGACGATGCGGTAGCGGTACTCACGTTGTATGGCAGAAAAACGGGCTGAGAACCCGGCTGGTTTTTCCTCGATCGACTTGACGACAAGACCTTCAGGCGTCAAGGCGTTCAGTGATGTCCGCAACTTTTCGAATGATCTCTGCGCAAGTTCATCCGCAGTAAGCTCGAACGAGACAACCTGACCGTTGGCATGAACGCCTGCATCCGTCCTTCCAGCGCCAACGGTAATCACCTCATGTCTGAACAGAAGAGCCAGCGCTCGCTCGAGTTCTCCCTGCACGGTAAGCTGCCCCTGCTGACGGGCAAAGCCAGCAAAACCGGCGCCATCATAGGAAACCGTCAGCGCCACAACGCTCGTTTTCGCGCCAAATGCTCCGTAATCTGTTGGTTGTTTATCTGTCATGTTCCCATCACTTGTTCGTTATGCTCTGGGGATGTTCAGGCATCATACTGGTAAATGGCTCGGAAATGTCGTGCCCGGGCTGAACATGGAACATTCCATGTGTCGACGCTATAAATGGGCGTCGCGTCCCCTCCTTGTAGAGCGGCTCGGATCCTCCAACCGGGTCGCTCGCCGTTTTCAGGCATCTTTTCTCTCATCGTTGCGAGCTTCTTTCCCCTCATTTTCCAGGCTCCACTTCAGGTTTCTTCGCCAACATTCTCACCGTCTTCACTTCAGGCTCTACTTCTGGCTCCACTTCAGGCTCCACTTCAGATTTTACTTCTGGCTTCACTTCAGATTTCACTTCTAGCTTCTTCGCCGGCACTCTCACCGTCTTCCTTGCAGGCTTCTCCGCAGGCATTTCCGCTGGCTTCATTCGCCGTCCCATACAGAGAATCAAGATGGTCGATCCATCGCCGCAAGGTGTCGTCGCTGATGGCATGCTCCATGCTGCAGGCTTCTTCCTCGGCGATGGCTGGCTTTACTCCCAACACATCGATCAGAAAATGATAAAGCACCTGATGACGCTCCAGGATGCCATCGGCGTAGGCACAACCCTTACCGGTCAACGTGATATCGCCATAATGGGGCTGCTCGACCAGCTTTGCCTTTTTCAGATTCGCAATCGCCTTATTGACGCTTGCCTTTGAGACGTCAAGTCTGTCCGCCAAGTCAACCGAACGCACCGGCATCCTGCCCTGCTCGCCCAGTTGGTAGATCGCCTCAAGGTAATCTTCGTGAGCAGGCGTAAGACGGTCCTCGTGCCCGGAGGTCAGAAGATCCTCGTGTTCAGACGCGAGGTGGCTCTCGTGTTCAGACGCGAGGTGGCTCTCGTGTTCAGACGCGAGGTGGATCTCGTGTTCAGACGCGAGGTGGCTCTCGTGTTCAGACGCGAGGTGATCCTGAAGCAAAGGCTTGGGATTATCAGCCATCTTTGTCTTGTCCTCTCAACGACTCGCTACGCCAGGTCCACTAGCTCGCTGAATTGGGCCAGCTGCTCGCCACCCCAAACCCATCGGCTCACCACTCTGGATCCATGATACATCACGTTGCTCTCACTACCTATATCCCAAGGTTGGCACGGATATTAAGCCATATGATGATGAAGATATTGCGGATGGGCGTTGAAAGCATGATGGTGGTGATCATGACGAGGAGCGCAGCGATAACCACCACAACGATCTGCCAGGCTGGCGGTGTGGAACGGTAGAGTTTGCTTACACCTTTGGCGTCAACGAGCTTCGTGCCTACTTTGAGACGCACAAGCAGAGAGGATGCCATGCCGCTTCGGCCTTTGTCGAGATACTCGACAAGATTGGAATGGGTGCCGAGCGCAACGATAAGATCTGCCTTCTTCTCCCACGCCAACAAGAGCCCAAGATCTTCGCTCGTTGCGGAAAGCGGCCATATATGTGCATCGATTCCCAGACTGTCAAGCCTCTCCTTGGAAGGACAGGTGCCGTCGTCGTAGGCATGGGCGATGATCTCGGCGCCGCACCGCAGTGCCTTATCGGTAACCGAATCCATGTCACCGAGGATAATGTCGGGCTTGAAACCGCTCTTAAGAAGAGCATCCGCTCCCCCATCAACGCCGATAAGCACCGGCCGCACATCCCGAATATAGGGAATCAAGGTTTTGAGGTCATCCTTGTAATCGTAACCTCGAGCTACAACAAGCACCTGCTTGCCACGTATCTCGGTTTTTAGTGTGGGAACCCAGGGGTCATAAATAAGCGAAACCGATTGGCGCTCAAGGTAACTTGCGGTGTTTTTGACGAATTGCTCCATCTCGATACCCATGCGCAATTCGGCAGCAGCAAGGCGGGAGGTCACCATCTCGCTATCGAGAACGACGCCGCTTGCAATCTTGGCGCCATCGCGATACACCGCATCGTCTTTAACGAGGATGGCGTCGCCATCCTGCAGGTCGTCGAATACCTGGATTCCCACCGCATCAAGCAATGTGATGCCAGCATTAATGAGGATTTGCGGACCTACATTGGGATAACGCCCTGAGATGGACTCATAAGCGTTGACAACAGCGCGCACACCGGTAGCAACCAGGCCTTCTGCAGAGACACGGTCGATGTCGGTGTGGGCAATGACAGCGATGTCATCTGACTTCAGCCGCTTGACGAGGTCTTTGGTCTTCAATCCTTTTTGTGCTTGACCTGCAATCGCCATCTTTTATCTCCCGATGAGGTGGCGCGCATGCTCGCGGGAAAGCGCGTCGCGCTCGCCCGCGAGCATGCGCGCCACCTCATCCACCCGCTCTTCGCCTTCAACTCGTCTGATGTAGGTGCTTGCCGACCCGTCAACGCTCTGCTTCTCGACAACCCAGTGGGCGTCGGCAAGCGCAGCTATCTGCGCAAGATGGGTCACGACGATGACCTGATGGATACGAGCCAGTTCGGCAAGCCGCAAAGCGATAGCAGTTGCCGCCGCCCCGCCGATGCCGGCATCAATCTCGTCAAAGACAAGCGTCAACGGCGAGTTGACCTCATGGATGACTGTCTTGTAAGCGAGCATGATGCGCGAGAGCTCTCCCCCGCTTGCAATCCTGGCAAGCGGTCGTGGCGCGGATACAGGGGTCGGTTGATACAGGATCTCGTATCGACAGGAACCCTGCGCCGTCCAAGCCTCGAAAGCAAGCTCCTGGATATCGAGGGAGAATGCTGCGTCGTTCATCGCCAAACCCTGAACAGCTTCGCTCAGCTCCCGCACAAATGCCTCGCCTGCTGATCTACGAGCCTCAGCAAGCCGCGTTGCCGCGCCTTCCAGAGATTCCTTTGCCTGTGCCAGATGTTGCGCGGCAACGCGGCGCAACTCGTCGATGTCCTCTGTTGCACTCAGAAGACGCTCTGCCTTGTCCCGGGCAACAAAGACGTCTTCCATACGTGGCCCGAATCGTTTACGCAACCCTTCTAAACGCCCCAGACGATCAAGAGCACGCTCAAGCGCTTCAGCATCAAACTCTATGCCATCACGATAGAGGCGCAACTGAGTAGATAGCTCATCGGCAAGCACTGATACCTCGTCAAGCTGCACGCCAAGCGCCTCAAGCGCTGGGTCGATACCACGCAGACGCGCCAATTCCCGCTGTGCATGCGCAAGTGAATCAAGCGCGCCATTCTCTGCACGCA
>Ga0123356_10004837_pt1 | contig 13858 bp, 16 predicted proteins | sample TergutEmb28metaG_2_FD_92546 | JGI IMG/M metagenome (GOLD analysis project Ga0123356, IMG submission 92546) | Embiratermes neotenicus P3 segment gut microbial communities from Petit-Saut dam, French Guiana - Emb289 P3 | ecosystem: Host-associated > Arthropoda: Insects > Digestive system > Gut ...
CGCCCAGAGGGACTCCGGCCACCCAGCCAGCTCCGCTTCAGCTTCCGTCAGGAGCGCCGGATGCAGGTCGCCTGGTCGTTCCCCTCGGCCAGCGACCAGCTGGCGCTACACCGGTAGGGTTCTCCCGTCGCCGGACCATGGCTGCCGGACCGTGGCTGCCGGACCGTGGCTGCCGGACCGTGGCTGCCGGACCGTGGTCTAGCCTGCGGTATCAGTGGAGATGACGGTGCTCGGCAAGTCCTCGGCGATGCCGGACGCGGGTGGGGCGAACAGCGGCTACCTGCTCAGCCATGAGGGGTTCAAGCTGCTCGTGGATTGTGGCAACGGCGTGTTCGCGAAGCTGCGGGAGCACTCCGATCCGGCGGAGGTTGACGTGGTGTTGATCACGCACCTGCATCCGGACCACGTGCTTGACCTGTACCCGTTCAGTCACGCCCTGACCTACCACAGCGGGCGCAGTGTCAGGCGTCCGCTGCTGTGGGCGCCGCCCGGCGCCGCGGAGGCCTTCGCGACCGCCGGCGCCGTGTTCGGCGCGGGGTCTCAGGTGTCGGACGCCTTCACCCTGACCGAGTACGACCCCGTGCTCGAGTTGGTCGTGGGGCCGCTCACGATCGTGCTGCGCGAGGTGCCGCACTTCGTCAGGACCTGGGCGTGCGATGTCCGGAGTGAGGACGGCCGCCGTTTCACCTACGGTGCCGACTGTGGCCCCAGCGATGCGATCGTCGCGCTCGCGCGGGACACCGACCTGCTGATGCTCGAGGCGACCGAGGGCGCAGGCCCGCACCAGGGTGGCGGCTTCCGTGGGCATATGACCGCCGAGGAGGCTGGTGGGATCGGCCGCCGTGCGGCCGCCAAGCGACTGCTGCTCACGCACTACTCCGACAAGCTCGATGCCGCGGCCCTGCGTCACGCAGCCGAGGAGCAATTCGGCGGACCCGTTGAGCTGGCCGCCGCTGCCGCCCGTTACACGGTCTGAGCGCACCGATCCCGAACCCACGGGCGGCGACGCGCGTCACAGCCGGTTATGCTCGGCGTTGCACCGGCCACGACTCATTGGAGAGCACATGGGAAAGCGCAAGAAGGCAGCGGAGGATCAGGAAAAGCCGAAGAAGAAAAAGAAGCGCTGCTTCAGGAAGCTCGTCTTCCTGGCGTTGGTCGGTGGCGCCCTCGCGCTCGTGCTCTCCGAGGATCTGCGCGGCAAGGTGCTCGACGCACTGTTCGGCTCTGAGGAAGAGTTCCAGTACTCGCCGCCGACGCCGCCGTCCGCTGACGGCACCGACGGCGCTGACGGCACCGACGGCGCTGACGGCGCCGACGGCGCGCCCGCAGCGGCCTGATCGGCGCCAGGCTTAAACCAGGACGCGTGGGCCGCGTAGCGATTCCGGTCGCCGCCGCGGTCACAGTGGTGCTGGTCGGCGGTCAGTTCGTTGCGCCGCTGATCGCGACCAGCATCCTGCGCAGCAGGCTGTCCAAGGACGGAACGGTGCTGAGCGCGCGCGTGTCGGCTTTCCCGTGGCTGCAGCTGCTCTGGCAGCACGCCGACAAGGTGACCGTCAGGCTCGCGGATTACACACTCGAACCGAGCCGGCTCGAGGGGCAATTGCACGAAGCTGAGGCGGTCGGCACGGTCGACGTGTCGATCGGCGTACTGCACACCGGCCTGGTGACCATGAGGCACGTGAGCTTCACCAAGCACGGAGACGAGCTGGTCGGTGCGGCAAACCTGGACATCGCCGACCTGCGCGCAGCGTTGCCGTTCGTCAAGTCGCTGACACCGGTGCGTGACTCCGGTGGCCGGCTCGTGCTGCGCGGCACCGCCAGCGTCCTCGGGGTCGAGGCGAGCGTCGACTTCGTCGTGGCGGCGCAGAACGGCAAGCTCGTGCTCGCTCCCACGGGGCTGCTCGGCGCCTTCACCACGATCACGCTCTACGACGATCCGCAGCTCCGGGTCGAGTCGGTCACGGCCACGACCGTGCCCGGGGGGCTGAGGTTCCTTGCCAAGGGAACCGTGATCTGACGTTAAGTGGCCGGCGGTCTGGCCCACATGGGAAGATTGGTGATGCTCCCGGCGTCCTTTAACTTGCCATGGCCTGTCCCCAACTGAAATCGACGTGCTGATGTCCGACGAGCGAGACCCCGATCGCGAAGCCCGGGTTGCGCAGCTGCTGAACCAGGCCGCGCGGAGTGAGCGCGCGCCCGCGTCGCTGCGGGCTGCCGTGGAAGCGCAGCGCGAGCAGGCCTCCGAGGGCGGGCGCGGCAGTGCGCGGCGCGGCGGCGCGCGCACCGGCAGGGTGCGGCCCGGCAGCGCGTGGCCCGGCGCCGGGCTCGCGATGCGCTACGGCAGCCTCGCGACTGCGGCGATCGCCGCGGTCGTCATCGCGCTGGTGCTGACGCTGGGCGGCGCCGCCACCGGCCCCTCCGTCGCGCAGGCCGCCGCCCTCGCCGTCCGCGGGCCCGCCGCGCCCGCGCCGCTGCCGGATCCGGCAGCGCCCGCGTCCCTGCTGAACGTCCGCGTGGGCGACCTGCAGTTCCCGAACTGGGAGCACGACGGCGGCTGGCGCAGCAACGGACAGCGCCGGGACCGGCTCGGGAGCAGGACCGTCACGACCGTCTACTACTGGAACGCCGGGCGCCAGTTGGCGTACTCGATCGTGTCGCTTCCCAGGCTCTCAGGCAGGCACGCCCGGGGGGAGCCGTACGCGACGTTCCGGCAGCACGGCCGGACAGTGATCGTCTGGACCGAGCGCAACCACACGTGCGTGCTGTCGGCTGCCGGCATGACCGCGCCGAGCCTCTGGCACCTTGCCGTCTCGGTGAGCGCCAAGCAGGCGTGAGGCTGCTCCGGCGACAGTGGGTCCGGCGACACCGGGAGCCGACATGAGCCGGAGCCGGACCGGCGCGACGCCGGTTGGCACGCCCGCGTTCCTCGGTTTCGCGGTGATCTCGTTCGGCGGCCCGCTCGCGCTCGCCGCGCTGATCGCGCCCTCCGTGATCGCCGGTGCCGGATCGCGGGCGGGTGACTCGGCCGGGCTCGCGATCGTGATCGCAACGTTGGTGTTCGGGGGGCCGATGCTGATCTGGCTGCGCTACGCGCGCGACGTGAGCGGCTTCGGCGGGCTCTACGACTACGTGCAGGCGGCCGCGGGTCCTGGGATCGCGCTCCTGCAGGCGGGGATCTGGACGGTGAGCTACCTGCTCTACATCGTCTACACGACCGAGCAGATCGTCTACTACGTGCTGCCCGACGTGTTCCCGAACATGCAGCCCGTGCAGACCACGCTCGCGCTGGTGATCCCGGTGACACTGTGTGCGGTTATGGTTGGCGGGCGGCGGGCGGCGCTGATAGCCGCAGGACTGATCGCCGTGTCGCAACTCGTGCTCGTCGGGATCCTTGACGGCGTCACGCTGGCCAACATCTCCACTCCGGCCTCGAGCTTTGGAACCAGCGCGCCAACGGGCGAGCTGGCCAAGGCCGGGACGCAGAGCGCCCAGTTCTACATCTGCGGCAGCCTGCCGCTGTTCCTCGGCGGGGAGCTGGCGCGGCCGGCGCTGACGATCAGGCGCGGGCTGACCGGCGTCTACCTGCTGACGGCGCTCGTCGTGCTGCTGGCGGTGGCTCCCCTGGCGGCGGCACCGGATCTGTTGGGCACCGCCCTGCCGGGCGTGGCCGTGGCCCAGCGTTTCTCCGGGACCGGGCTCGCCCGCGCGATCGGCGTCGGGGTCGCGCTCAGCACCGGCGGCGTGATGCTCGCCGAGTACTTCGCGCTGACGCGGCTGGTGCACGCCGTCACTTCCGTGTCACTGGAGAAGATCACACTTGCGATCGCGGTCTTCGTGCTGGTGGGGGCGCCGCTGATGCTGATCAACCCCACCGGCCTCTACGACTCGCTGCTCAAGCCGTCGCTGATCGCGCTGTGGCTGAGCCAGCTGATCGTGTTCGCGGTCTTCCCGCGATTCGCATACCTGCGCGGACACCGGCTCCTGCCGGCCTGCGCGCTCAGCGTGATCGCAAGCGGCCTTGCGATCTACGGCCTCGTGCTCGCGCTTCAGATGCTCGGGAGCTGATACCCCTGGTGAGCTGGTACCCCGATCCGTGGTGAGCTGGTACCCCCGGCCCGCCGCCAGGACGCTCGGGAAGGATCTCGCCGCCGCTCGCGTCCTCTGGAGTTAAGGGCCCGCACAAGGGCTCCGGGCGCCCGCTTCGGGCGCTGGTGCAGACCACAACCGGAGGAGCACCATGAGAGATGGACGCACCAGAAGGTTCGCCGCGGCGGTGCTGGCCGTTGCGGCAATAGGCGGGATCACCGCGGCGGTCGCCGAGGCGATGTCGATGAATACGCACCGGGACGCCAAATCCGCCAGCACCGTTGTCGGCGCCAAGCACAACGGGGCGCTCGGCCAGATCCTCGACGCCGGCAGCAAGCACCTGACGGTCTACATGTTCGCGGGCGATCACGGCAAGAAGTCGAGCTGTAACAGCAAATGCGTGGTCTATTGGCCACCCGTGACGACGAAGGGCAAGCCGAAGGCCTCAGGCGCCGCTCACGCCGCTGATCTCGGCACGATCAGCCGCTCCGGCGGTGTCAAGCAGGTCACATACAAGGGCCACCCGCTCTACTTCTACGCGGGGGACAAAGCGGCGAGCGCCGCCAACGGCCAGGACGTCGTCGGGTTTGGGGCAGCTTGGCATGTGCTCTCGCCGGCGGGCCAGGCGATAACCAAGAAGGCGGGCGCGCCGCCGAGCACCGGCACCACGCCGACAAACACCGGAACCGGCACGGGTACGGGCACCACGCCGACCCAGACCCAGACCCAGACCGGCACCACGACGACCAGCACGACCACGACCTCGACGGGCGGGGGCGGGTGGTCCTGAGCCCCAGGCCCGTCGGCGTGTCCTGATGGCTACGACCGTCACTGGATCCTGAGGGCCGCCGACCGTGGGGTGGTTCTGAGGGAACGCGACCGTGGGCGGGTTCTGAGCGACCCGCCCACGGATCCTCAATCGAGCTTCAGGGCGTCAGCCACGCGCAGCCGCGCGCGGTGCACCCGCGTCGTCAGCGTCGCCTCGCGCACGCGCAGCGTGCGTGCGGCCTCGCGGTAGGAGAGGCCGACGACATCGACCGCGACGATCGCGTCGCGGAACGTCTCCGGCAGGGCCGAGATCGCCGCATAGACTTCCGCGGTCTCGATGTGCGCCTCCGGGCGCGGCGCGCTGCGGTCCTCCATCAGGTCCAGGTCGTCCGGCAGCGGCTGTGTGAGCGGACGGCGAGCAGCGGCTCGCCGTCCGCTCACAAACGTGTTGCGAAGAACCCGCAGCAGGTAACCGATGTCGTCGTCGGAGTGCAGGAAGCGGGGCTTGAGCAGTACGCGTGCGAAGGTCTCCTGGACCAGGTCCTCTGCCTCCTCGCGCGATCCGCAGAGGCTCCACGCGGCGCGGTAGAGGCGATCCAGGTGATCACCGAGCGACTGCGGATCGAGTTGATGGCCCGCGGACATGGCTGGCTCGCCAGCATACGGGCGGTCCCTGCGGTTGACGCTGAAAAGGCCCACCCGGCCCGATCGGGAATGATTTCGCCCATGCGGACGTCTTCTCGTTTAGACCACTACTGGTACACCCCGGACGGGCGTACTGGCCACTGAACAAGGAGGAAGTGATGACCAAGAATCGACTCACCGGGCTGGTCGCCACCGCGGCCGCGATCGGCAGTGTCGGCGCGGGCGCTCTCGCGGTGGCAGGCAGTGCCACGGCGAAGAGCGCCCATGGCGCGAGCGCAGCTGCTGTAAAGGTCTCGCAGGTGATGGTGAAGGGCAGCAAGCACTCGCTGCTCGTCAACGCGTCCGGTCATCCGGTCTATCTGCTCACCGGCGACAGCACCAAGAAGCCACTCTGCAAGAGCTCTGGCTGCATGAGCCTGTGGCCGATGGTGACGACGACCGCGACGAAGCCTGCGCTCGGCAAGGGCGTCAAGGGCAGGCTGACCGTGTGGACGCATGGGGGCAAGCATCAGCTCGTGCTCAACGGCCACCCGCTCTACACGTTCGCCTCCGACTCGGGCAGCACGGCCAACGGCCAGGGCATCAAGAGCTTCGGCGGCACCTGGGACCTGCTGACCGCGAGCGGCGCAGCCTACACCGGCAAGAGCAGCTCGGGCGGCGGTGGCGGTGGTGGCGGCGGCTGGTCGTAACTGGTCGTAGCTTGCCATAGCTTGCGCCAGGGATTCCTTGGAGTGCGCCAGGGATTCCCTGGAGTGGGTCAGGGTACCCCTGGGAGTGGGCCAGGGGTACCCTCGGAGAGGGGTTCGCACCTGTGCCGAAACTGTGACGCCGTGTGACGTCTCTGTGACACCAGGCCTGTTTCGACCTCCGATGTCACAGTTCGGTGACATCACGGCACACTTTCGACACATGTGTGGACCCCTCTCCACAGGCATGCCAGGGTCGGTGCCGGCCGGCCGGCCAGCGGGCCGGCGGCGGGGTCAGACGTCGCCCAGCTTGGGCGAGCGCCACGGTTCCCGCAGGCGCCGCTCAAGCTCGTCGGCGAGCGCGTCGATCGCGATCCGGACCTGCTCGAGGCTGTCGCGGTCGCGGACCGTCACGGTGCGGTCATCCAGAGTCTGATGGTCGACGGTGATCGACCATGGCGTGCCGATCTCATCCTGGCGGCGGTAGCGCCGGCCGATCGCGCCGCCCTCGTCGTACTCGACCTGCATGCGCTCGCGCAGTAACGCCACGATCTCGCGTGCCACCTCCGGCTGCCCGTCCTTTTTCACCAACGGAAGGACGGCAGCCTTCACGGGTGCCAGGAGCGGGTGCAGCCGCAGGACGGTGCGCGTCTCGCCCTCGATCTCGTCCTCGTCGTAGGCGTCACACAGGAACGCCAGCGTCGCCCGGTCGGCGCCCGCAGCCGGCTCGATCACGTGCGGGAGGTAGCGCTCGCCGGTGGCGGTGTCCACGTACTCGAGGTTCTGGCGCGAGTGCTCGGCGTGCTGGGTGAGGTCGAAGTTGCCGCGGTTGGCGATCCCCTCGAGCTCCTGCCAGCCGATCGGGTACAGGTACTCGACATCGCTGGTGCCGCTCGAGTAGTGCGAGAGCTCGTCCGCGTCATGCGGGCGCAGCCGCAGGTGATCGGCGCGGATGCCGAGGTTCACATACCAGTCGAAGCGGGCCTGCTTCCAGAACTCGTACCACTTGTCCGCCTCCGCGGGTGGCACGAAGAACTCCATCTCCATCTGCTCGAACTCGCGCATTCGGAAGACGAAGTTGCCGGGCGTGATCTCGTTGCGGAAGCTCTTGCCGACCTGCGCGATCCCGAACGGCGGCTTCTTGCGCGAGAACTGCAGGTAGTGCTTGAAGTTGAGGAAGATCCCCTGGGCGGTCTCGGGCCGCAGGAACACGACCGAGCCCTCGTCCTGAACCGGACCGACCGTCGTCTGGAACATCAGGTTGAAGTTGCGGGCGTCGGTGAGGTCGCAGTCCGCAAACTCGCCGGGGCGCATCGACGGCTTCTTGCCGCATTGCCCGTCCTCGAGCTTGTCGGCGCGGAAGCGCAGCTTGCACGCTCGGCAGTCCACGAGCGGGTCGGTGAAGCCGGCCAGGTGGCCGCTGGCCTCCCAGGTGCGCGGGTGCTGGATGATCGCCGAGTCGAGCGCGACGACGTCATCGCGTTCCTGCAGCAGCGCGCGCCACCACTGGGCCTTGACGTTGTTCTTCAGCAGCACGCCGTAGTGGCCGTAGTCGTAGCTGGAGCCGATGCCCCCGTAGATCTCGCTGGAGGGAAAGATGAAGCCGCGCCGCTTGCTCAGCGAGACGATCTTCTCCATGGTGACTACGTCGGTGGCCATCGGCGGAGGATGCTACCTGCGCGGCCGCCCACGGGCTGCCATCGGCGCACTCCCTATAGTTCGGTGCGATGCCGATCTACGAATACAAGTGCAAGAAGGGCCACGTGTTCGAGGTGATGCAGAGCTTCAGCGACGAGCCTCTGACCAAGTGCGAGATCTGCGGCGCGCCCGTCCAGAAGGTCTTCCACCCGGTTTCGGTCCACTTCAAGGGCTCCGGCTTCTACAACACCGACTACGGCACCAAGCGCCGCGCGCGCGAGGCGAAGGAGAACAAGGAGTCCACCTCCGCGAGCAGCTCCTCGTCTGACAACGGCGGCAGCAGCAAATCTGAGTCCTCGACGTCCAAGTCGGACTCGAAGACGACCAGCGCTTCCTCTTCCTGATCGGGCCCCGCTTGGCCCGATCAGTTCGACGTCGCTCGCGCCTAGCCGAGCACCGGCGCGACGAACCGCTCAGCCAGCCGCTCCGCGACGCTATCGGGCCACGGTGGCAGTGGCACGAGCACGATCTCGGTGACGCCGGCGTCGATCAGCTCGCGGATCTGCTCAAGCGTCGGCTGGTCCTGCGTCTGCTCCGCCGGCACGAGCACCTGCACCTGGCGGGCGATCGCCTGCGGATCACGCCCGATCGTGGCGCAGTGGCGGTCCAGGATGGCGGTCTTCTCACGAACCAGGTCCACATCGCCGCGCGTCGGCACGTTCCAGATGTCGGCGTGCTCGGCAACCAGTCGTAGAGAACGCTCGCCGGCCGCCCCGATCAGGATCTCCGGCGCGGGGACCGGCTTCGGCTCAAGCAGCGCCTGCGTGAGCCGGTAGTGCTCGCCCACGAAATCGAACGGCGCGGTCTCGCTCCAGAGCCGGCGGATGATCGTCAGCGCCTCGCCCAGCGCGCCGATTGCCTCACCCACGGGAACCACGTCGATGCCGTAGGAGCCGTACTCCCGCTCGGCGATCGCGGTGATGTTCGGGTCAGCCACCCGTGCATAGCCGGCGCCGATCCCGAAGATCAGCCTGCCGCCTGCGATTTCGTGGACGGTCGCGGCCATCTTCGCCAGGACGGCCGGTGGCCTGATCCGGTTGCTCGTAACGATCACCCCGAGCTTCAACCGGGATGTCCTGGCGGCCAGGGCGGACAGCAGCGTCCAGGCCTCCAGCGCGGGCGTCTCGACCGGCCCTCGCATCGGGAGCAGGTGATCCCATAGCCAGGCGCCGTCGAACGCGCCGAGCGCGTCCGCCTGCTCCCAAACCCGGAGTACATCGGTGTAGGACACGCCGACCTGGGTCGTCTTGATCCCGAACGTCACTGGCATGGTGTTACCTCCTGTCGGTCTGGTCGAGGTAGATCATTAGCAGGCTAACGAATTATGAACGGATTCCTCACTCTCTTTGCCCGAGCCCTGAAGCTCGCCCGTGCGGAGTCGGATCGTTTGATGTCACGCCACGGCGTCCGCGTCGGCCAGAGCCTGATCCTCGAGCACCTCTGGATCCATGACGGTCAAACCCCCGGCGAGCTTGCGGGCCGGATCGGCGTCTCCACGCCGACGATCGTCAACAGCGCGCGGCGGATGGTCGAGGGCGGCCTGATCGAGCGCCGGCCAGACGCTGCCGACCGGCGCCTGGTGCGGCTATGGCTGACCACGCACGCGTGGCAGCTGCGCGAGGCCTTCGAGGCCGAACGCGACGGGCTTGCCGACCGGATCCTCGGTGCGGTCGAGCCGAACGATCGCGAGGCGCTGATTCGCGCGCTGCAGGCGATCGTTACCGAGCTCAGCCGCGACGACGCGCGCGACTAACCGTTCATCAGCTGGTTGACCTTGCTGTGGATGTCGTCCTGGCTCGGCACGACGACGTCCTGGCCGTTGTAGGTCTGGAAGGCGCCGCCGAGCGTCACCGGGTTTGAGGTTCCGCCGATCTCCGAGGCGATGAACAGCTGCATCATCGTGAGGCCGCCCATGTCGGTCTGGATCGCGCCGGGCGCGTCCCAGGCCGCCCACGGCAGGTGGATGAACGCGTGGACCGAGAGCATCTGGCCCTTCATGGCGTTGACGATCTGCTGCTGCATGAGCTGGCGGTCGAAGTCGTTGTAGGCGGGGTTGCAGGAGTTGTGACGCGTGCGCGCGAGCGTGATCGCCTGCTCGCCGGTGAGGTGGTGGTAGCCGGGCTGGAGGTTGAGCGTGAAGCCGCCGTTGGCCGCTCCGCCGGAGATCTCCGAGCAGATCCGCGGGGTCTTCACGGTCACTCCGCCGATGTCGTCGATGAACTTGATGAAGTTCGCGAAGTCGATCACGACCATGTGGTTGATCTTGATGCCGGTCAGCCGCTCGATGACGTGGATCGTGTTCTGCGGCCCTCCGCAGGCCCAGGCCGCGTTGATCTTCATCATTCCGCTCTGCGCGCCGCAGGGGACATAGGTGAGCGTGTCACGCGGGATCGAGAGCTTGCGTGAGGTGCCGCCGCCGACCCGCCAGATCATGATCGAGTCCGTCGCCGCGTTGGCCTCGCTGTGGTTGGCGCCCGCCTCCTGGGAGCTGTAGCCGGTCTTGGGCCGGACGTCGAGCCCGAGGATCAGGATGTTGTTGGGCGTGAACAGCATCGGCCCCGCACTTGACAGCGCCGCCTCGGTGGCGCTGCCGCCGGGCAGATTGCCCGACTTCGTCTCGGCGCTGATGAAGAACAGCACCGCCGAGAGCACCACCCAGAAGATGCAGGCCATGACGAAGAACTTGAGCAGCCGCAACGGGTGCCACAGCGGGCGCGTCGAGGGGCCGAAACCCGGAATCCGCCGCCAGCCGCGGCGCGGCGGACGCGGTCCGTCCGGACCACCGCCGCGGCCGTCGCCGCCACGGGGCGGGCGTGGCGGCTCATCGCGCATGAGCAGCTCGCGGGCCTCGAGTTCGGCGTCGGTCTCACCGCGCAGCCGCGACGTCAGGCTGCGCGGCGCCGAGCGGTAGAGCGTGTATGGGCGTTCGTCTTCTCGTAAGTCGGTCATCAGAAAGTTCTTTGGGTGAGTCGCGAGGGTCGCTCCTTATAGTGGCGACATGCCCTCACGACTCGTCGTCGGCATCGACATCGGTGGAACCAAGCTTGCTGGCGGTGTGGTCGATGAACGTCTGCGAGTTCATCACCGCATACAGCGTTCGATGCTTGGCCAGGAGACCCCTGCCCTGCTCGAAACTATTGCCACGTCTGTTCAAGAACTCGTTAACACCGCTCAGGGGGAGGTCGGAGCGGTCGGCTTCGGAATTCCTTCGCTGATCGACCGCCGCAGCGGGACCTCGGTGGTGGCTGTGAACCTGCCCCTGGCCGACGTCCGCTTTGGCGCGCTGATGGAGGAGCGCCTGGATCTGCCCGTGTTCGTTGACAACGACGGCAACCTGGCGGCGCTGGCCGAGTCCCGGGCGGGGGCGGCGATGGGCGTCGACGACATGCTGCTGGTCGGGCTCGGCACCGGCATCTCCGGCGGGCTGATCCTCGGCGGTCAGCTGTACCGCGGCTGGATCGGCGCGGGCGCCGAGCTCGGCCATATGGTGATCGACATGAACGGCCCGCCCTGTCAGGGCAACTGCCCCAACCACGGCTGCTTTGAGGCAATGGCCTCAGGCACGGCGCTGAAGCGCGAGGCGCGCCGGATCGCCGCCGAGCAGCCCGCCTCCGCGCTCGGCCGGGCGCTGGCTGAGGACCGCGAGCTCGACGGGCCGCTGGTCACGGAGCTGGCACACGACGGCGACCCGGCCGCGGGCGAGGTTCTGAACCTGATCGGTGAGCGGCTCGGCGTTGCCCTTGCGAGCTTCGTGAACATCTTCAACCCGGCGATGATCGTCGTCGGCGGCGGTGTCATGGGCGCGGGGGAGATGCTGCTCGCGCCCGCACGCGCGGAGATGCGCCGGCGCGCACTGCCACCCTCGCGTGACAACGTGCAGATCGTCGCGGCCGAGTTCGGCCACGAGGCCGGCATGGTCGGCGCGGCGGCGATGGCGCTGGACGGCCTCGCGGCCAGACAGGAGCAATTGTGAGCGGGCTGGTGCAATCGTGAGCGAGGGGCAGCTGTGAGCGGGCAGGGCAAGCTGATCGTCTGTCCCACCCCGATCGGCAACGTCGAGGACATCACCCTGCGCGTGCTCGCGGCGCTGCGCGAGGCCGACGTGATCGCCTGCGAGGACACGCGGCGGACCGGCGCGCTGCTGAAGAACTACGGGGTCTCGGGCAAGCTCGTCAGCTACTACGAGCAGAACGAGCGCTCGCGCGCGGCCGAGCTCGTCAAGCGCATGCACGACGGTGAGGTCGTGGCGCTGGTCTCCGACGCCGGCATGCCGCTGGTCTCCGACCCGGGGTTCGTGCTCGTGCGCGGCTGCGTCGCCGCCGGGCTCGAGGTCGAGGTGCTGCCTGGTCCCTCGGCCGCGCTGGCGGCGCTGGTCGCGAGCGCGCTGCCGGCGGACCATTGGCGCTTCGCCGGGTTCCTGCCGCGCAAGCGCGGCGAGCTCGAGGCGGCGTTCGCCGGTCAGGAGACGCTGGTCGCGTTCGAGTCGCCGCGCCGCGTCGCGGACTCACTGGCGATCCTCGCAGAGCTGGACCCTGACCGTGCGGTCGCGGTCTGCCGCGAGCTCACCAAGATCCATGAGGAGGTCGTGCGCGGCAACGCGGCCGAGCTCGCCGCCCGCTACGCGCAGGAGCCGCCGAAGGGCGAGGTGGTGCTCGTGGTCGGTCCGGCGCCGGCGCCGGCCGAAAGGGATCTGGGGCCTGCGCTCGACGCGGTCCGCAGGCTCGTGGACTCGGGCGCGAAGCCGCGTACCGCGGCCGGGGTCGTCGCCGAGCTGACCGGGGCGAGCGCGAACGCGCTCTACAAAGCGCTCACGGAGTGAGCTCAGCGCCCGAGCGACACCCGCTCGGTGGCCACGTTGAACGTGCCCCTGCGGCCGTCAGCCGTTACGAACGGAAGCGTCGCGCGGTCTGCCGCCGCCAGACTCGCCGGGTGCGGCGGGGAGACCAGCGTGACCGCCCCGGATCCGCTCACGGTGACGGTGTCCAGCAGGGTCGCGCCGGGCGTGTGCCGCAGGACGTGGAGCACGCCGGTCCGATGGTCGGCCCGCTCGCTGCCGGCGAACACGGCCACGCGGCCCCTGCTGTTGGTCACCGCCCAGCCGTTCGTGTAGATGATTTCCTCTTTCTCCGGGACAGGCCGGACCGTCGGCCCGAAGCTCATCTCCGGCGGAGGCCCGGACGCGCGGGGCGATGAGCCGGATTGGGTCACGATCAGCACCACCGCGACCACAGCCGCGACAAGGATCAGAGCACCGCCGAGCATCCACTCACGACGCATCCCGGCAGACGGTAGTACAAAGGTTCCATGCAGGGAAACCGGCGCAGCCGTCGTCGTGGGCGCCTGCTGGCTGGCGTTCTTGGCGTCGTGATCGGTGCGGGGATCGTCCTCGGGATCGAACAGTTGGGGGGTGGCGGTGCACACCCCCCCCAGGCCTCCCCGACTGGCATTGGGCCGGCGGCCAATCCACGAACCAACTGCGACCGGTTCCGGACGGATGAGGTCTGGGGTGTCGCGAACATCAACGCCTGCCGGGCCAAGAACGGGGTCGGCAAGATGCGCCTGCCGTCCAACTGGGGCAGGCTCACGACGGTTGAGCGCGGGTTCGTCGCGATCAACCTCGAGCGCGTCAACCGGGGTCTGCAACCGATCGCTGGACTGACCGCCAACCTCGACGGACTCGCCAAGACCGGTGCAGAGCAGCTGCAGGACCCGCCGTTTCCGAGCCGAGGCTACGGCAGCGGTGGCGCAATCTGGGCGTTGGCCGCCACACCCCTGTCCGCCAACTACCTGTGGATGTACGACGACGGTCCCAACGGTTTTGACCCGAACATCTCCTGCACCCACCGCGGCGCCCCCGGTTGCTGGCTGCACCGCGACGTCATCCTGTTGCGGTACGGCCCGCTCGTAGCGGGCGGCGCCTCCGTGCGCAGCCAGGACGCATACTCGCTCGCCTATCTCATCATGCAGGGCCGGGC
>Ga0123356_10004838_pt1 | contig 13856 bp, 7 predicted proteins | sample TergutEmb28metaG_2_FD_92546 | JGI IMG/M metagenome (GOLD analysis project Ga0123356, IMG submission 92546) | Embiratermes neotenicus P3 segment gut microbial communities from Petit-Saut dam, French Guiana - Emb289 P3 | ecosystem: Host-associated > Arthropoda: Insects > Digestive system > Gut ...
GCTGTTTGACTACCCGGCAGCCGAGTTGATCGGTCACGACACCAGAAAGCTGCGCCCGACTGATCACGCCCTACGAGCGGAGCGCAACCGCCAGATCCGGGAGCGGGGCTTCATCGAGGGCGTGGTGCAGTGTCTAACCCCGCTGGCGAGGTCTTCGCAGTCGACCTGCGTACCCGTCGAATAGGCATGATGGACACCGACGGGATCGAGTATCTGGCCGTGATGCGTCCGGTGGACGCCAAACCCATCGCGCCACCGGCCCCACTGCGACTGTACACGTTGGAGGAGGCCGCGGTGCTGCTTCGCAAGAGCACCAGGACCGTGCGCCGGTTGCTGCACAGCGGCGCACTGCGGGGCTCGAGGGTCGGGGGTACCTGGCGGATCGCAGAAAGCGCGCTTGTGGACCTCCTGACAAATGCCACGAACGGGGACACGAGAACGCGGGCCGGTGGTTCGCAGTAACCAGTGACCCGCCCGGCATTTGGCCGCTGTTGTCCGCTGTTGTCCGGTTGAAGACAGAAGTCGCCCACGATATGTTGGCGTTTCGCCGCTGCGCCGCAGACGGGCGACGACCCGGGGAGTCACTTGCTTTTGTGCTCGAGCGCGAGTAGTTAGGGTGCTGAAGCTGATCGCCAGGATCGCTGATCCGATGATCGCGTTCGATCGCGACCTGGCAATCGCCTGTGTGAACCCCGCTGCCGAGCGAACGCTCGGGTACTCGGCGCGCGAGTTGATCGGCGAGCACTACGACGTCGTGCGCCCGGTCGACGCGGAAGCCCGCGCGCAGCGCTTTCAAGAGGTCGTGGAGCACGGCGCTTTCGACGGGCGAGTGAGGGTGCTTTCCAACGGAGAAGCCGTCTACGTCGACATGCGATGTAAGGCTGTGCATCTTCCTGACGACGGGATCGAGTACCTGACGCTGTTTCGTCCGATTGCGGCGGTGTCCGGGATCGAGCCGGCGACGGTGTCCCGGATCGAGCCGCTGCACACGCTGGAGGAGGCTGCCGTGCTGCTGCGCAAGAGCACCAGGACGGTGCGTCGACTGCTGCACAGCGGCGCGCTGCGAGGCTCCAAGGTCGGCGGCACCTGGCGGATCGCGGAAGGCGCGCTGCTGGAACTGCTGACGGATGCCGCGAACGGGCACACCGGCACGGCCGGTGACTCGTGAGAGGGAACGGCCACGCGACGAGGTGGGGCAAGGCGTTAGGTAGCTGCAAGCGGCTTGCCAGATTTGACGAAGTTGCGCGGAGCGATAGGGTTCCCAGGGACAGTGACCGGTGCGATGGCTGACGTCTCGTCAGTCGCGAGGTGCAAATGGGACTGCTTACTGGGCTGAAGCTGGGGTCGGTGCCGGGCTAGCGTGCTGATGTTCGATCGAGTCCTACATCGCTGTCGGCTGTGCCCGAGGCTATTGGGCATCGGCCTCGTCGTCTTCCTGGGTTGCCTGGCGTTGACTGCGACCTCCGCCTCGGCGGCGACGATCTCAGGTCTCGTCTTCAACGACTTCAACACGACCGGCGTGTTCGAGGACAACCCGACGACCAGGGATGTCCCGCTGGAGGGTTTCACCGTCAAGGCGTTCACCGGCATCGACACGGAAGTGGGCCATGCGGTGACCAACGCTGAGGGTCACTACAGCATGGACCTCCCCGACACCAACGTGCGGCTTCAGTTGTTCTCGCCGGGTAGCTCGATAGGCGTGGAGCCGCCCTGGTATCCGACTCGGGTGTTGGCTCCGGATGCGCCCGGAGGAGTGCGATCTGACGTGGTGTTCATCGACGCCTCGTCGCCGCATACCGTGGACTTCGGCGCGCATCGCCCGATCCAGTTCTCGATCGAGGACCCGACTCTGTTCTGGCCGACGCAGTGGACGGGGGCTCCGGGTGCCGCCGGCAATCCCAACAACGACGAGGTTGCGATCCGGGGCGCGCCGTATTCCTCGAAACGGCCGCCGGATCAGGTGCAGACTTGGGCCGACCTCCCGGGCAGAGTGAATCGGGCGACGTTCGCCCAGGTCGGGACCGTGTTCGGACTCGCGGAGGACAACATCACCAACGATCTCTACGCCGGCGCGTACCAGAAGCGCTTCGCGGGCCTGAAGGACGGACCCGGCGCGATCTTCAAGATCACGCCGCAGGGGCAGGTGAGCGTTTTCGCCCACCTCCCAGCCGGCTCCGACCCCCACCCGATGGTTGACGGACACGAGAACCCGGATATCGAGGACTGGGTCAATTGCGGCTTCGGGGCCAACAGCAATACTCCGGCCACCCTCAGTCGCTGCGACTTTTCCTGGACCGACGTCGGCAAGATCGGCCTCGGGGGGCTGGTGATCGATCCCCAGGATCAGAACCTCTACACGGTCAACCTGGAGAACAAGTCGCTGTACAGGATCCCGCTCAGCGACCCTGAACACCCCGTCGCAAGCGCGATTCCCAATCCGGGGTGCGTCGGCGGTGACTGGCGTCCGTTCTCGGTGGCGTTCGACGTGGTCAACGACCAGCTCTACGTCGGCGGGGTCTGCGACGCGTCGATCGATCAGAGCGCGGCGGATCTGCGCGCGGTCGTATATCGCGTGGATAACCCGCAGGCCCTGAGTGCCAGGCGCGCTCGTGCCGCCGCGGCGAGCTTTGTGCAGGTCCTCAGCTTCCCGCTCAACTACCAGCGTGCACCCAATCCGACTCTCGCCAGCGTTACCTTCGATGGCCATTCCGGGCTCACGGCGAGAATGGACTTCTGCCGCGATAACACCGTGTACGTGCCGAGTGTTGGTGGCTACTGCCGTTGGTACCCGTGGCCCACGACCGCCGCGAACTCGACTCGCGGCTATGCGCCGTCCAACGCCCGGTTCGGCAACGAGCGCAACAACGCGTCCTTCCCGCAGCTCACCGCGATCACGTTCGCCGAGGACGGGAGCATGATCCTCGGCTTCCGCGACCTGATGGGCGACATGGGCGGTGTCGAGATCCCCGGCGAGATGGGGCCTGCGGCGGGTTCGGGTACGGGTGTGGTTGCCGGCCAGTCGGGTCTTGGCCCCATGTTGCACGGCGACATGCTCCGGGCCGGGGCGGAGGCCAACGGGGACTTCACGCTGGAGGCGAATGGCAGGGTCGCCGGCATCACCTCCAACGGGCAGATACCCGGACGCTTCAGTCCCGGAAACACCGGCGGAGGAGGCAGTAACAACTACTCGCCCGTCTCGCCGATCAACTGGGGCTACGGGCCGGGGATCGGTCCGGGGCACCCCGGCGGCTACTTCTATAACCCGCGGCCGCTGGCTACGTTCTCCCTCATGTTCCAGATACCTCACCCCTACCAGGGCGGGCTGATCCAGATTCCCGGATTCGCGGACGTGGTCGCGACCAGCATCCACATCAGGGATGCGCAGGAGAACGGGCTGCTCTGGAGGAACAACGACACCGGAGAGACCGCGGCCGCGCTGCAGAACTACATAACGGTCAATCCGCAGACCGGATTCGCCAAGTCAAACGGGCTTGGCGACATCACCGCGTACACAGGGGTCCCTCCGGTGCAGATCGGCAACCGCCTGTGGTATGACGCCCCGGACAGCGGGATCCAGGAGCCCAGCGAGCCGCCGGTGACCGACACCGAGGTGCAGCTCCTCGACTGCGCCGGCAACATCGTCGACTACACGAGAACGGACAGCCAGGGCGAGTACTACTTCAACATCGAGGCCCACGAGTGCTACAAGGTGCACATCCCGCTCGGGCAGCCCAGCATCGAGCATTGGAGGGTCACCAGGGATTTCGTCGGCGGCCATAGCTCGACCATCAACTCCAAGTGCCTCGAGATGGGCGCCAATGCGGTGATCGACGTGGCGGACCACGGCCCCGGGCAGAACAATTTCACCTATGACTGCGGTTTCACCCGCACGGACACGCCGCCACCGCCACCGCCGCCGCCACCACCGCCCGAGCACCAGCTGGAACTGTTCAAGCACTTCCTGTCTCAGGAGGGGCGCACGGTCCGATTCGAGATCATCGTGCGCAACAGCGGGCCAAACCCCATCGTCAACGTGCGCGTCTGCGACACCGTGCCCCATGAGCTCGAGTTTGTCAGCGTGAATGCGCCGGGCGCCAGCTCGACCGGCCAACAGGTGTGTTGGGAGATCGCGTCGTTGCCGGCCGGGGCGGAGGAGACGTTCGTGCTGACGACACGGATACGAGCCGCGAGTCTGATGGGCACCGCGACCAATTGTGTGGATGCACACGGGACCGGCGAACCGGAGGGGCCAGACGTACCAGGACCGGACGTCGTCGCGGACCGCGACTGCGCGTCCGTGCACGAAGAGGACGGAAAGGTGGAGCCAGAGGTGACGCCGCCAGCACCACCAACACCGCCGACACCGCCACCGCTGCCGCCGCCGCCGAGACCAACCCCGGTGCCGCCGCCGCCGCCGTCGGTCCACCACCAGTTGGAGCTGTTCAAGCACCTCCTGTCCCAGGTCGGGCGCACGGTCGAATGGCAAATCACCGTGCGCAACACCGGCACCCACCCGATCGTCAACGTGCGCGTCGGCGACACCCTGCCCGCTGAGCTCGAGTTTGTCAGCGTGAACGCGCCGGGCGCCACGTCGACCGGCCAGCAGGTGAGTTGGACCATCGGTTCGCTGCCGGCCAGGACACAGGAGACGTTCGTGCTGAGGACGGGGGTGCGCGCCCCGAGCCTGGAAGGGACCGCGGTCAACTGCGTTGATGCACACGGGACCGGGGAGCCGACAGGGAGGACCGTAACGGCGCCGCGGGCATGCGCGGCGGTGCACGGAAAGGTGGCACTGCCTCCACCGTTCACCGGGTGACGCCAGGGCGCGCGCCAGTCGTTGCCATCGCCGCGCTGGTCCTGCTCGGGCTGACCTGTACGGCGTGCGGGTCCGGTCACGGACACAAAGGCCGCAGCGATGTTCTCAGGGTCCCCCAGACTTACGCGACGATCCAGGCAGCCGTCGACGCGGCCCGCCCGGGCGACCTGGTGCTGATCGCGCCGGGTGTCTATCACCAGAGCGTCACCGTATCGACCGGCCGCGACCGGATCGTGCTGCGTGGGCTTGACCGCAACCGGGTCGTGCTCGACGGCCAGAACCGGCTCGGCAGCGGGATCACGATCCACGCCGACGGGGTCGCGGTGGAGAACCTGACCGTCCGGCGGTACCTCGTCAACGGCGTCGTGTGGACGCCATCGTTCGGGTACGGTGGCGGTCGGGCGATCCAGGGGTGGCGCGGTTCGTACATCACCGCGTACGACAACGGCCTGTACGGGGTGTACGCGTTCGGCGCCGAGCACGGCCGGTTCGACCATGTCTACGCCTCCGGCCAGCCGGACAGCGGCATGTACATCGGCGATTGCAACCCGTGCGACGCGCTCGTGATCGACTCCGTCGCCGAGCACAACCAGGTCGGCTATGAGGCCACCAACGCCAGCCGCGACATCTCGGTGACGCATAACGTGTGGCGCGACAACCGGGTCGGCTTGGAGATCGACTCGCTACGTGCGGAGCCGGGCTTCCCCCAGGAGGTGTCCGTGGTCGCCGACAACCAGGTCGTCGACAACAACAATCGCGGTGCGCCACGCTCAGAGGAGGGGGGGTTCGGGGCCGGCATCGTGATCGACGGAGGCAGCAGCAACCAGGTGGCCGATAACCTTGTCAGCGGCCATTCCGAAGTCGGCATCGTCGTGCTCGATAGCCCCGACAGCGTCGCGACCAACAACACCGTGCGAGCCAATCGGCTGGACGCAAACGCGCTGGACCTGGCGCTGGAGACCGCGGGCGGGCAGTCACAGGGCAATTGCTTCGCCGCCAATCAGGCGCCTGGCGGCGGTCCGCGGTCGATCCCGGCCAGGCTGGAGCCGCTCACCGAGCGCTCGTGTGGGCGTTCCGTCCCCACTGGCGGCGGTCAACTGCGACTCCTGCCGTCGCCGCCCGAGGTCAACTACGAGACGGTGCCCGCGCCGCCACCGCAGCCAAACATGCCGGCGGCGGCCACCGCCCCGGCCCGGCCCGCGGTCGGGCACCCCGAGCGGGAGACCGGCGGATGAGCCGCCGGGCCGTCCTCGCGGCAGTGGTTGTGACCGCGGTCCTGGCGGGCTGCGGCGGGCAGCACCCCAGCGCCCGAGCCCACCGCACCGCCGCGGGCACGCCCGCCAACAGCTCCCAGGTGCTGGTGCTCGCCCGCGTGCTCGAGTCCGATTTCCAGCACGTCGGCGCCCGGTTTACCGCGACCTTCCAGGTGAATGGCCAGCCGGTGCGGGCCACTGGGCGCGTGGACTTTCGAAGTGGTTGGGGCACGGTGCTGGTGAGTCCGGTCGGTTCGGGGCAGGGTCCGCCGCGCCAGTACTTCTGGACGCGGACCCGGGTCTTGGCTCAGGCCGCGCCGGGCAGTGACCGGTACCAGTCCGAGGTGCCCAACGAGCAGGGCAATCCCGTTCACGCGATGATCGGGTTCATCAACCTGTTGTCGGCGGAGACGATCGACAACACGGCCAACATCAGCGCCCAGAGTCCGCTGTTCCTCGGGCACACCACGATCGCCGGCGCACCGGTCGACGAATTCCGCGACGGGGGCGACACCACGATGTGGATCCTCACCGGCAGTGGGCTGCTGAGGCGGATCTACACCACAAAGATGCCCGGCGGGATGACCGTCGACCTGCTCTCGCATGAGCCGGTCAAGATCGACCTACCGCCGATAGGGCACTGACGCGGCCGCCGCCGCTGTCCCTGATTGCCCGAAGTCAGATCACGTGTACGGGCGTGCCAAGCGCCAGGTGCGTCACTAGCCAACTGTCATCGACGATCTCCAGGCGGATACAACCATGGGAGATGTGTCCCGGGATTCCCTGCGGCTCGAAGTAGGGCCCGTGGATGCCGACCACACCGCCGCCGGGCCAGTCGGTCAGCGTCGAGTAATCGGTGGTGGCGAATGCGAACGGGTAGTAGCCCGAGCTTGGGTTGGTGACCGGGATCCGTTCGTCGATCCAGAAGTGGCCGGCCGGCGTTGGGGTGCTTGGCTTGCCGACGCCAACCGGCGCGCTCCAGATCTGGTGGCCGCTGCTGTAGAAGTACATCCGCATCTGCTCGCGGTTCACGACCAGCAGCGAGTGCGTGAGGTGGAATCGACCCAGGGCGTCGCGTTGGACCCAGCCCGTTCGGCCGTTCGGCCGTCCCGGGATCCGCAGCTTCACCCACTCCTGGCCTTGGGCGTCCCAGTGCGCTCGCAGAAGCACGAACAGCGAGGCGTAGCCATCCGGTGTCTGCCAGGTCAGCCAGCCAACGTGCGGCGCCGCGGTGCTCGGCGCGCTCTGGATGAAACTCGCCTGGCTCACGTAAGCCCAGGTCGTGGAGGTCGTCTCGTTGGAGAGCACCTGGTCGGGGGGCGGCTTTGGAGGGACCGCCACACCCTTGGACGGAGCACTCGGGGCCGGACCGCCGTAATGAGGTGCCGGTTCGAGCCAGTGGATCTGCGTGCCGTCCCAGGCCCGCACCGGTCCGGACGCTGGCGCTGCCACCGGCGAGGCGCCAGCAGTGGCGACACCGGCGGCCATCACCGCGCACACCACCACCCCGACGCCTGAAAGGCGGCGACGAAGGGTCCGGCGTGACGTCATCCCGTAAAGAGGACGGCGCCGTGAACGAACACGTGCCGTATCTGCGGATCGCACCCGGACTGGCGTGGAGTCGTGACCCTGATCACCCCGGCGGCTCTCGCCAGCACATCGAACCGCGCGACACCGTGGGCGCCGGTGCGGCCGGAGCGAGAGATGCCCGTGCCCGACAATTCCACAGGCACGCCAGGCCTCGGCTCACCTCGAAGTGTGGCCCGCACCTCGATGGTGCCGGGTCGCCCGGCCACGAGCGTCGGCGGCGAGGCGCTCAGCACGTAGCAGACCGTCGCCGCCGGCGTCGCCGGCGGTTGGTGAACCCGGGTGTTGGTGACGATGCAGGTCGCGTGCTGGTGGGCCGCGAGGTTGATCACGCCGCTCGCCGAGCAGTCGCCTCCGAGTGTGGTCGCGTAGGTCCCACCGACTGTGGCGGCACCGACCTCGCCCACCACCTGTCTACCGGTCGCGACCGTCACCGGCCCTGTGCTCTGACCGCAGCGCATCCCGGCGAAGGTCGCCTCGTTGACGTCGAGCGTGAACCGGCCGGCGTCGCTGGACGGCCGGCAGTGCTTGACCACGGTCAGCACCGCGGTTGGAGTTCCGCGGCGGACGTTCGTGATCGTGCAGGTCGCCGACTCTCCCCTGGTCAGCGTGATCGTTCCATCGGCCCGGCATCCGCCGCCGATCGTGGAGGTGTAATCGGCCAGGCTGGTGTCAGCACCGGCGCTCTCTCCCACCCGGTGGGTTCCCGGTGCAACCGCCAGTGGGCCGACGCGGCCGCCGCACGGCTGATTGCGCTCGACCACGCCGTCGATCCGCAGGTTGAAACTTCCACCGTCGGTGGCCGGTGCGCACAGCTTCAGCAGCGTCAATTCGGCTATCCGTGCGTCTGGGCTGAGCTCGTCCGGGCCCCCCGGCTGGCCAGGTTGTTCGGGCTGGCCAGGTTGTTCGGGCTGGCCAGGTTGTTCGGGCTCCTCGGGCTGACCGGGTTGTTCGGGCTCTTCGGGCTGGCCCGGCTGTCCGGGCTCCTGAGGCTCTTCGGAGTTACGAATATTGGTGATCGTGCACGTCGCATGGTCGCCCGGAGTGATCTGCAGAAAGCCGTCGGCGTCGCAGTCGCCTCCGATCACCGATGTGTAGTGCGACAGGTCGGTGCCGTCGGCGCCGTGCTCGGCGACGAGGTGGGACCCGGGGGCGACGTGAATCGCGCCGGTGCTGCCCCCGCAGTGAACGGCCACGCCGCTGCTTGGCGCTGTCCCGTTGATGGTGAGATCAAAGTGGCCGTGATCTGTCTCGGGGCTGCACAGCTTCATGATCGTGAGCGTCGATGGGCGCAGCGTATTGGTGATCGTGCAGGTCGCAGACTGGCCTGCCACGAGCGTCACTGATCCGGCCGAATTGCAAGCGCCTGAGATCGCACTCGTGTAGTCGCTGAGGTTGGTGTCGGTCCCGCCCTGTTCATGCACAGTGTGCGTTCCGGGCGCAAGTACGACCGGCCCCGTGCTGTCCCCGCAATGGAGATCGGGGAATCGCGTGGAGTTGATCAGTACGTCGAAGCGTCCGTCATTGCCTGGCGGGTGGCAGACCTTGTTGACCGTCAGTTCGGCGGTGGGCATTCCGACTCGGACGTTCGTGATCGTGCACGTGGCAGAGTCGCCCCGAGCCACCGTGACCGAGCCATCCGCGTTGCAATCTCCTCGGATCTCACGGGTGTAGTCGGCGAGATTGGTGCCAGTCCCCTCCGTCTCGGACACCGTGTGGGGGACCCCCGGCGTCACGTCGATCGGCCCAGTGCTCTGTCCGCATGTGGCATCCGTTCGATGATCGACGCCGTCGATCCGGAGGTTGAAATGCCCGTCGTCGTCGGGCGGCACGCACTCCTTTATCACCGTGAGCGTCGTCGGCGGAGCCGTGACGTGGAAGCACTCCGTGGTGAGGTTCGTGTGGACCGCCGGTGAGAACGAAGCCGCGTCGTCTGGGCTGTATTCCGCGCGGAAGCAGTAATAGCCCTCCTGTTGCGGGGTGTACTCGGCTGAGGCGGTCCCTAAGGTTGTCAGGGTCCGATCCAGGGCAACGAGGGTCCCGCCGCGCGTGCAGTCGGGGTATCCGCCCGTCGCGGCGAAGCAAACGTAGAACGATGCGGTCCCAGTCGGGACCGGTGTCCCAGTCGCCCTCGCGGTGTCGATCACGCTCTCCCCCAACGTCAGCGAAGTCGTGTGGACCTCGGTGCCGAATCCGGGCCGGGGCGCGATTGCATCCGCCGACATCGTGAGCGTCTTGTTTCCGGGGTTCCCGAGGTTGTCCGATCCCGCCTGCATGCGCATGTAGAACGACTGGCCCGAGAGCGATGAGGCGGTGTTGTTCACGCCCCACTGAAGGACGCTGGCGACGTGGCCGCCCCAGGCGATCACAACCACCGGCCCGTCCGCGGTGAACGTGACGTCGAGGCCTCTCGGCACGGTGCCGGTGGTGCTCGACGTGATCGGGGCGTTGTACCCGCTCCCCGCGTACGCCACCCCCGTGAGCCGGGCGCCCCACCCAGAGATCACCCCAGCAATCTGACCTCCACTTGGAAAAGTCGTGTTAGGGTCGGCCGGCACGGCCGCCGTACTGGCGTTGCCCGGGTTGGTCGGAACGGTCGTCGCGGGGCAGGCGTGGGTTCCCGCGGTCCCGCTGACGCCGTCACACGGATCGATTATCTGGTTGAGACGCCGACTCTCGTCGTACGAGCCGAGGTAGTCGTAGGAGTGACGGCTGCTATATACGGCGTCATAGCCGATCCGCAGCGTGTAGGACGTCCCGCTGGTGAGGCCGGTGATATAGAGCCGAAACGGGACGAAGTCACCCTCACGATAGAGGGCATGGGGGCTGCCGAGACTGCCCGTGATCCACGTGCAGTCGGCCGTACCGGTACCGCCGTTCTCGCACTGCCCGTCATTGAATCCCTGCGCCTGCGCCAGCGCGGGCGCAGCCGCCAACGCTACGGTCACGCCCGCAAGCGCCACCGGCACGCGCGTCCTCGTCGCCGGCCACCGAAACCCGCTCGAGAGCGCATGTGCGACACCCACAAGCGCTGCGAGCGCTCGTGGGATTCGCCGCCAGATAGCCGCGCAGCCGGTCACCCTTCGACGTAGCCTTACACGATCCGGCGAGGTGTTCAACACCTGGCCGCGCCTGACGGCCGACTTGCGCGGCACCTGGAGGATGTGACCGGCCCGATGTTGCGTCGGATGTAGCTGCGCCTCAGCCGAGTTTGCGCGCCTGCCAGCCGGGCCATTGCGTGCGCCCGCCCCACTCGGTCCCGAGCTTGCCCGGCACCCGCCGCCGCGTCGCTCAGCAGCCGGCGGGCCTGGTCGCCAGACCGTGCCGCAGGAACGTCGGGCCGATCCAGTGGCAGATCTCGAGCCCGCCGGCCCCGGGCCGCGGGTGCAGCCCGCAGTCGCCCGCGACGGCGCCGTCGAGGAACACCCCAGCAGCGCTGATCCGCCGGCGAGGCTGCCCCCATACCCGCGAAGGCGAGCCGCGAACACCCAATCGAGATCCGTCCCTGGGCCCGTTTGTCCGCTGTTGTCCACCGGCAAGCCACCGCACCGGAATGTGAGCGGTTTTGCACCGATTGACACCACGACGCCAGCCGATACTCTTCCCGGCTGTTCGACGTTCGGGCAGGTCGCCGGAGGTTGAACGCGGGAGAGAAGAAGCGCTTAACCGCGGAGGCTCCATGGCTTGCGGGTCGTCAGACGGATTGGCTCGACGTCATTCCCGACCTATCGGGCGACTCGTCTGCAGCCTCCTGGTCGTCATCGCGGTGATCGCGGCGGTCCCGGCGGTCGCTTCGGCGGCGCTCTCGATCACCGGCGTTTCTCTGCGGGGAAGCGTCAGTGGGACCGTACAGACCGTCTGTCCGGCGAACACTGCTACGAACACCGCGTGCGGACCGCCGGGCTCGGTCCTCCGCGGCACTCGGACGGGTTCGGGCACCACCGTGAGCATAAACACCGATCAGTCGACCGTGACCGTGGCGCGAACTGGGACCGCCGCCGACAACCCATTCGCATCCGTTGGGTATTACTACACCGAAGGTTTCACCGGCACCACCGGGGTCCCCGAGGTAGAGCAGGGTATTCAAAGCGCTCGCTGCGTGAACACTTCCAGTGTCAGCGCCACATCCCCCAACAATGTCAACCCAGCTCTGCCGCGGGAGCCAGGCGAGTATCGGATCCACTTCAGGCTCTACTCCAATACGGGCTGCGGAACCGTCGTTGCTGGCAACCCGACTTACAGCAGAAATGTGATCGTGACGTCCGTCGTCGCAAACCCGCCCATAGCCCTGCGATGCACCCCGCTGCGGGTGCAACTCGTGCTTGACGAGTCCGCCTCGATCGCATCGGAGACCAACGCCACCCAAGCGACGAGAAATGCCGCGATCGGCTTCGCCGAGGCGCTCGAGGACACCGGAGCGGAGTTGGGCGTTTCCTCGTTCTCGATAACAGCGCGTCCAGGTTACCCAACAACGGGAACAGGGACGAGCCGGGCGCAGACATACGCGGCGGTTACGGGGGGTGCTTCGGGCAACATTGCTAGCTTCAGGAATTGGATCAACGGACAGACGGTCGGTGGCAATGAGGGTTACAACCCGGCCGCCTCCAACCGCAGCGGAACGAACTGGCATGACGCACTGCGATCGGGCACCGGAGCCACGATCGCCGGGGGGTCCGACAAACCGAATCTCGTCGTGTTCGTTACCGACGGTGACCCGAACACGATCCGAACGTTTACGACCGCTGGTGCCCCGTCGGGTAACACGAGTCCGAATACATCCCTGGACGGAAGCTGGGGGATCGTGCAGCCCGCCGTCGACGCAGCTAACGCGCTCAAAGCCCCCCCGAGTTTCGAGGAGCCCGACCGTGGCGCGCGTGTTTTCGCGATCGGCGTCGGGCCGGCCGTGACCAGCTTCGCAGCTGCATCTCGTCTCAGGGCGATCTCCGGCCCCACGGAGCTCACCCTGACCCACTCGGATTTCGCGACGTCCGACTTCACGGTGCTTCCGTTCGCGCAGCTGAAAGAGAGCCTCACGGGGATCGTCGCCCGGCTGTGCGGCGCCGAGCTGGAGGTCCGCAAGTACGTGCGTGACGCCCAGGGGAATGACACGTTAACGCCGGGCTGGGAGTTCACGGTGACCCTGCACTCCGGAACACCGGAACCTATCTGGCTGGCACCATCCCCGAACACCGGGCTCGTGGCGACTCGGTCCACGGACGCCACCGGATTGGCGCGGTTCCAGTGGAGGTTCCGCGCGACGGGTGCCATCCCAGAGTCGAACCTCAGCATCCTGGAGACACGCAAGGACCACTTCCACATGGTCTCAGCCACATGCAGGGTCTATGGATCGGACGGCAATCTGCTGCCGAACCAGCCTGGGGTCGGCACGACGACGATTCCCGGTTTCAAGATCCCAGACAGGGGACGCGCCGTTTGTAGCGTCGTGAACAGGCAGAACCCGGGCAAGCTGATCATCAACAAGATCATCACCGGCGACGCGGCGCATCATCGTGGGGCGATCACGATCCATGTTTCCTGCAACTCGAATCCGGCGATCAACCGGTCCTTCCCGATCGCGGCGGGTCAGACGCTGGCAGCCGCTGGGTTCCCGCACACGATCGACAACATTCCTGCGGGCGCGGTCTGTACCGTCACCGAGACCCCGGATGGGAGCAACGCCGCCGCGAGCGTGGTCACGACGTTCAATCCGGCTCGGCCGGTCGAGATCCCAGCGGACGGGTCGAAGACCGTCACCGTCACCAACGATTTCACGCACAACCCCGGGAAGCTGATCGTCGACAAGATCATCACGGGGAGCGCGGCCCATCATCGTGGCCTGATCACGATCCATGTTTCCTGCACGGGCGATCCGGCGGTCAACAGGTCGTTCACGATCGCGGCGAATGAGACGCCGGCGGCCGCTGGGTTCCCGCACACGATCACGGGCATTCCCGCGCACGCCGTCTGCACGGTCACCGAGGATCCGGACGGCAGCAACGCCGCCGCGAGCGTGGTCACGACGGTTGTCCCGAGCCGGAATGTCGAGATCCCGCCGGGTGGCGAGAAGAAGGTCACCGTCACCAACGATTTCACGCATAACCCCGGGAAGCTGATCGTCGACAAGATCATCACGGGGAGCGCGGCCCATCATCGTGGCCTGATCACGATCCATGTTTCCTGCACGGGCGATCCGGCGGTCA
>Ga0123356_10004840_pt1 | contig 13852 bp, 9 predicted proteins | sample TergutEmb28metaG_2_FD_92546 | JGI IMG/M metagenome (GOLD analysis project Ga0123356, IMG submission 92546) | Embiratermes neotenicus P3 segment gut microbial communities from Petit-Saut dam, French Guiana - Emb289 P3 | ecosystem: Host-associated > Arthropoda: Insects > Digestive system > Gut ...
ATTAGAAGAGGGATATAAGAGAATTAGAAGAGGAAATGGCCTTTTTGACCCCAAATTCGCTATTATAGGTATCAAAATTATAAGAGGATTATTAGAGAATTATAAGAGGAATACTTGATACTGCCGCATAAAATTTTTGATTACATTACCGTTACATTAGATATTGGCGACTTTAGCCCAATTTCAACGATTTTGCCTTAAAAATAGCCTTATTGGAACATTACCGTTACATTAATTTTTGGCGTTTTTAAGAAATGAAAACGGGGTTTTCACTGTTTTCCCTTTTCAAAGGTAATTTTTAGCTTAACTTTCTCTTAAACTCATGCCAACTCTTCACTGGTTCTGGCTTAAATATCACACCGTTACCCAATGCCTTAAAATGCTCAGCACCGCAATGAATTTTTGAGGCTTCGGAACCGCTCAACTTGTCAAAATCAGGTTGACCCGATACACCCTTAGTTTCAATCACAAAATACAGTTTTTCTGCACCGTCTCTATCAAGATACACAGCCCAATCAGGAGTATAATTTCCAATAGGGGTTTCGATTTTGAATTTATCAGGAATCTTGAAAAACATTTTTACATCGGGATCGCTGTCTAATGCCTCAGCGAAAGGTCGCTCAACCGTTTTGCTATCGTAAATCACATGGTCGTAGATGCTGTTTTCTACTTGGATAGCATTTTTGTCAAGATATGCGATAAGTTCCTCCGCATCAAAAATTTCCTGATAGAAAAACTCTCTGCCCTCAAGACGCTTGTAGCTGATACCGTCAATTTCCATCTTACCTTGAATACTCCGCAGTACCTCAATTAATATCTCTATCATTTTTTGCGGATTGTTCAGAAAGTCTTCAACCCTGTTGCTCTTCGATAAAACTTCCGCTATTGAACGGCGGGACAAAAAACACCCTTCGTCTACAGCGCGAAGAATATCCGGCAGCCTATGACCGCTGTTTTCAAGTTCATGCGTCCGTTCATATCCGCTACCGGTAGTAATGCCGCTATTCTCAATATCTATTCGCACAGTTGTGGTAACTACTTTAGCTTTCGGCACACGCTCCATTTTGGCAAGCATATCAATGGCGCGTTTTTTCAAAATTTCCTCATCAACAGTAACTCGATACGATGTTCGTCCTTTTATTTTATTCCACAGAGCAAGAAACTCCGGCGATGTTTCTACCTGCTTCTTCAAGCGAACGCGCACCTCTTTTGATGCGTCATGAATTGGCGGCTTTGTATTTGCCTTAGTAATAACCATTTCAAATTTTTGACGCGCGGGTTCGAATTTTACTGGAAGCTCAAGTGTTCCATCTGCAATAGCCATTTTCATCGAATCTTTAATAACGCCGGATTTTGTAGTATACCCTTTGTCTACAAAATGATTCATTAACTCTTGCGCGTCATCATAAGAAACCGTTTGCTCAACCTCACGTGTTGACATGTATGTTAAACCGGAAATTTTTTCAGCAACTCTAAGCACTCCCATTTCAACCGCTGTGCTGGCTTTTTCAATTATCGGTTTAAGATACTCAAATTCATCAACGATGGGTGGCGCTTCTACATCATCGACATCTTTATCACTTAATGTCAATGCTGTAACATAGTCAGCTATTATTTGCGCTTGCTCATCGGTAATTTTCTTCTCTTCAGTAATCGAAGCAGTGTAGGTCAATCCATTAAACAACCCCAACTGCAAAACCCCAAATTTTATGCCTGTCTCCTCTTCAATCTCTTTTTGTAACGCATCGGCAAAATCGGTGAAACTCTCATTTGCCATAACGTGCAATATGTTAATATTTCTATCCTCTATACGTTCACCGCTCTGATTGACGCATAAACGCAACCCACGCCCGATTTTCTGCCTCGCGGTAAAAGTGGATTTCTGGTCTAATAACGTGCAAACTTGGAATACGTTAGGATTATCCCACCCCTCTTTGAGCGCGGAGTGTGACCATATAAAACGAAGCGCGCAATCAAATGAAAGGAGCCACTCCTTTTTCTGCATTATTGTTTGATAAGTCGTAAAATCGTCAGTAGAGTCACCTTTGGTATTTTTGTAATTTCCTTTTTTATCCTGCGAAAAATAACCGTCGTGAACGTCAGACGCTGAATATCTGAATTTTTCCCGCAAAGCCGCAAACTTTGGCAGCATAAGAAGTTCTGTATAACACTCCTCAAATATGGCGGTATATATACCCTTTTCTCCATTCGCAGTTCGATATTTTGCCACTTCGTCTATGAAAAAGAGCGACAGCACTTTTATACCTTTATCAATGTAGCGCAACTCCTTTTCAAAATGCGCCTCAATAGTTCGGCGAATCTGAACACGTTTCATTACGTTTTCATCAACATCGCTAAACGCTTTGCCTAAAGCAAGATTCTGCCCATCAGCAAACTCAATTCCCTCAAATCCCGGCGTACAGTCTATACCAACAATCTTGTAACCTTTGTACAAATCACGTTCACCTGACAATACGTAAATATCTGCGCTTGAATTTACAGTAATAGTTTTGCGGTCAACCTTACCGGATTTAGCTATTTTGTCAATCTCTATTCTCGCAGAAAAGCCGCCTTCGCCTGATACCGAAACAAGCCGAATAAAGGGGCGGTTAAAGTTGCTGTCAATTTGATTGCTCGATACGCATATCTGTTTAACAAGCCCAAGTTGATACGCATCTACAGGAGTCAAACGATATAGCAAGTTCATTTTCTCGCGGTGTGTCGCCGAATAACGCAGCACTGCAAGCGGATTCAAAGACGATATCGCATCCTTTGCTTTTTCTGTATTATCAACACTCTGCGGCTCGTCTATAATGACAATCGGGTTCGTATCGCGGATATATTTCATCGCTGTTTCGCCCGACAATCTATCCTGCTCCTGATTGATGATATTCTCCGCTTTCTTAAACGCGTCAATATTTATTATCATTACCTCTATATCGCTGCTCGTGGCAAACAGCCGAACCTGCGATAGCTTTTTTGAGTCGTAAATAAAATAGCGAATCGGCGCATTGTCATACTGCGCCTCAAAATGGTCGGCGGTTATCTGAAACGATTTATAAACACCCTCACGAATGGCAACTGATGGCACAACGATTATAAATTTTGTAAAACCGTACTGCTTGTGAAGTTCAAATATCGTTTTTGTATAAACGTAAGTCTTGCCTGTACCTGTTTCCATCTCTATGCAAAACTGACGGTTTGTGTCATCCGTTAGCGGTAAACTACGACATTTTTGCACATAGTGCATATTTTTGATAATTTGACTATCAGATAATTCCAACACATTACAAACACCTAAACCCTTGTCGATATTAGCCTGTTCTTCATTTACAATAGTGAAAGTATCAACGCGGCGGCTCTGGCCTTTAAAAAGATCGGTGACTGCGGACACCGCATCGGTTTGAAATGGTTGGATTTTGAATTTTAGTTTCATTTAGCTGCTTTTCTACGAATCGGCTTATTAGTGGATTTTTTACTTTTTGCAGCAGTGATATCCCCATGCGCTTCCTCAAATTCCTCTACCCATTCCGCAAGTTTTTCCTGCAGCAACGCTTTGCCCGGCAAATACAGATTATACTCCGAAGCATATATATTGGAATCTTTCGAAAGAGTAAGCTCAACTACATTGTCATGTTTTTCTTTACAGAGAAGTATACCAACAGTAGGTTTTTCATGCTCAGTTTTAACGTAGCGGTCAAAATAATTGACATACATCTGCATCTGCCCCAAATCCTGATGTTTCAGCTTGTCGGTTTTCAAATCAATCAGCACATAACATGAAAGCAATCTATTGTAAAGAACCAAATCTACAATAAAATGATCTTCGTCAAATGTAAACCGTTTTTGCCGCGCTTCAAATAAAAATCCCTTACCAAGTTCAAGCAGAAAGTGCGATAATTTATTGATAATTGCCGTTTCTAGATCAGTTTCACTGTATGATGAATCCTCTGCCATGCCCAAAAACTCAAGTACAAGAGGGTTTTTCAGCATATCGCGTGGGTTTTCAATCGTTTGACCATCTTTCGCAAGCCGCATAACCGCATCTTTATCGCGCGATAACGCAAGCCGTTCATAGAGACTGCTCCCATATTGGCGTTGAAGCTGACGATATGTCCATTGCTGATTTATCGCCTCTATCTCATAAAATCGGCGTTCCTGCGCGTTTTTGATACGCATCAGAATTAAATAATGCGACCAACTAAGATTAAATGGATAAGATTTAGCAAACATTATTTGCTGAATCTGCTTTGAATTTTTCTTTTCCAAAAAGTCAGACAATGTCTGACCTTTTCGGTTTCCCAATTCAGCAGACAATGTCTGCTGTTTTTGATTTTTGAATTCAGCAGGCAATGCTTGCTGAATTGATGGAGCATAAATTTGAAAGAATTTTCTTGCGTTACGAAGATTTGTTTCAGAAAAGCCGCCTTGACTAAAGCGATTGCTCAAGTATTCTGATAACTCTTTCAGTAGACCGCGTCCGTACTTAGCTCTCACCTCTCCGCCCTGCTCTTCCTCAACTATCATGCGGCCAACTTCAAAATAGGTTACACACATTGCCAAGTCAGCGGTTCGACCGACAAAACGACGCGCCTGCTCAATGATATGTGCTACGTTTTCAAAAAATGCTATGCCTTTTGTTTTTGATTTTTTCGGTAATTTCATTTGCTTTTCACTCTCTTTAAAAAGCTAATCAATAATCGTTTTTTTTCATTTTTTACAATTTAGTAGACAATGTTTGCTGAATTGATAGGGCATAAATTGTGAAATTAAATTTCATTTGACTGTTCTTCATCTTCTTCATGATACCATTCTAACGGTATCAGAAAACCATCATCGGTATGCCAATCCTCAACTATTGCAGCATTAAATAGTTCATTATCTATTATGTTTGCATGATCAACAATAATAAGCTGAAATTGTTCATTGAGCTCCGCTACACGTTTAAATATAAAATTATATAACTCATATATCATTTCCCAATCCAACCTTTGTTCCTTTCTTTCAGATGGGAAATAAACTTGTGAAGGTTGATCTATAAACAGGAAACGCGGGACAGGACGATTTGCTTCAATGAAAAATTTCTGCATGGCAAAATACGTAACCAAATGAACCCCAACCCAGTTTGCGCCGCTGCCAAGTTGTCGCAAAGGAATCGGTCGTTCGGGTTTGTCTACCATTACAGTAACTTTTCCCATATCAAGACGATAAGGATTGTCTCCATGTTCTAAATTGAGTTCTTTCGCCCATTGACTCATATTTACGGCTATTCTATTAAGGGCAGAGGTTTGGCGTTCTAACAAATCTTCGCGACTTAGTATATTATCAAGCTCATAAATACGAGTCTCTAATTGTTTGATTATTTCTTGTTTCTTAGCAAGGTTATCAGTAGTATTCATACTGTCTATCCACAGGCTAATTCTACCTACTACTTTTGCACGTTGTGCTGCCAAATTGCGATATATTCGTGCGTTTTTGTTTTGTTCATAAATCCCATCAATTTCTGCACGTAACGATTGAATTTTTTCACGAATCGTTTGCCGTTGTTTCTCTAAACCATCAAGGTACTTACGAATTCTCGGACGTTCACGTTCAATGTTTTCAATATCACGGCTTAAATTATTAATAGCAACTTTTATAGATTCTGCATTGGGAAGTGAGTCATCGCCTAAATTACTTGAACATAGTGGGCAGTTACTTGGAGAGAAGTCTAATTGCTCAAATAAACCTATAGAGCTTAAGCGTACCTTTTGATGTTTTACGGCATTTTCATATCCAGAACCTGCACCAGTAAATAATTTTGCGCTATCAATTTCTATGTTTAAGTTTTCCAATTCACTTTCAGAATTCGTTAATTCTGTTTGCAGGAAAGCAAGTTTGGCCATGCCAACAGAAGAAACATTTTCTGGAGTCCATTCATTCACTTCATCCAAAACATTTTTTACAGCGTTATAATCATCATAGTCAACCACTAAATCTTCTCTTAGTAAGCCAACTACTTTTGATTCTGAAATTAATGAAATAGCTCTATCTAATCCACCACCGCGTAGCGCAAGAATTTCATCCAACCTGCGTTTTTCAATAGTCAATTTACGCTTTAGCATTGTTCGTTCATGCTCCAACGCCAAACTTTCTTCGTTTACAACACCCAAGAAATAAGGTAACGTATCCCTAATAGATTGAGTTACAAAATCTTCTTGCTGACCATGAAATAATATTCTTGGCGAAGCGATTTCGTCTTGATTTTGAAAACAGTAGAAAAGGGCATGACGAATATTCGCCGACAAAGACCGTCTGCTCTGTCCATCTGGAGGTATATTAAGATTTTCAGAGATACCAATGCGCTTAGATAGCATCTCTTCAAGCCCTTCTACGTTGTAATTAGAAGTAAAATTACAAGTTTCAGGCACGACAATCTCGTTGCTAATTTCAACATAACAATAACTTGTAGTTTGTTGATTCGACTCAGGATTTTTTCTCGCCACAAATACCTGCTCATTATTAAATTGCAGTAACAGAGCATACCATTCGGCATTGTCACGAACTACACCATCTGCGATATTACAGGAAGTCCCGCCAAGGCAATAATTGATAATGGAGCCAATGGCTGATTTACCGGATTTGGATTTACCAGTAATAATATTCACTGCCCCCAAGCGAAATGGCAATCGTCTAACATTTCCATTTTTCCCGTAGATAATAAGTTCTTTTATTTGCATCATGGTCTTACCCCCAGTGAAACATAAATTGTTTCCGTTTTACCAGCCCTTGCGAACCACTTAGCTATATGTTCGCTTTTGGTAATGCACTGCGTCACATCATCGTCAATAAAACGTGTTTTACTGATGGCTGGCTTAGTAGATGAAACCTCTAACTCTGCGGAAGCGGTTAATGTCAGGTAACTATTTTGCATGAGTAATTCGACCGCTTCATTTGTAATTTGTACCAGTTGCCTTGCACGTTTCGCAAAGTGTATTAACAAATGCTCATTTCGTTGTATCCATATCATAAGCTGCGTTTTGCTGTTTATTGTATCTCTTGTGTTTTTATGTAAAAGAAGCGGCAATACTAAGTATATTAAAGGAAAGGGAAATGCCCTTTTTGTCTCTAAGTTATAAGTTCTTATTGCACCATATAAAAGCCGCCCGCAAAATGCAGGATTCAGCAAGTATGCTACTTCATTTGAGCGCTCATTCCATTTTTTCAACTCGACGCCCTCTCTTCTTTTAATAACGATTCCAAACGTTGTAAGAAATCTAAGTGCCAACCTACCTTTAATCTATTAGCCAACATATGATAACTGCCACGCATAACAAAAGTATCTGAACATTTATCACGTATGCGAATATTTTTATCTTCAATGTTTCCAAGTAAGGTTCGCCCTGCTTTTTGTTTTTCTGTTTCATCGTTTGCATCTACATCGTCCTGCATTCTTGCAAACAAATGCTGCCATTCATCTACCAAACGTTCTTCATATCGTTCAAGCTCATCTATGTACAACAACTCATCTTTTATCCAATTGTTTCTATGTATAAAAGCTCGGTAATAATCCCTGATAGATGTTTTCATTCGCGCACTTTTAACGTCTATCAGACGCAGTTGTTCACAAAATACCCGTTCACTATCAGGAAAACTTTCAATATCAATATCTTCAGTTAATTCTGTATCAATAGGCAAGTTTTCCTGCGCATACTCAGAAGACACATCGTTAATAAGCGAACGGATTTGTTCTTGAGAAATAAAAATTGGTTCATATGAACACAATGCCTCAATGGTCTTTTTGAACCACCAACCTTCAATACGTTCATATACTTTTTCTTCATATTCCGGTCGTGATGAATATCGGATGGACTTTTTTATACTATCTACAACATTCAAAACGCACTTGTTACCATCAATGATAGTAACATTATTCAATAATACCAGTACAGACTCTTTTGCCGTTGTCAAAAAAAGTTCGTAATATCCCTTGTTTTTGGCACTTGCTGATTGCTTCGCCACACTTTTCAAAATTTCGTATGCATGAGAAGGATTTCTGTCCATGCACCTTATAAAATATGCTGCCGAATTTTCAGGGGCATTGGAGGTCGTCAAGATGGTGAATCTCATATTGGATATATCTTGCTTATGAAGTAAATTCAACCAAACGTTAAGAGTTCTCCACAAATCCACACTCGCGTCTGTTAAGTCACCACGACTATTTACATGATGCTTTGTTTGTATGCAAATATCTGGAGTATCTCCATCATCACTAAAGGCAATATCATCAAATCTCTCAATACAAACACGAGATTGCTCGTTTTCCGCAGAGAGTAATAAATCAAGAGCACAACGAACCTGATACATATAACCAAGCATTTGTGCCGACGCATCGTGACTGTTCATTATGCTAACACCTTTCTATACTTTGTTATGTTCATTTAGCTTTCTGCTCTTTCAGGCTCTTTAATTTCTTGCACAGATTGTTGCTCTAAACTATCCATATCTTTTGATTGTAAGGCTATTTTCATAATGCCCTGCATTTGTGCTTCTCCTGTTTTGCGCCCAACATACGCACTTCTGTCAATGTGTGAAATTTCATCTTGAAGATTACGAAAAACACTTGCCTGCATAATATCTTCGCTTAAAGTAACATGATCTACCACTGTATATTCATCTTTTATAATTTCTACACGTGAACCATTTCTGATATTTACAGCATATTCATAGCATATTTGCTGATTAGCTAATGTAAAATAATCAACTTTACATACAAAAGTAACATCACTGAATGCTTTTTTCTTATATAACTCTATCGTTTTCTCAAATTGCACTTGATTTTGTAGCCGAATAGCAATTTCTTCTCTGCTTCTTAACAATTTTACAAAATTAGTTGTAGAATATGGTATGATCTCATCAGAATCGGTTTTCATTTTCGTTTCGGTTGATATTTTTATCAATCGAATATCTCTTTGGCAACAACTATTATTACTTATCATCAATATTGGACATTTTTGTTCATATCGTTTATCTATATTATCAAAAAAATCAAATCCATCATCTCCCGAAAGCAGTAAAACTCTATGCCATAAATTATTCATAATTAACATGTCTAAAATACCACCAAATGTTTTAAACAATAATTGGGGCTGTATTACAATCATTTTATCTGCTTTGTTTTGTAAAATTTTATCTTTCTCGTATCTTTCGGCAGTCTTTTTATTCGTATATATTACTGCACCTAATGTTGCCAATGCCGTAAAAAATCCGGCTAAAATGGTTGCCCAAAAAATCCACTTGTCAGTAGCCACAGCAACTACTTCAGCTACTTTCACAGTTAACAAACTATCCATTACTTACTCCCTCATTAAAGCGTTTTAATCTCAATACCCTTGTCCTTCAACGTCAGCCTGACATTACTCTTATCCGTAGTTGACCCATCAAAACACTGCTCCGCAAATACAATCTTTTTGGGTGCGTATTGCGCCATTTTTTCTGCGTCTTCTGCCGTGATGTGCGGTGCAAGGCAGATTATGAAATTTGTATCTTTCCCGATAGCATAAACTTTACGTTTACCGTCAAGTTCAATTACTCTAATTGGTTCGCACAAATCTTGACCCAATTTCAGCATGACTTCATACACAACGTCGACATCACTTCTGTCCGGTACGAGAACATCTAAGTAATCGAATATTCTGCGCTCAAATTCTGTGACTGCGTTTTCGCCTGTGATTGGTGAGTCGTCCCAGATTTTTAGGTTGCTGGTGTCGAGTTTGAAGACTCGGAAGCCTATGTCAAGCGGAGCTTTTTCGGGTTCGCCTATTGTGAGCTGTTGACCGTTTTGCTCGGTTTTGATTTTTGCTCCTGCGCGGCGTATGCGTTCTTTGCCGATTTCGCAAATGTTTTTATATCCAGCTTTAAGCGCTTCGCTGCCTTTGTCGCAAGGTTCGGGAAGTTGTACCATAATGTATTGACGGCTGCCACCGTCTTCGGCGTTTAGTTGCATTACGGCGTGGGCTGTGGTGGCAGAACCGGAAAAAAAATCAAAAATGATGTCATCTTTACCTATGGAAAGCTTAAGAATATGTGCTAATAGTCTTACTGGTTTGGGACTATCAAAGTATCCCGCATTATCGAACAACTTTTTCAATTCTTGACGCGCCTCTTGGTTATGGCCAACATCAGCGTATTTCCATATAGTTAATGGAACAATGCCACTACCATCAACTTCCGATAAAAAAGTCTTTATTCGCGGTACATTATTTCCGTCTTTACCAAACCAAATACGATTATCCGCAATAAGTTCTTTGACTCTATGTTGTGGCATAGACCAACACCTACCTTGAGTTGGCATTACTTCACGTCCACCAGGCGTAGTTATTGGATAATCATAATCAGCGCTGTAAGTTCTAACAGTCATATCCGAAGAAGCCCATGCACCGCGTGGGTCATTATCTGGATTAGAAAATCGGTTATTACTTTCCTCTGTTCGTTCTAATTTGTTTGGGTACCATTCATTTTTATTTTTTGCATATATCAAAATGTGGTCGTGATTATCGCTGAACCATTTAGCATCATTTTGTGGACTAAACTTTTTCTCCCAAATAACATTGCTAACAAAATTCTCTTCCCCAAATACCTCATCACAAACTTTCCGTAAATTATGCACCTCATTATCATCAATTGAAATAAAAATCACCCCATCATCCCGCAACAAATTAGCAGCCAATCTCAACCGCGGATACATCATATTAAGCCAATTTGTATGAAATCTCCCCATACTTTCGGGATTACTCTTTGTAGTTTGCTGCGTAACTTCCAGATACCGTTTCATTGGGGCTGCGAAATTATCTTCATAGACAAAATCATTCCCTGTATTATACGGCGGGTCGATATATATCATCTTGACTTTACGGTAATAGCTTGTTTGAAGCAATTTCAGCACTTCCAAGTTGTCACCCTCTATATAAATGTTGCGGGTATTTTCCCAATCAACACTTTCTTGAGGACACGGGCGCAGTGTGCCGGTTGAGCGCTTGCCGGCAAGCTGTAAACATTCGCTCTTGCCTTTCCATCGAAACTCATACTTTTCGGAATCATTTGTGATATATTCGCCGCAAAGATTCAGCAACTTGTCAATATCAAGTTTACCCTCAACAAAGCATTGCGGAAACACTGCTTGAAGTTTTTCACGCTCGGCGGCTTCTATGTCCATTGACATGCTGCTTATTTTTTCGTTATCCACTTCCGTAAACCTCCCGAAATTCTATTGCAAATCGCCTTACTGTATTGGCGGCACAAAATAAAAAAACGCAAAAACCTGATTCGGCTCCGCTTTCGGGTTGAGAGTCTTGTGTGTTTTTATTTTTTGACACAATCCGAGAATGGAGCTTTAATACTGAAATTTATTTATCCATTTAATAAAATAAATGATCGCAGTATAGTTATATGTATGGAAATATAAAAAAGACCCTGAATAACAGAATACAACTAAATTTGCGTGGATAGGCGTTTCATCACCAACTTGGCGGCGAAAGGTCAGCAAGCTGTTGACGAATTGAATTATCTTGACTATAAAACAGATAAAAACGCAGACAAAATAGAGGTTATTAGGACAGGCGTGTTTGGTGAAAAATTTGGATATTTAGGCGTTCAGTCACATAACAGTTACATAAGAAACGGCTAAATTAGCGCATAATCGCCACTTTTAGAGCGCTCAGTTACATAACAGTCACATAAGAATTGGCTAAATTAGCGCGGAATCGCCACTTTTAAGCCACTCAGTCACATGACAGTCACATAAGAAATGGCTTTTTAAAGAAATATGAATATTAGGTTCCAAAAAGTTATCAAAGTAAGAGTACAAAAGTCCAAAAATTACCGTATTAGGGTGTTTTGTCACATAACAGTCACATAAGAAACGGCTAAATTAGCGCGGAATCGCCGTTTTGAAGTCACTCAGTCACATAACAGTCACATAAGAATTTGGTTATCAAGCCCAATTTGGTATGTACTTTGCGTATTTTCTTGATGAATTATCCTCATTATAACTTTTTATATAACCCGCATTAACAGTTTCTGCGATTATACGAGAGGCGATAGAATGATTTTTTTGTGCAATATTCAGTCTTTTGCGCAGTGTTTCATTGGTCATTTTTTCGCTGGTTACATACTGCAAACAACAGTGTTGATAACAAGCTCTTATCTTATCTTCTTTGTCCATTTGCCGTATTGCTTGAGGAGCAAACATTGTAACACGAGTGAAATCATCGTACCCTGCAAAATCGGGAGCGGGAAGTTGATAAAATTCACATTGACCTATTGCCCGATCAACGCCGCTGCCGCGCTCTTCGCAAAAGTTCATTCTTCGCATCATTGAAGCGAGTTGCTCATTACGGCTTTTGGGTGCATGGTCTATAAAACGTAGTGTATCAATCAACGGTTTTCCCGGATTGGTAATTTCTATACGGTCGTAAAAAATTTCAATCATTACTGATGTTCCGCCAATAGAGAAATCTTGATGTACCAAAGAATTTGTTAAAAATTCGCGCACTGCTATAGGCGGATACATAGGCGTATCTATTCTTAACGCTTCTCCGATTTGTTCATTAACAGGTAAATTTGCGTTGATATAATCTATCAGATTTTCAAAACCTGCGGCATAACCTTTTGTTAATACCTTTTCTTTTATGGCATTGAGACGGCTATTGTCTTTGTAGAAAATAACCCTTGGCGCTTTTCTTGAAAGGGTGCTGAAATGTTTAATGTCTGAGGCGAAAAGAATTGCGCCAAGATTAGTCACATCGTAACTCGCACCCCGTTTGTTAATAATTTTTTCCTCTGACAATTTTTCCAAAATACCTGATTTGTTTTCGGGCAAAGGAAATTCTAATAACTTAAAAACAGAAGGATAGTCAATTACTTTTAATACTTCATCATCAGAAATGCCTGAAAGGGCGGTTTTATCTTCAAAAAAGCGATTATGCGTATTTTGCCAAATTTTACGTTCACGTTCTGGATGATCAGCAAGTTTTTTCTTATATGAACCGACTCTAATCCAAGCAATTCCTTTGAACTTTACAGGAGTGTTGCCAGCTGAATCTACTATGAACAATACTATACGTTTTTCGTTTATAATAGTCTCATGAATTATAAAATCAATGCGCGGTGAAAGTTGATGAGCAATCCAATTTTCAATTTCTTCATTATTTACCTTTTCTAATTTAGGCTGATAGGTGGTGCCGACAATTGCACGAGTTTCGTTTTTTATTCCGTAAATCAAATACCCTTTTGATTGTCCCATATACGCAGCGCCGTTAGCCAAAGCGGAAATGTATTCACCAATCTCTTCGGGCTTGGAATTATTCTCCTTGATTTCTACCCATTCGCTTTCCTTTGGCGAAGCCTGAATATCGTCTATAATGGTTTTAAATTCTTTATCGTTCACGTTTTTATATCCGTTTTCTGTGAGTTACGTTGTTGTTTTTGACAATTTTTTACATTGTTTGCTAACGGTATTTTTTTCTTATATATGAAAATATACAAAAAAATCTTAAACTGTGGTTAGCGTTAAGTTTTTAATTTTTGAATATGTTTACCAAAATACGTAAATGAGATCAACCTAAAAAACATATCATCACTAAAAAAAGTATGTATATGGGTGTCACGTATTATTTTAATAGTGATTTTTTAGTGATTTGTGTCTCATTTGTCACTAAGCGATTTTTGTAATTTGATATAAATCAATGAAGCAGCCGTAGCTCAATTGGATAGAGCATCTGACTACGGATCAGAAGGTTAGGGGTTCGAGTCCCTTCGGCTGTGTGTATCATAACCCTCTAAGAATCAACAGCTTAGAGGTTTTTTTATTTGC
>Ga0123356_10004841_pt1 | contig 13850 bp, 16 predicted proteins | sample TergutEmb28metaG_2_FD_92546 | JGI IMG/M metagenome (GOLD analysis project Ga0123356, IMG submission 92546) | Embiratermes neotenicus P3 segment gut microbial communities from Petit-Saut dam, French Guiana - Emb289 P3 | ecosystem: Host-associated > Arthropoda: Insects > Digestive system > Gut ...
GTCGCGGGCTTGCTCCCCATCGCCGCATCTTATCAGAACGCATCGTAAAAGAAAGTCTTGACGTCATACTTTACTGAACGTACATTTAAGTAAAAGCAGGAGTTACGACATGGAACACGATCCCACCAGCATCACCCTCGACCCGAACGCCGGCCACATCACGACAATCAACGTCTACACGGTGCCCCCCGAACGAGCAGAGGAGGTGCTGAACTACCTCATCGACTCGGCGGAAGAGACTGTCCGCCATCTGCCAGGGTTTCTATCCTTCAACTTCCACCTAAGCCTCGATCGCACGCAGATCGTCAATTACGGCCAGTGGGAAAGCCGGGAAGCGGTCATGGCCGCGCGCACAAACCCTCAGATCGTCGCGCTTATGGCCGAGACAACAAAAGTCGCGGGCCCCTCGAACTCCATGCCCTACGAACTGCGGAAGTCCGTGACGGCGCCGGCCGCCACCGGGGCGGCCTTGGCGGCGACTCCGTCGATGGCTCTCGCCAAGTCGGTCGCTTCGGATCAGCCGGGGCCAATGCCGACGCACGCGTCCGCACAGGTCGTGCGCAACCTCAAACTCATGCGAGACGGGGATGGAGCGTTCAACCGCCGCGACCAGGCCTACTTCGAGCGTGCCCACCACCCCGACATGGTGGCGCACGTGATGGGCAGCCCAGAGCCTATCCGCGGCCGCGCCGCACTCGCGGGCGCGTTGGCGGGCATGCTCCAGGCCTTCCCTGACATACACGTGCATAACGATTACCCGCTGCAATTCGGGGAAGGCGACTGGACGACCGTGATGGGCAAGGTCACCGGGACGTTCAGTGGGAAGATGGGAAAACCCGACGGGACATCCGTTCCGGGAACTGGCAAGTCGTTCGACGTCTACATGACGACCATCGCAAGGTGGGAAGACGACCAAATGGTCGAGGAATGGGTGTTCTGGGACTCCGCTCTCCTGGCCCAACAGATCGGCCTCGGTTAGCACCCCAAACGGACGGCGGGGCAGGCGTCTGGCCTGGTCCGCCGTTCACCGTCCAGCCCGCAAGCAGCGCGCCCATTGGGAAACACTCCCGGCCTGCTCGCCTGCAACTCGAGACTCCAAGGGCACTCCAAAGCCCACCCGCCGACAGCTCTCGAGCCCGAAGCGAACGCTCCGCCCAAACTGTAAGGACTCGGACCGTGGAAATCGCACGCTGGATAGTCATCCTCGTTTCCGTCGTGACGGCGGGGGGTGGTTTAGCCGCCGATTACTTCATCCTCTTCGGAGCAAAGCAGCACCTCAAGAATCCACTCTGGAAACCCCACGCCAAGTTTCACAACGCGCAAGGTATTCTGATGGGCTTCTTGCAGGGCGTGCTCGCGATCGGCTTGCTCTTCGCCGCTCCGCTGAGCGCTGCGACGATCCTGCTCGCGGCGCTGATTGCGTCACTTTACTGGGACGCCCTAATGGCCGCGCCGATCTTCCCCGGAACAGCTTGGGTCGATCGTGAATTCGATGCCGAGACGCCGCGCCCTTTAGGGATGCACCCTCAGCAACTCATCGGATACGTTCTACTCGCCCTGCTGGTCGCGGCCGTCGCGATTGCCTTCCTGAGCCGGTGACCGGAACCGAGCGCCGACGGGTAAGCCTGGAGCGCGGCGTCTGACCTAATGAGATTTCCCCGTGCTGCCCGCTTAGACAATAGACTAAGACGCACGCGCCGGCGAACTTCGCCGCGCTCGCCGACGGCCGAGGCGGCATTCGACGCCTTCAAGCGTGACGGCAAGGGGCAGGGACACAAGGCGCACTCAACATAATCGACTGCGCGGCCTATGCACTCGCCAAGACGCGCGACGTGCCTCTCCTGTTCAAGGGCAACGATTTCGCTTCGACCGATATTCGACCGGCACTCCCATCGCGGCCATAGATCTGGACACGCTGGTGCAGCCGATCCGGGGGAGCTGACGCCCAAGTCCCGGAGCGACGACGCCATCGGCCGCGTGCGTGATGGAACGAATGATCGAGGCGTGGCGGGACGTCGCCGCGTCCATCATAGTTGAAGACGCGATGGCCTTTGGGAACGACACTCCGGGAGGATATTGGAATGGACTACGCTTCAAGCGATTTAGTGCTGGCGATCGCCCATCACTTACTCGTGTTCACGCTTGCCGGCATTCTCGCCTTCGAGATCGGCACCGTAGGCCAGGCCATGAATCGCGACGAAATCCTCCGCGTTGGCCGCGTTGACAACTGGGAACCGAGCACCGTGACTCCCATGCTGCTCCCACGATAGCTTCGAATGCCACGCACAACTTCTCGATGGACGGCACGGACTTCCAAATGGGCTGGCTCCGGCGCGTGGTGCAACCGCCGACGATGGCAACCAGAATGTCCGCTATCGGAATTGGGCGACGCCCGAGCAACTGACTTGGGCAAGCTCGACCGCGCCACCTGGTAGGAGCCGCACTTTGGAAACGCTGGACTAGGTGTTTTTCTGGACAAATTGGCGCGTGTCACGGATCATATGACAGGGGAGGCCGCCGCATGGACGTCGCAGGCTGGCTGCGAAAACTGGGCCTCGAGCGATACGTACCAGCTTTTCGCGAGAATTCGATCGATATCAACATATTGCCGCGGCTGACGGCCGAGGACCTCAAAGAGCTGGGTGTCGTCTCGGTTGGCGATCGTCGCCGCTTGCTAGATGCGATCGCCGCCCTGCGGAACGAGTTGACGGCTCCTGCGGGGACGGCGCCTGCGGGTAGGACAGCATCAGGTGGCGATGAAGGACGGCGGCGAGTGCGAGAAGCGGAGCGCCGTCAACTCACCATCATGCTCTGCGATCTTGTCGGCTCAACTGCACTGTCGTCGCGCACTGACCCCGAGGATATGCGGCGCATCATAGACGCTTATCATCGCTGCTGCGCGGAGCATATCGCGAAGGCAGGCGGCTTCGTCGCCAACTACCAGGGCGACGGGGTGCTCGCCTATTTCGGCTATCCGCAGGCGCACGAAGATGACGCCGAACGAGGAGTAGCGTGCGCGATCGGCTTGGTCGAAGCCGTGTCGCACCTGAGTACCGGGGAGGAAACTCCTCTTCAAGCTCGCGCGGGCCTTGCCACGGGCCTCGTGGTGGTCGGCGACCTTCTCGGCGAAGGAGCGGCCGGTGAGACGCCGAATCTTGCCGCCCGTTTACAAAGCGTCGCCGAACCCGGCCAGGTTGTGATATCGGACACCGTCCGCCGTCTCGTCGGAGGCCTTTTCGAATACCGCGACCTCGGACGGCTGGCGCTTAAGGGATTGAGCGAGCGTGTGCAAGCCTGGCGAGTGACCGGGGCCGGGGTCATCCAGAGCCGCTTCGAGGCACGCCATGAGCACCGGCTCGCACCCTTGGTGGGGCGCGAAGAAGAATTGGAGCTGCTGTTGCGCCGCTGGAAGTACGCGCAGAGCGGAGAGGGGCGGGTTGTGTTGCTGACCGGCGAGGCCGGCATCGGAAAATCGCGACTCACTTCCGCGCTCGTCGAGCATATGGATGGCGCGCAATACACGTTGCTCCGCTATTTCTGCTCGCCGCACCATACCGATAGCTCGCTCTATCCCGTCATCCGGTACCTGTCGCACGCTGCGGGCATAGCGCCGCTCGATACGCCGGACCAAAAGTTTGCGAAGCTCGCGGCCCTGCTCAGCAATGTCGGCGCCGGAGGGGACGAGACGTTGGCGCCAATCGCGGATCTTCTCAGACTTTCCTCCCCCACCGTCGATCACTTTGCTGGTGTGAGCCCTCGGAAGCGCAAGGAGATGACCCTCGCCGCTTTGATGTTGATCCTGCGGTCTATCGCGGCGCATGAGCCGGCTGTGATGATTTTTGAGGACGTCCACTGGGTGGACCCGACGACGCTGGAGCTCTTGACATTGACGGTCGATGCCGCTGCAACCATGCCCATCCTCGTTCTGATAACGGCACGACCCGAGTTCGTGCCGTCGTGGCCCAACCATGCGCATGCAACGACGATGTCGCTGGCCCGGCTTTCCCGGCGGGAAGTACTTGCGGTCATCGACAACGTGACTGGGGGCAAGGGGCTGCCTCACGACGTCTCTAGCCAAATCGCCGCGCGCACCGACGGCGTGCCTCTTTTCGTCGAGGAACTCACGAAGACCATCCTGGAGAGCGGATTGCTTACGCCCCACGAAGGACACTACGTGCTAGATGGGCCCTTGCCACCGCTGGCAATCCCTACCACGCTGCACGATTCCTTGATGGCCCGCCTCGACCGCTTATCGAGCGTCCGTGAGGTGGCCCAGGTCGGCAGCGCGATCGGCCGGGAGTTTTCCTACGATCTGCTCGCCGCCGTGTCGCAACTGCCGGAGGTCCGGCTCGAGAATGCGCTTGCCGACCTGGTGCGTGCCGAACTCGTATTCGCGCGAGGTGAGCCGCCGCACGCCGTCTACAGCTTCAAGCACGCGCTGGTGCGCGACGCCGCGCACAACTCGATCCTGAAGAGCAAGCGCCAGCAAATCCATGCGCGCATCGCCGAGGCGCTGGAGGAGCGCTTCCCCGAGACCGAACCGGAGGTCATCGCCCAGCACTACTCGGCGGCGGGGCTCGCGGCTGCATCGGTCCCCTACTGGCTAAAGGCCGGGCAGCGGGCCGAGCGGCGATCCGCTCACGAAGAAGCGGGGCGGCACCTCACAAAGGGACTTGAGCAAATCGCGAGCCTGCCGGACGGCGTCGACCGCGATCGTCAGGAACTCGCCCTGCAGACGACCCTTGGGCCTGTCGTCATGACGGCGAAGGGTTGGGCCTCGGTTGAAGCGCGAAAGGCTTACGACCGCGCGCGCAAGCTTTGCCGCGAGGTCGGAAGCGCGCCGCAGCTCTTCCAGACGTTGTGGGGAAGCTGGATGCTCGAGTGGTCTGGCGGAAATGTGCGCGCGGCGCGCGCGCTCGAAGGGGAGCTCCTCGCGATTGCACGCCGGGAAGGCGACGTCGTTATGACCATCCAAGCCTACCATGCCGGCTGGACGACGGGCCTCATCATGGGCGAGCTTCGGCAGTGCCTGGAGCATTCCGAAGCCGGTCTTGCCCACTATCGGCCGGAAGATCACGGCCGGCTGGGAGCCTCCTATGGCGGTCACGACCCCGGAGTCTGCGCACATTGCGTAGCGGCCGTAGCCTGGTGGCTCCGCGGATATTCCGATCGCGCGTCGCATTCGCGCGATGCCGCAGTGGCCCTGGCCAGCCGGATACCGCACGCCGCGAGCATCGGTTATGCCCTCTATGTCAGCCTCGAAATGGAGCGGATAAGGCGCAATTTTGCAGCCGTCCGCGCCCTCGCCGAGCAGCTGTTGCCGATTGCTGTGGAGCAGGGCCAGATGATGTTCGTGGCCATGGCACGGTTCCATCTTGCCGCGGTGAAGCTTACGGGCGAGCATGAGCCCAACGCCGCCGAAGAGTTGCGTGCCACCTTTGCTGCGATAGGCGACCTTGGGACCAGAAGCGGTACCATGGCTGCTTGGGCCCACCTCAACTTTGCCGACAGTTTGGTGCTCGCGGGGCAGGTCGAAGAAGGTGCCCACGCTCTTACGATGGCGGAAACCCTGGCACGGACGAGCTCGGATCAGTTCTTTCTGGAGCCGGAGATTTTGCGGCTCAAAGGCGAGGTGGCGCTGTTGCGGGATCGAACGGGCGGGGTGCCCGACGCGGAAAATTGGTTCAATCAGGCTCTGAGGCAATCGCGGCTCCTAGAAGCCAAGTCTCTCGAGCTGCACGCGGGCCTCAGTCTCGCCCGGCTCTGGTGCGACGAACATCGGCGGACCGAAGCACACGATCTTCTCGCGCCAATTTGTGACTGGTTCACGGAAGGACATGACCTGCCCGACCTGACAGAGGCCAAGGCGCTACTTTCGCAGTTAAAATGACAATGCATCTCTTGCCATTCACGGCGGACCGGGCCAACTCGGCTCATATGCGGCGGTGCGCGATGCACTGTTGCGGCGCATGACCTCGCCAGGGTAGCAGTTCGACCGGCGGCGGCGAATGCCGTGATAGGTCCCCAAGGCCTGACCGTGGTTGCAGGGTTTGTTACTTTGTCCCACCGAAACGCGACCGACGAAGAGGTGTCGTTACGGTAGTCCGTGCTTCGGCAATCGGGACAGCGACTGTTGCTCCGCGCGTGAACGAACGCACAAGTTGCCGATTCCGAAGGAGTCGCCCCCGCGGATCTGCCGACCCGCGCATGGACAGCCGGCAATTCGTCCACAGCTCGGCTCAAACACTCCTGATATCTAGTCCTTTCGTTACGCTGGAGCCAAAGATCGAACCCACGATTTCTCCTAACCCGTCGCAACTCATTTCGCTATCGCAGCACAGGAGAGAGGTCGCGTTCAGATACAGCATTAGCGGACACGCGATACGATCACTTTTCCCGCGTCACACCTTCAGCAAGTGCGCGGAACCTTTCTGTGTCGAGAATAGTCAACTGTGCGGTGCGGCCGTCGAAATTGGCGAGCGACTCTGAGCGCCATTTGTTGAGGATACTTATAATGCTGCGCGGGGTAGCGCCGAGCAAATCGGCGAGGTCGCTCTGGTGGAGGCGCGAATACAGCCGAACCCGCTGACTCCCACTGGCGCCGAGTTTGACTAGGTACAGAACCTGTCGTGCAAGCCGATGCTCTAAGTCGGCGAGGCTCGCATCCTCTAAAAGTGTGTATGTGCGACGAATGCGCGTCGTCATCAGACGTAGCAAATTAATGCCAAATACGGGCGAACGGTATAGGAGCTCGCGAAATGCTTCGGCCGGTATCGCTCCTACCTTAACGAAACCGAGGGCTGTCGCGTCGGCCGTGCGGGTGCCTCTATCGATGACGGAGAGCTCACCGAAAACGTCCTGCTCCTTGAAGATCTCGACGGTAACTCGTTTTCCGCTTTCGCTTAGCGAACTAATTCGAACCAGGCCGTCGATCACGATGTAAGCTTGATTGCCAGCATCGCCGCGCGAAAAAATGAGATCGCCGTCAGCGTATTGACGTATCCTCGATTGCGCGATCATCGGCACTAAGTCGGCGCTCGGAATCTCACGAAACACGGTCGCGTCCAGAAACTTCACATCATCCTGCATGAGCCACACGGCTCCCTTGATGCAGAGATAGCTGACGAAATCGCCGAAATGAACGACGGCTCGGCGTCTCGTCGTGAAGCGGCTTTTTCCCAGAACGGGGGTCAACCAAGGCAGCGCCCATGAACCGCGTCACACTGGCGCGCAGCTTGGCATTGAAGGTCCGACCGCAGTCATCCAAAACGTGCCGAAGGCGTCAGCTCCTGACGATTTGTCTACAAAACACTATTATAGAATTCATCTGGCCAGCAACAGGCTGCCGAGGTCCCTTTTTTCGGGGTGGGTGGATTCGCAGATAGGAATTGCTTTGTCTGTTGCATTTGGCTGTGGAGCGGATCCTGAACGCGCCGCCTTTTGGACAGGGTGTTTCGGCAAGCAGGATCCGCGCACCTGCAACGAAAACGCCAACTGCACCGGAGAGGATTATGGCCCTAGAGAACAGCCCCATCTAGGGCGAGCTCCCCAACCTTTGTCCTGCGCGCTCAGCCCGCGGAGATCTTCCGTCCGGCGGAACATTAAGTCCGCCGCTTGGGGCAGAGGCTTTCTCCTCGGCCTCCTTGGCCATACGCAACAGTCCTTCTTTTCAGAGGGAGAGAAGTGCTGAGCGCACAACAGTGAATCGTAGCAACCGAGCTCGGCCAACCACACACAATACAAAAGCGTCGTCTCGCGAGCATTTGCGGGGTGGAAGGCCTGTGTCCCTGGCTCTCAGCAAAAAATTCAGGACAAGCATGACCGCTTCGGGGGTCTGAAGTGCGTCATTGATGCGCGTGAGCAAGGAAGAAGAACTGCTGTGTTCAACGCTGAGCTATGAAGTGTTTCAGCGCGCCATTCGGCTGTTCCAGATACTTGTTGGACTCGCGAGATCAATGAACTCGCGAACATCCAGCGACATGGAGGTTGAAAATGCGCAAGATTGATCTGATTGGCCCGACTGCCGCTCTACTCGGGCTTTTCGCGATAGCCGCGGATTCAGCGCCCGCCCTCGCCGGAGATGCCCCGGCTGTGGCCGGGAATTCTCTTAGCCGTGGCGTCTATCTGCCATTGCCATCGCGGTTAAGCTCCGGGCCGCAGGTGACACCGATCCCGATTTTTGGCGGCGAAGAAACATTCACCCAGACCCCGTGCGGTGGCGATTTTGGCATGCTTGGCAACATTGAGACGGAGCAAGAAGCGGTGGCGCAGGCCAACCCGATGAACGCCCCGGTATGTGAGTGAGCCGGCTTGCAAGCCGGAACCGGTTTCGAATTGAACCGGGTCAAAGCGTGACTGGCAGCGCCTCGGCAGGGCGCTGCCAGAAGCGTCCCAAATCAGGGGGGACTATGCGGTTGGTCTTGATGGACCTATTGCGGGTGAACCCGCCAATTTCCTCCGCAGCAATATTGTGGTTGCCATGGCGGTGGATCGTAAGTCAAAGAGCATGACGGATCTGCAGTGCACCGAAAAACATGAATAGATCTTCCACATGCCAACAATTCGTGAATTCCATGTTTGACCCGTCCCACGGTGCGTGACTACTGACATGACGAGTTAGATTCCATTCCGGTGCAATAGCCATAGAGCGTCTGCCCTTGGCGCCCATCGACTTATGTTCGCGCGCCTCGAGGACATCGCGGTGCAGCGGAGCCTCGGCGAGCGAGAACTCGTCGAAAAGCCGAGGCGTCGCCGAATAATTCGGCGCGTCGATCGAGATCCCACGAACCGAGAGCCATGTCCGGCAGCGCGAGCAGGAGACTCACGGCGGCCCCCCGCAGCGACTCTGTCATCAGGGTGCAGCGGCTTCCTGCGATCCGCCCGCGGGAGCGACGGGCCTGCTTAGATAGGTTCCCGTCAAGGTCTGCAAGAAGGTGACAATTGCCTTCGCCTCGTCATCCGTCAGCACGCGATCGAGCTGAGCGTAACCCATCTTCTTCACCGCCTCGGATAGCGTGGCCACGCTGCCGTCGTGAAAATACGGCGTGATAGCTGCCACGTTGCGCAAGCTGGGGACTCGGAGGATCTCGGGCTCCGGAGAGCCGAGCGGGTGAAAGATGCCGTGGCGCTGGTACATATTGCCGCCGACATTGACCCCCTGGTGGCAGGAAACGCAGCCGAGGGACTTGAACAGCCGGTAGCCGGCGAGCTCCTCGGCGTTGATCGCGCTGGCGTCGCCGCCGAGCCAGAGATCAAACCGACACCCTGGCGTCAGCAACGTCCGTTCGTACGCCGCAATGGCGGCAAGGATTCCCGGGCCGTCGATTGCGCGACCATAAGCCTCGCGAAATTGCTTCGAAAGACCCTCGTCGACCGCAAGTTTCTTCAAAACCTCGTCGAGACTCGACCCCATGGTTTGCGGTTTTTGAAGCGTTTCGTTCGCCTGGGCCTCAAGAGTTTGAAAGTTCCCCTCCCAGTTCAGCCGGTAGCTTAACGCGGCGTTGAACACGGTTGGCGTGTTGAGCTCCGGCCCGGCACCGATCCGCGAATTCGGTCGGCTGGCGCTCGTGCCGTTCGTCGAAACGTCATGGCAGGAGTTGCAGCTCAATGTGTTATCATGCGATAGGCGGGGATCGTGGAACAGGCGATCCCCGAGCGCTACCTGCCGCGGGTTCTGAATGGGCGCAGGAGGAAGGGGAGTGATCGGTTCCTGGTCGGGCCTGAAATGAGGCGGCGTCTGCGCGAAGGACGGCCCAAGGGTGCAGAGCAGGACGACCGCAAGTAACAAGCCGGCGCTGGCCGTTAGTCGCAGACTCAAACTCGAGGCCGGCATGGCCAGTTCACCATTGAGTGAGCCGATGCAGACAGCGGCGATCGCCACGCGACGGTGCTCATTGTCGATGACGATCCGCCGTCCAGCAGATTATCCTAAACTGGTCCGCTGACAACAACATCAAGACGCTGCTGGCATCGGTGCCGCGAAGAGTTGTTAGCGGGCGGTGATTGAGCCCGCACGCGCCGTCTGTCACCTGGAGTGTGAGGCTCAATGACCTGCCATGGATTGGGACACAGAGATCAGATTGTACGGTGCGATGTGAATGACGCCCCCGCCGCTGGGGCTATCAATGTCGGCTAAGAGAAAGAACGAAATCGATACAACGGCCGGCAAGGCCAATAAGGCGAACATACCGGTGGACCGTTCCCTATAGCCCATCAAAATGTTGGCGAAGATCGCGATCAGTCCCAGAAGGGCCCAGGCGGCACCGGGGATGCGGTTCAACCAAGCGGCTTGCGTGCACCCTTGTGAGTTAAGAACATCGTCCATACCTGAAACGGCGAGGTCAGTCGTCGTACGGTTTGGCCGTGCATTTGCTCCAAGTACGACCACAGACCAAAGCTCATCCTGCAATTTGGCGAAATCAACCCCGAGGGCACCGATCGGATGCTCTTGAAAGAACTTGATACGCTGATTTGTATAGTCTCCTAGTAGTTTGCGTGCCCTTGTGGCGTCGTCGCCAGGCAGTAGATCTGCACGCCGATATTCCGTGGCAATTGCGGTGGCCTCGGCTGCTTCACAATTTTTCCTTTGATCATAGCGGCTCATAGCCATTGAAAAGCTGAAACCGATTATGAGCCCGAGGAGGGTCAAGGTAGCGGCCAGGGCAGTATCAAAATCAACGCGCTCGTCCTTCCTGATGGGTCTCCACCTTCTGAGAGGACCGTCAGCAAGATATGCAGCGCCCGACAAAACGACGAATGTGACTAACAGAACGGCAAATGGGCTGTCGATCAAACTGTTCATTTTGGCCAAGACCGAAGCTAAGGCCGCGTCCGCCGCGAGCCACCATAGTTTAAACTAAATAGTACGACCAATTTGATTCGCGCGGACAGTTGGTACGAAGCTGATGCGCCCGAGCGCTGCCATGCCGAGGTGCTGCTCGAACTGGCGAACGCCGATGGCCGTTAAGCGCGAACACCGGCCCCTGATCGACGCCAGCGACGAGCGTCTCCTGGCTTGGCTCGCGGAACTGCCGCCGCGCCAGGAGCTGGTCGTGCGCATGGCGCTGAATGGCCGCGGCAAAAACCAGGGTCCCTACGCCAGACGCGGACGACAACGTTCGCGCTATCCCACCCCCAGAAACTGGCACAGGTAGTATCGGGCACGCGTTTACTCGCCACGAGATTGCGACCGATGCATATGCCGAAGGTGGAGAAGCGCGCGACTCCGCGTGCCAGTTTTTGCGCTTTCGCCATTTGACACGTACATTCTCGCCGGAAGATACGGAGTAAAGGATGCCGATTTCTGCCCGGGACGAGCCGCTGACACCGTTGGAGGTTCAGACATTCTCAGATTCGAGTGAGCGGAAACGCCTGACGCCCGTCGCCCTTAAAGCGTTTCAACGACTAGCCGCTCAATGGCAACTCTCCGACGATGAGGCCATTAAATTGCTCGGCGTGTCCGCTGGAATGTGGGAAAGCATCAACCAGGGTACGGGTGGAATTGAGTTAAGCCAGGATCATCTAACCAGAGTCTCCGCGCTGGTCGGCGTGTTCAAAGGGCTCCATTTGCTTTTTGCGGACGACATGGCCGATCGCTGGCTGCGTCTCCCCAACAAGGGGCCGATCTTCAACCGCGCCACACCAATCTTCGCCATGATCGAAGGCGGCATTCCGTGCATGATTGAAGTTCGGCGCTATATCGATGCGGTACGCGGCGGCTTGTAACGATGTTTGAAGACCTTCCCACAGTAAGGGAAGCCTTCCAGCGCACGGTCAGGCTTGTGACCACTGCACGCCTTCGCGATCCTGTCTTGAAGCCGCTCGCAGACACTGAAGAAGAGCTAGCAGCACTTGCGGAGCTGGAGGGTGCCACAAGCGCTCGACTGATCGGGCAACAGAGCGGTACCTCCGGCGTGCAGTCGACTGAGTTCGTCTACGGCGTTCCCCACGCCAATTTCATAAATGCGTCCTTCGCTTATGCAAAGCCACGCGAGCCTAATCGGTTCAACGGTGCCGACAGAGGGGCGTGGTATGCGGCATTGAATGTAGAAACGAGCTTGGCAGAAGTGATCTATCATATGCAGGAAGTGCTAGAAGCCGCTGGCGACTTCAATGCAACCGTTGAGTATACCGAGATGTTCGCGAGTTTCGCGGGTGAGTTTGTCGATCTGCGGCAAGCAGATCCGAACGCGGATTATCTAAATCCCAACAAGAAAATTGGCTATCCAGCAGGAAATGCAGTGGCCGATATGGCCCGAAGTAAAGGTCTAAACGGCATCATCTACCCATCGGTACGACACCCGGGCGGTACTTGTATCGCGGCGCTTCTCCCGCACGCGGTTCAATCGGTTGCGCAGGGTGACATTTACCGGATCGTATGGACTGGCAACAGAGTCCCGAGCGTGACAAAGGTTCAGTGAGTGGGCGTTGGTGCCGGTGGTTCGGCAAATGGCGCCGCGACGCGATAGGGTGCCACAACAGGGTGCCACAACAACGCCGATGTCGATTTGCCGGCGCTCTGGGACCGGACTGGGCTGCGACTATTGCGTTGCCGACTACGTGGCGCGCGGCCGGTGCAGCAAGTGCGGCGCCAGGTGGCCGCAGCTCTCGGTCAGGGTCTCGCCAATTCATACCGGCGGAATGCGGCGCTGATGGACACCACGAATTTCCGGCCCATGCCGATGGAGCGGTAGCGTTTTTAGGTTGCTGGCGCGAAGCCACACACGGGGAAGCGAGGTGAGCGATGACGACCAAATCCAAACATCGGAAATCGGAAACCAAAGCGAAGGAGCTGGCGGAGGCAATTCGGAAAACGGAGGCCAAAGCGAAGGAGCTGGCGGAGGCAATTCTGGAAGAAAGCAAGACAGTTTCTCTGCGCGAGAAGCGCGAGCTTTGGTACAGATTGCAGCGTCAAATCGGAAAGGACATTGACGCCGTGCCGCAGCACCGAACCGGTGCCACCGTGCCCGGCGCACTACGGCGCCCAGGCAGTCGTCTGGCGGGCATCCGGCCTGGTAGGAATAACCCAAAGCAATAGGCCGATCCGTCCCGGGTCAGGGTCTCGCCGATCCATCCGGGCGGGATGCACTGAAGCTGGTCAGAAGCTGATGGAGGTGATCGATGATCGGGATGAAGATTTGGCTAGGGGCGCTCGCGCTGGGCCTCTTTGCCAATGCCACAGCGCGGATCATGCTCAAATGGAAAAATCGGGCCAAAAAAAGAGCCGCCGCTCATGGATAGACGCCGCCGAAGCTGGCAGCGAAGGTCAAACACGACGGCCACCCTCGACGACGAAGCTGCGTCCGTTGGAGTTATCAAGCCGGTCCGGCAAGATTCTCTGGTATTCGGGTGAATCGTACCAGCGTTTGAACGCCGCCTTGTCGGGGAACTCTATCATGATGATGAGGTTCGGCTCTGGGGCCGCCTTCGAATCAATTCGGTTGGCCCGCCGCGCGTCAGGTAGCGACCGCCATATTGCGCGACCATGGCGGGGACTGCGCTCACGTAGGCCTTCATCGCGGCCGCGTTGGTGATCTCGAGTTCGACAACCAAATAGGCGGTCATGGTGACCTCCCTTCGGCTGACGTTTCGGGTTGGCAGCTTAACGAGGCAAATCGGCCGCGCCACGGCCAATTTGGTCATGCTCGCGGGCCCAGCTAACATAACGCGACGCGGTACGGGCACTTAGGTCGGAATTCTTGCTGAGCCAGACGCCCCAGCCGCCGTGGCCGACTTGATCTTTGGCCTCGATCAGCATCGCCTCGGCCACGCGGTAGTGCTCAAGGCCGTTAGAGGGCGCCGCGAAACAGGCTGCCGATGCCGGCGGTCACGCCCATTGCCAACGCGCCCCA
>Ga0123356_10004842_pt1 | contig 13848 bp, 10 predicted proteins | sample TergutEmb28metaG_2_FD_92546 | JGI IMG/M metagenome (GOLD analysis project Ga0123356, IMG submission 92546) | Embiratermes neotenicus P3 segment gut microbial communities from Petit-Saut dam, French Guiana - Emb289 P3 | ecosystem: Host-associated > Arthropoda: Insects > Digestive system > Gut ...
CCATAGCTAACTACACGACTTCTAAAATGAACACCGCTTGAATATGTTTTAAGTTGTTCCACAATATTTTCAAACTTTTCTTCTGCTTTTTGTTTTGTGAAAGGAGCATTATCACAATGCAAAGCTATTATCTCACAGCCTCTTTTCATCATAAGATAAGTAGCTACTGGAGAGTCTATTCCACTAGAAAGAAGAGAAATTAGCTTACCTTGAGTTCCAAGAGGCAATCCTCCAGGACCTTTAATCTTTTCATGAAATATATATGTTTCATTTTCACGAATTTCAAGATATATCTCAAATTTTGGATTAGTTAAGTCAACGGGGCATCCTAATTTTCGAACCACTACAGAACCTGCAAATGCAGCTGCTTCTTGAGAAGAAAAATTGTGAGATCCAACACGTCGACATCTTATTGCAAAAGGAGTTTGCGAATCTATTAAACCTTCCTCAATTAATTTATCAGTATACTTAGCTAATGTCTTTTCAATATCATCAAAATTACTATAAGTAGAAATAGCTGGAGAAAAAGATACTATTCCAAATATTTTATGGAGCTTAGCTAATGCTTCATCAAAATCTTCTGGAAATATAAATATCCTTGCTTGATTTATATCAATTTCACAGTTAAATAAAGCTTTAATATTAGATGAAAGTTTTCTCTCAAAACGACTTCTAACACGATTGCTTTTTAATCCTAATTCCCCGTATCTAGCTATTATTAAACTATGTTTCATTTTAACCTCTTTTATTTATCCCCTTTAAATTAAGTTATGTTTTATTATTCTCCATTAAACCTTATTATATCTTTATCAGACGGAATACAATTTCTTATCTCTTGCCAATGCCCTTCTTTAAATAATTCATATTTTTCAAAAACACATGGAATACCTTTTGCTTTAAAAAAATCCATATTATCCATAATATGAAAATGTAAATGTGGTGCAGTTGAATTACCAGAATGGCCAACTTTACCTAAAACTTGTCCTTTTTTTATTTCTTCACCTAATGCTACTGTTATAGATCCTTTTTGAAAATGTGCAAAAAAAGCAAAAGTATTTTCCCAACATTCCATAATAATATAGTTTCCAGCGATTGGCTGAACTCCTGTTTTTTCAGGATTAAATGTGATTGCATTCTTTAAAACTGCAAAAAGATCTGAAATAATATGTACATTCAATCTTTCATCATAACCATCTTCTACTTGAACAATTTTACCATCACAAGGAGCATGCACTTCTTTTCCCCATGAATAACATTTATTTAAAGGAACTCCACGAAAACAATATTTAAACTGGCTTCCTTCATAAAATTTTGTGTTGCTTTTTTTCCAATCCACTTTCCAAAAATCAAAAGCATATTTTTGACCAAATTGAGCAGTTCCATGACTTGGAATTTTTTTTCCTGGAGTGTTTGGAGAATTCCATTCTCCACGCAAAGGAAATTCAACAACAAATGCGTTTTTAAATTCCTCTTTAAATTCGTTTTTCATAATATCATTATTTTATAATTCAAATTCTTTATCTTCAATCATATTTTTCAATTTACTAGTTAAAGATTTAGCTCTTTTTATATCAGATTGCCTACAAGCAATAGGAATATCATGAGTATTTTCATCAATATCAACACTAACAGAACCAGTATTCATTTCAAAAGAATTTTCAGGACAGGAATATCCACACATCCCACAACCAAAACACTTTTCTAAATCTAAATGTTTATTTCCTTTTTCAATTGTAAATGCAAATGTTGGACAACGTTTTTCTACTAAACAGCTATTACAATCAATACATTTATCACTATGGAATTTGGGTCTTTCGTCAAAGTTATCCCATACATTTCCATAGTTAGTCTCAGAAAGTGGTAAATGTCTTCCATGAATATCAGCTATTGGAAGAGAAATATCCTTATTCATAACTAAAAGATTAGAAAATATTTTTTCATTTAATACTGGAATTGGAATAGCTACTGAGTCAAATACTTCAGGTCCTTCAGGTGTTTTAAATCCTCCAAGATATTCAGAGCTCATTTGGTGCATATCAGCAGATAACATGAAATTTGGTTTAATATCACTACTACGAGTACCTTCTCTAAGTATAATGCCTTGTGAACCATTAAGAAGAACATTTGATCCTTTTTTTATAGCTAACTTTTGAGGATCATTTTGGAGAGGATTGATTTCACCACAACCAGAAAATGAAAAGGATTTGAAGTTTCCTTCCATTTCTATTGCATTAAATATCGATGAAGCAGAATCAGAAGAAGGATTTGTAAATGCAGTATAGTTTCTAAAAGCCATTCTTGTTCCAATCATTTGAGCTTGAGGAATATCATCTATAGTAATAGAAGAGGAAAATTTTTCACCATCAGTTGACTCTACTTCAACATCTATCTCTTTTCCACTTACAATATCACTAAATAAAAACCCTCCACCATAGTTAGAGTCATTCCTACTGTGACTAGGTCCATAAACAATTGTATCAACAGATCCTAACCATTCATTAGGACAAGGTCCAGGGAAAGCTGGAATTCCGTTTAAATAGAGATTTTTTGCTTTTTTAAATGATCCTGGTTCAAATACATCTAAGTGAAAAATAGCTGCTGTACCTGACATTATCCCACAAGTACCACAAGTTACAACATCTACTTCTTCAAATTTAGGTGTGTTTTCCTCCCTTATTAGTTCTTTTAACTCTTGAACTGTGAAAACATTAGCTTCTCCACTAGCTATTTTCTTTTTAATCTCATCAATAGTCCTTGATTTCACAAAATCATCTCTGAATTATGAATTAAACTTAATTATATATATTATATATCTTTAATTATGTTATTCTATAATACACTATTCTTAATATACTATTTTTAATTATAATTTTTATAAAATTAATTAGCTAACAATTTTAAAGCTAATTCCAATGCCTCTTCTATCTTATCAGCTTTTGGACCTGCACCTTGAGCAAGTGTAGGTCTTCCACCCCCACCTCCACCAAGTACATTAGCTGACTCTTTAATAATTTCATTAATTTTAATTCCAGAATCAATAGCTTTTTGAGACGCTGCACCAACAATTTTGCCATCATTGTTTCCGATAATAGCTATATCTGCTTTTCCATTATCAGTAAAATCAGTAACTATATTTTGAAGCTCTTTAATATCCCCATCAATTAACTGTTTTAATACGCTTAAGCCATTGATTTCCTCTAAATTGTCAGTTAAACTACTTATTTTAAGATTAGCTATTTCTGATTTTAGTTTGTTAATTTCATTTTTTTGGGCTTTCCATTCACTAAAGAATCTATCGCAGGTTTTAGGTAGTTGTTCAGAAGTGACTTTGAATATATCACTACTTCCCCTCAAATATTCATCATTATTCTGCATTGACTGAACCGCAGCTATTCCTGCTGAAAAATCAAGTCTTTCAACACCATCTTGAATTCTTTCAGTTTTATTTATTTTTATAAGACCTATATCACCAGTATTTAGAACGTGAGTACCAGCACATGCTTGTACATCAACACATGCAATATTAATAACACGTATTACAGAACCTGGAACTACTCCTCCTTGATAAAGTGTGAAACCATATTCTTTATCAGCTTCATCGCGGTTCATCCATTTAATATCAAGTGATATGTTTTCCATAACAAGTTCATTAGCTATTCTTTCAATTTCATTTAATTCTTCTTGAGTAATACGTTTATAATGAGATAAATCAAGTCGAGAGTGTTCCAATCCTTTTTGAGCTCCAGCTTGCCAAATATGATCACCAAGAACTCTTTTAGATGCAGATATAATTAAATGAGTGGCTGTGTGGTTTCGAGCAAGAGCTATTCTCCTACCCCAATCAATTTCTCCAGTTATGATTTTTCCAACGATTTTAAGATTCTTTTTAAAGTAATCTATGTCTTTATCAGAACCAATATTATGTAAAACAACTTCACCGACTTTTTCAGTATGTTTTACTTCAAAAGTCTCTCCTTCAATAACAAAGTAGCCAATATCCGAAGGTTGGCCTCCCCCTTCAGGATAAAAAGCAGTTTTATCTAAAATAATAGCTATTTCACTACTACTTTCTTTCTTAGAATCCTTTTTTTCTATAACATCTAAAACTTCTCCTGCAAATTTAGATATATAAAAATCATCATAAAATAGCAAATCAGTTTTTGGATAATCTAGCTTTAACTTAGCTTCAGTAGCTACCTTCTCTTCACTATGTTGATTAGCTACTAAAGTAAAGAAATTATCAGGAATAAGAACTATGAAATCATCCGCCCTGTAAATTTGACTAGCTATCTCTTGAACAGTTTCAGGAGGCATACCATGAGCATCATAAAGATCAATCAAAGTTTCAACAGGCATTGAATCTTTATTTTCTTTTTTTAGATTCTTAATTGTCCTTTTAACAATCCTATTACCTTTATCTATAGTTTTAGCATACCTTTCTTCTTCAAGATTGATAATATTCATAACATGTTCTTGACTATTCTTAATTTCAGGATAAAACTTAGATAAAAAGTCAAGCTGAATTTCCATAATATCCGAAAGTGATTCCTTCATTTCAAGTTCTTTCATAAATCTTATAGTTCTTCGAAGTACCAACCTTGCAAGATACCCCTCTTTAACATTAGATGGAATAATTCCATCAGCTAACATAAAAGCAAGACACCTTGTGTGATCAGCTATAACATAAATAGCTTCCATTGGTTCAGCTGATTTAAGAAGTTCTTCTACAGATATATTAAGCTTAGTTGCTACTTTTTCACGAAGAGATCTGATGTCTGCAAATGTTTCAATGTCCATCATTCCAGCTATTTGAGCATTTTCAGCCAATATTTTTTCATCAACATCAATATTAGTTATTTCTTTTAGTTTGTCAATTACAGGAGCAAAACAAGCATCATAAGCTGTTGGAGTCCCCTGGCTTATCCAAGCAAAACGTTCTAATCCATAACCAGTATCTACAGTTTTAAGAGGAATCTCTTCTTTTTCACCATTTGGAAGGATTTTATATTGCATAAACACAAGAGTAGCTAACTCTACTCCACGTACACAGACCTCATAACATGGTCCAGCATTTCCTCCACCTTCCCACCAAGATTCAATGAATGTGATTTCAGATGGATCTATTCCAATACTAACTATAAAATCATGACAAAGTTTTACTGTTTCATCTTCCCAATAAATTTCGTGATCTGGGCGATTGAATGCATGGTGAGCTCCCATTGTAAAGCAAGTCATGTGTCTACCAGTTCTTCCAACATTATCAACATCATTTAAACGAATAGATGGTTGAGCAATAGTAAGTGGATTAGCTGGAGGATCTACTAATCCAGAAGTTACCCATGGTTGAAAGTCGTATATTGAAGCTCCAACTAAAAATACATCATCTCTCCATCTTTTAGCTAAAACTGGATAGCGAGCAATAGCAGTATGGTTTTTATTTTCAAAGAATTGACGAAAAGCATTTTGAATTTCAAAAAGATCATAGCCAGTACTTGTTGCAGGATTTCCAATAAATTCATATTCATCACATGGAGCATCTCCACAAGTAGTCCTTTCTGGAATAGACCAAAACTCATTTCCACATGTTTCACATTTTTGCTTAGTATATCCTAGTTTTTTTAATATTTCAGTCATAATATCAATTGTAAAAGTTTTTAATAGAATAATTAATGATTGAATTAAATTATATTAAAATTTATTAATTTAAATATAGATTATAAAAATATTTAGAATAATTGTATTAATTTAGAATAATTAGCTTAATTAAGATAATAATTAATAATAAAATTATTTGTTTATTTATATTAATAAAATTATTTATTAAAAAAAGAATTAAAATAATAAAATAAAATTATAAAATAAAAATAATGTAAAAATTGAAAAATTTTAATTCATATTTTTAAACTAACTAACTAACTAACTAGCTAACAACTACTCAAATTTTTCAAGAATTCTATCCCCATGATCTTTAAAATACTATTGCAAACAAATAAAATAATTTTGTTTAAAATATAATAAATTCTAATTCTTTTGGACAAAAACAATGAACATTAGAAAGCAAAATAATTGTGAAACTTACACACAATAATATTGAAAATTTTTAAAAAATAAATTACTTAAAAACTTTATTTTCAATCCCCTATTTAATCATGATAATACATTAGTTCGACTGTGGCGAGTTCAACAAGCTTTTTATCTTTAGAATTATTCCTTATATCTATTAAAACCCCAGTATGTCCACTTTTTTTAGCAGCATTGAATCGAACAAAATCATTTTTATCATTCTCAGCAATATACTCTAAAACAAACTTATCATCAATATATGCAACAGCTGACCTACGAACATCAGGATCCCCATCATTTTTAGCAATATCAACTAAAATAGCCTTATTTTTAAAGTCCTTAACAGATTCACTACGAACATCAGGATCCCCATCATTTTTAGCAATATCAACTAAAACAGACTCATCAACAACATAATCATCAATATAAGATAGAGCCTCACGACGAATATCAAGATGTTTAGCATTTTTAAATATGTCTTTAACTATGTTTGCAGAAACATACTCTTTTTTAGTAATCTTTTCAAATGCATCATAAGCAACATTTTCATATTTAGCATTTTTAGCTACATCTGCTAAAAGAGAAGTATCAGAAATATAAGTAATAGCACGTCCAGCCAACCCTTCATGGGGGAAAAGTTTAGAATTTTTAGCCATATTTGCTAATAATATTTGATCGTTCCTTTTTATAGCTATTTCAAGCTGAACATATTCGTTCTTATCATTTTTAGCAATATCAACTAAAATATTCTGATCATTGATATGTCTAATAGCAAGACTACGAATATGACTATCTGTAGCTTTGTGAGCTATTTTAATCAGTTTTTTCTGATCATTTTTATCAATTATTTTCTCAACAGCTTTAATACTCTTTAAATTATCATCACTGTTCCATGCTGGCGTGAAAAATCCCATTTATATATCATCCATTTCTTATAAAATTCATTTTTTATAAAATTTATTTCTTTAAATTTTCAACATTCTTATTAGAATACTCTATAAAGACTATAATATAAATATTGATATATGATAATTAAAGAGTATGTCTAAAATAATAAAAAAAATTATAAAAATAAAAAGAATCTATTGGTAAATTAACTAATTCTTAGTTATACTTGTATATATCATATAAAAGATATTTAAAATAAATAAAAAAGAAAAATAAATAAAAAATAAAGAATATAAAAGAATATAAAGAAAATAATAATTATTAAAAATAATAACTATTAAAAATAATTAAAATTTCCTTCTAATTCCGAAACCAAATAAGCCAAGTATTAATACCAAAATAGCTACAGACAAATAAGGAATCCCTGTATTTTTCATTCCAGCTAAAACTATGTTAAACCCTTTAAAATCACCCTTAACATTATTATAATTTTCATCATGACTTCCCACTTCATCAACAGAAGTAGGGGTAGAAATAGTACTCATTTTTCCAGCCCAACCTGTGAAAGCTGTAGTTACAAGATACTTTGTATGTTGTCTTAAAAATGGATATTTTTCAAAAAGTTCAAACAATTCATCTAGTTTTTCCTTTAATTCTAAAGTTAAATTTTCATATCTTTCTAATTCTTCATTTAACAAAGTTTCAAGATTATCCATAAGATAATCTACCTCTGAAAAATCTTCATCAGGATGATCTGCTTTAATAGACTCCAACAACATTTTCAAATCATTGAAAGTCGAATTTAAGAAATTAATATTAACATCTTTTAAACTCAACAACAAATCATTAAAATCAACATTATTTACAATACTATTCACAGAATCATATAGAGTATCAATAGCTAACAAAATATCATTGCTTCTTGATAACTCCATTTCCTGAATCAAAGCTTCAAGACTATAAATCTCTTCCATTAAGGCATCGCGTTTTGCAAATAAATCTCTTAATTCTTCATCAGTTAAATTAAATTGATCCAAATCTATATGATAGATATTTCCTCCCCATTCAAACTCATAATAATTAGGAGAATCAATATCATTATATTTTGTATGGTCTCTTAAGAATGAGTATTTATCAAAAAATTCAAATAAACCCTCTAATTCTTCAGTTAATTGGAAGCTTAAATTTCCATATCTTTCTAATTCTTTATTCAACAAAGTTTCAAGATTATCCATAAGATAATCTACCTCTGAAAAATCTTCATCAAGATATTCCGATTTAATAGACTCCAACAACAAATTCATGTCATTGAAAACAGAAATTAACCTATTAATATTAATATCTTTTAAACTCAACAACAAATCATTAAAATCAGCATTATTTACAATACTATTCACAGAATCATATAGAGTATCAATAGCTAACAAAATATCATTGCTTCTTGATAATTCCATTTCCTGAATCAAAGATTCAAGATTATCAATTTTTTCCATTGAAACATTGCTTTTTGTTAATAATTCTGTTAATTCTTCATCAGTTAAGTTAAATTGATCTAAATCTATATGATAAATATTTCCATTCCATTCAAACTCATAATAATTAGAATTTTCTTTATCATCAGTCGAATCAGGATGAAAACTAGAGCCGTTATCAAAATCAGGACCATGTTTATTATCTAAACCATCTCTATAAACAGTTTTATAAACAACCTTAGAAACAGTTTTTGTACCCTTAGCAGACCTATCATTAGAGTCATCATCATCCAAATCATCATCATCCAAGCTATCTGCATCATCATTTAACTCATCTTCGTCATCTTCCTCCTCACTTTCATCATCCAAATCATCATCCGCCTCATCTTCATCGTCAGAATCTTCATCATCTAACTCATCATCTAACTCATCATCACAATCATCATCACAATCATCATCACAATCATCATCACAATCATCATCACAATCATCATCACAATCATCATCACAATCATCATCACAATCATTATCATTATCACAATCATCATCTAACTCATCTGAATCAGAATAATGATTGGTTGCAGAATCCTTATTTAAATTATTGCTAGAAGCATCTCCAGAATTATGCTTCATAGTTACGGTTTTAACTGGTATTAAATATTTAGCGTTTTCCTCATCATCAGAACCATTTACTGGATTATCAGTATATACTCCACTAATTAATCCAAAACCGAGGATAAATATAAAAATACCTACCCCAGCTATTATTGTTAATTTTTTGTTGAACACTTTATAACTCCATTTAATGAGAGTGTGGTTTTAGTTTTTTTAAAAAATTTTATATGTTTCAGATAAAATTTTATTTGTTTCTAAAGTAAAACTCCACACTTACTCATTTAATTATACAATTGATAATTAGTTCAAATAATAAATAGAACTAAAAAAATAACAAAATAAATAATAGCTAACAAATACCTAGTTCACACTAGATAGTATAACTATCAAACAATTGTTTTAAAAAGAGTTCAAGTGTTCTTTTCCATTATCATGATGTTCCATGAAAATTTTTATGAAAAGCAAAATAGTAAAAATTGGTTTAGGACACGACTGGAAATCCCAAATAGTCGAAGCATCCTCATCATTATCAACCCTATTAAAGTTAAGATTAGTTACTTTCTTTATAAGGTTATTGGAATTTCCATTACCCTGCCCATTTAAATTTGAGTTTGAGTGAGATATTAAAAGTACAATATAATTGTTTTTATGATCATTAATGTCATTATAATATCCTTCATAATTATCAGAATTATAATTAGAATTATAATCTTGGAAAATTGAATAAAAACTACTATAATCAATAGTATCTAAGTTAGTGGATTTTTCTGATATTTTATATAAATTATCTCCATTATCTCTTAGATAATAAACATCACTATTTTTATAATTATCATTGAAATGATTCTCATTATCCTCATGAGAAGGTTCACTATTTGAAAGAGAGTCATTAGGTGTTAAAGGTCGGGCCACACTTGGATTACCAACAGTACCAACATTATAAGAATTCGAATCGGCACCATTATTAACAGTGCCCCCTGAATTTTTTGTGTCAGTTGTAACATTAAAACTTCCAGAACTGTTAGTTTCATTTGATATATTTTGGATAGGTTCACTGACAAATTCACTATTATAATCTAAATTATCAGCAGTGACAGTATCACTACTTGTAACAATTTCATTATCAACACCATAGACATTAGCTATGGAAAAAAAGGATAATACTAAAAATAACACAAATAAACCTGCTAAAATAAAAGACCTTCTTCTTTTATCAAGTTTTTGTTTATAAGTTTTCATATTATCACAAATATTAAACAAAATATCAATATTAAGTTAAGTTTAAGTATATAATATTATACTTTATAAAATTTGTATTATATAAAACTATTGTTAAAAATATCAAAAATAGATAAAATAAACGAATAATATCTCAAAAAAGCAAGAACTAAAACAAAAATTAATTAAATTAATATAAAAAAAGAAAAATAAAAAAAGAAAAAAGATAAGAAAAAGTACTTATTGGAATTATCCGAATAAAGCACCTAATCCAGCTGCAGCTTCTTCTTCAGCTGCTTCGTCATCTTCTTCTTCCTCTTCTTCTGGTTCTTCAGCTGCTGCTTCAGTAGCTGCAGGAGCTGTACCAGTAGCTGCTACAGGAGCTGCTGCCATAGCAGTAGTTGCCATAGCTTCTTCAATATCGACGTCTTCTAAAGCTGCAATTAATGCTTTGATTCTAGCATCATCTGCATCAATTCCTGCTGCTTCGATTATACTTTTAATATTTGATTCATTAATATCTTTATCTGCACTGTGCAAAATCATTGCTGCGTATATATATTCCATGTTTTCACCTTAATATTTAATTATATTTAAATTAATTTTGTAAAGTTTGTAAACAAACCTTGTAAAAGTTCAACAATTAGTTGAATTAATTAAAAACTCTAAATTTTGATTTTTATAATATTTTGATAAATATAGTACTACCCAAAGAGAGCTCCAAGGCCTGCAGCTGCTTCTTCTTCTGCAACTTCATCATCTTCCTCTTCTTTCTCTTCTCCTTCATCTTCCGAAGTTTCTTGTGCTTGTTCAGCTACAGGAGCTTCAGCTACTGGAGCGTTAGATAATTTTTCAAGAAGTTCATCGTCAAGTACACCTTCAGCACCTGCTACTGCACTAGCTAAAGCTAGCATTTCAGCATTTGCAAGAGCAATTAAAGGTTCAGTTGTCTCTGATGTAAGAATTCCTGCACTCATAGCTAAGTTAAATGACTTGCTATTAGCATTTTGGATAATTGTAACAATAGTTTCTTTAGTAGGTATTGCCGCATTAACAGAAAGGTTGAATGCCTGAGCAATAGCTCCTTGTAGATCAGCTAATGTTGCTTCTTCATCAACAGTTAATAAATCAGAAGTATAAATAGCAGCATCTTCGTAAGCTGCTTGTAAATCAATTCCTACTTCCATAGGTTGAATATCAAGTCTTGTTAACATACTAGCTACTTGTTTAGAAACTGGTTCACCAGCTTTAACAAGAATATGTTCTTTAGAAACTACAATTTTTCCTTTATCAATTTTTGCAGGTATTCCCACTTGCTGTAATTCACCAAGTAATGGGCCTGGTTCAAAACCAGTATCCCCTTCAGGTACAATAATATCAGCATCAGGAACATTTCCAGCTTTTGCAGGAGCTGCTGTTTTACTATCTTCCAATATTTTGAACAACTTGAAAGGATTCATATCAGTGAATACAATTGCAGGTTGACCATCCATATGATTAGAAAGATCTACAATGTTTTCTTTCTTGTTATTACAGTCTTCAAAGGCTAAATCCATTAAGTTCTTTTTAGACATTCTAATAATAGCTTTGCCTTGTAAAGATTGTCTCATCTTTTGAAGCTGCTTTGCAGGTATGTTGAGTAAGTTAACTATACCAACTACTTCATGAGAATCAATCAAACTTTTAAGTTCTTTAACCTCTTCTTTTTTCCATTCAGCAACGTGAGCCATTTTAAATCACCCTCACTACTGAACCCATTGTTGTTTTAACAAACATGGACTTTATTTGATTTCTACCTTTTTCTAAATTGCGGTCTAAGACTGCGAGAACTGCATCTATATTTTCAGCTATTTGCTCGTCACTCATATCTTGGGTTCCAACTAAAGCTTGAATACTTGCTTGGTCTTTAACACCTACTTTTACAGTACTTCGTAATCTTTCGATTATTGGTTCTGCTTTAGCACTAGCAGGTACTGGTTTAGGCATTTTTTTCCTTGGACCTAAAACTGGCCCTAAGAATCTACCAACAAGTGGCATCATATCAGCCTGAGCTACAAAGAAATCATGAGCATTAGCTATTTTTTTAGCTTGCTTCCTATCTTTACCAATTTCTTCTAAGTCTACTTTAGTCACAACAAGATCGATACCAGCATCTTTAGCCTGAACTGCTAATTCCCCATCAGCGATAAATCCGATATTAACGTCTTTACCACGTCCATTAGGGAGAGCAACTTCTTCATCAAACCGATTTTCTGGTTTTTTGACGTCTAAATCTTTGATGTTAATAATAACATCAATAGATTGTGTGAAGTTTCTCGGCTTAGATTCTTCTTTCGCCTTCTTCACCGCTTCCATAATCTCTTGTGTCATATAAATCCTCCATGAACTTTAAGTCCATTATTGGATATTTATCTGGTTTCATGATCAACTGAAAATCAATTAAGTATTTTAATTTAAATTTTATTAATTAATTTTATTAATTAATTTTATTAATTAATTTTATTATTATCTAAATAATTTAAACATAATTAAATACTGTAAATATTGATTTAATCAATTGTATGAATTTGAATGTATCAATTACTTAATGTAACATCATCTACATATAAATATTTAATTTATAAATTTTTAAATTATTATAAAATTTTTAAATGTTAAATGTTATTATAATTATAATTTATTTAAGCTTTTAAATTTTTATTATTAAATATTTTAAAAATATATTAAATATAATTATAAAGATATTGATACTTATTCTACAAGAATATCGTCGTATTCTCCAGCATCAACAGCTTTTTGGGTTTCTCTTGGATCTTTACCATCTACAGTAATCCCCATACTTACACAAGTACCCATTACTTCCTTAGCACCATGCTTATAATCATTAGCTAAGAGAGTCTCGAACTTCATTTTAGCTACTTTTAAAGCTTGTTCTACTGATAAATCAGCAACTTTATCTAAACCTGGGTCTTGGGAAGCTTTTTCTATTTTGAGCTCCTCCATAATAAGAGCTGTGGTTGGAGGAGTACCTATTTCAACTTCAAAATCTTTAGTATCACTATCAATGATGATTTTTACTGGTACTTTCATCCCTTCAAAGTCAGCACTTTTACTATTAATTTGCTCAACAACTTGCATCATATTAAGCCCATATGGACCGATAGCTGGACCTAAAGGTGGTCCTGGAGTTGCACTTCCCCCTTCAATAAGAATTTCAACAGTATCTTTAGCCATTAGTCAGCCTCCTTTTGTATAATTCTAATTTGATCTCCTTTAACAGTCACAGGAATTGGCACCGCAGCTTCTATTAGCTCAAGAACAACATCTTCACGAGATTCATCTATACGAACCACTTTAGCTCTTTCTCCTTTGAAAGGACCAGATATAAGCTCTACGATACTTCCCTTCTGTATAGAAGATATAATAGGTTCTGGATTTAGGAATTTTTTAACCTCTTCAAATGTAACAATATTACCGTCCTCAACACTTCGAGATTTGCCCTCAACGATTCCTCTTAAATGAGGCACTTTAAATGCAGGATTTTTCATATCTATTTTAGTTGAAGATTCTACTAATATATAACCTTTCAAGG
>Ga0123356_10004843_pt1 | contig 13847 bp, 18 predicted proteins | sample TergutEmb28metaG_2_FD_92546 | JGI IMG/M metagenome (GOLD analysis project Ga0123356, IMG submission 92546) | Embiratermes neotenicus P3 segment gut microbial communities from Petit-Saut dam, French Guiana - Emb289 P3 | ecosystem: Host-associated > Arthropoda: Insects > Digestive system > Gut ...
TAGCGTATAGCGAAGACGGAACGCCGCCCCACGCAGTCGGTGCGCGCCCAAGACGCTTCCGCCCTGCTCGGCGTGGTTTGCTGATGCGAGATGGGAGTTATTGCGATGGCGAGGCTTCGTTTGGGGAAACGTAAAGCATTGCTACTCCAAACGAAGCGCGGGCCGCCTGAAGGCGTAGCTTGCCCCCCTCCGGCGGAGCCTGCGCTCTCCTCTGTCGAGCTGTCTACCGGATGGATTTGGGTTTATGCTTGAATGGATACTGCGATCAGTCCGCCTTTGCTTCGCGACGCCGCTAATCGTGCAAAATCACTAGGCACTAGTTGGAAACTTCTATATTAACCACATAAGGAATCGACCCACCCTCGGTCGCCTGCGTCTGATGGAAAAAAGTATCCGATTCAACGCCGGCTTCGATGACCGGGGTGGCCTCGCCCGCAACTACGGCGCCAAGATCGCGAACCGGCTGACCTATCATGTCGCCGCCAAAGCGTATAAGGTTTGCGTTCCCGGCGGCGTCAAGCGTGCGGTGCTCGCACTCGTCGATATTGACTTCAAGTCGTGGTATTACCGAATTCACGCCAAGCCCGCGGACGTTGACCTTGCACCGCAAATATCCGTCCCAGCGCTCGTTCCTGGAAACGAATTGACCTATGGGACGCAGGCTAAAGGAAAAGTTCAACTCCTCGGGCGGGGCAAGACAGAAAATCTGCACCCTGTTCCTGTCGGGCAAGGTTTCGTAAAACTGCGTAGCGGTCGAGGAATAGCACGGGAAAGTCGTAAGATATATTCCGCGATAAACAACGCGGCTTCGGGCTGAATCGTGGTTAAGCGAAACTACATAGCGCGTATCGGACACTCCGAACCCGCGCACCCAAGATTGAGCGCACACATCGGAAAACGCTAAAACTGAAACTAACAAAACAAGTGCGAAAAACTTCCTCATCTCACCCGCCCGTCGGTCGCCAAGTCAACGGAAACCTTTTCGATCTTATCGGAAAAACGCAGGATTTTATACGAGAAGTATGCGGCCTCGCCCGGGGCAAGCCGTGCCGCCTCGACCTCGCGTTCTTGTTCTTGCATCACGCGCCCCTCGCGGTTAAGCAAACGAACCATTATCTTCGGCACGTCGCGCACGACTGGCGAATTGTTTATGACCGACCCGCGCACCATTATATAGTCGCTAAGCCCCTCGCGGAAATATTCGGGAGTTTTGGAGATTTCTATATAAAGGTCGGTGGGTTTTTCGGCGACGATTTTACGCGCGCCCATATAATGCTCGAAGACAAGAACGCACGCCGCGGCGACGACGGCGCCGGCGATAGCCCAAAGGACGGCCTTTAGGATACCTATACCCGGACGCCCGCAACGCTTCGAGGGCGCAAGACCGAGGCTTCGCATAAGCTTGCCCTTGTCCATGTCGGATTCTTTGGCGGGAGCGGTGGTGGGGGTAGCGGCCGGCTGGACCGACGCGACGCCCGCAGGCGTCCATTCGTATCCACATTCGGAACAGGAAAAAATCTCGAAACCGGACAGGGCGGAGGAGTCCACGTTATACTCGGTCCTACATTTCGGACAAGTTATAATCACGTCTCCTCCTCCACTATGCCGTCATTCCGGGCTTGACCCGGAATCCAGGCACAAAATAAACTACCTCTCGATTACGCGCACTTCATGCACGGCTACATCGCCGACGATGCTCGAAAGCGCGATTCGCGAAGCGGGCATTCCCATGTCGGAAAGCGCCTTGACGACACCGCGGACATATTTCTGGGTATCGGCAGAGCTTTTGCCGCGCGGCGTCACGCCGACAACTTCGAACGTCGCGGCGGGATTGCGCTCAAGCGAACGCGAGGCGGCTTGAAAAAGCGGCTCCTCGAACATCATATCCGCACGGTCGAACCTTAGGACGACGATGGGACGCAAATCGCTGGAAACTCCACGAGCCGAAGGCGCGAGTTCACTACCGAGCCTTGCGCCAGAGGCGGCAGGGGCTGCGGCAGCCTGGTTAAAAACCGGCGCTTCGCGGGTGAAGACGGGGCGGCTGGGTGCTGCCTGGGGCGCGAAATCGCGCGCTGCTTCTTCGCGGAATGATTTGAATGCTTCATCGCTCGAGAACATGGATCCTCCGCCGGCAAAGAAATCGCGCGTCGAACCCGAGCCGAACAAGCGGCCGTTCCTTATGTTAAGCGCAAGGTCGTTAAGGTTAGCGCGCTCGCCTTCGACGTATGCGATCTGGCGCTCGGCCTCGCGGTCTACGTTGCGGGCGAACGATTCGATTTCGACACCGATGGATTTAGCTTCTTCCTCAAGTGCGGCAAGCTGCTTGTGCTCGTCCTCGGTGGCACCGCGGATTGCGAACGAGGCGCGTATGGATCCTACCATATAGTCTACCATCGAGGCGTCCGATTCGATGTCGGCGACAAGGCGCTTGAGGTCGAACGCGATCTCGCTTACGTTTTCAAGACGCGAGCGTGCGATACGCCACTGGTCCATAAGCTCGGGATTGCCGGGGGTCGTGCCCTGGCTAAGTTTTGCCGAGATCTGGGCGACGGTTGTGCGGTATTCCGCGACTGCCGCGTTGGTGTCCTGACGCATTTTGGCAAGCTGATCCTGGCGGCCCGAGATCACGCCGCGAAGCTGTGCCTGCTCGGATTTGAAGTTTTCGATTTTATTCTTGACGAATGTCTGGCCGAACGCGCCGTCTGCCGAGCCCTTGCGCGAACCGGATCCGCCGAAAAGGCTATCCGAGGTCGAGCTGCAACCCGCAAGAACTACTGCAAGCGCCAAGGCTGCGAAGTTTTTCATTTTCATTTTGATTTTCCCCATTGTTTTGTTAATTAACTCTACGGAATCTACCACTTTGAAAAAAAATTGCAAGAGGTTATTTTATGAAAAAGGGCGCCGCGGAGCGCCCCTATGGGAAAACCCCTAATATCACTATTTTCTAGGTTTCATCGATTTCTCGCCTTCCTTGGCATCCGCGCACATCTGCCACCAGATTGCAAGGGCGGGCACAAGGAAGAACACGCCGGTCAACACCTTCCATGTCGAAAGCAGGTTTAATACGAACAAATACGCGGTCATTCCGCCAAGGCCGGTGAAGCTTTCAATCATACCGATATACCACCCGGTTCTTGAAAGACACCATATCAGAGTTATAAGCACATAGTTTATAAGCGCCGCACGGAAAAGTATGTTTCTTGCTATTCTCATTTTTATCTCCTTTGTTGGTTATAAATAGATTATAATAGAATAGAGAAACCCCGACAATAGGTAGATAGTCGTCCCAATCAAGAATATAGAAGCAACGCGCCGCAGGCGGCCAACGCACGCCCCCACCCGGGCGTTGGCTCGAACAAGTTCTCACCTGCCCGGGACGTGCTTTTGGCCTATTACGAGAATTCCGAACGCAATTTGCCACCCAACTTCTTCGCAGCTTCCATCGCCGCCGCAACCGCAGAGTTTATCTCGTCATCTGTAAGGGTCTTATCCATAGACCCGATTTCAAGACGTATCCCCATCGAACCTTTATACACGTCGAAAATCTTTACGTTCGTAATAAGCGGGTTTTTAAGCGCCACGATCGCGGCCTTCACTTCGCCCATTTTCGCACTGTCGGCAAATTCCATAGAGAAGTCGCGCTCGCTGCTCGGATACTCTGAAATCACAAGCGCTTTTTTTGCCGTCGACTTCGCCTCCTTGACAACGATAGCCGACAGGTCGAGCTCGAAGAAGACTACCTTTTCTTTGACGTCGAATTTTTTGACGGACATGGGATGAACCTCGCCGAAAAGCCCAAGGCGCACAGGCCCCTGATAAATCCAGGCGGACGCATAGGGATTGACCCAATCCGGCAGTTTTTCCACCGACAATTTCAAATTCCCGACATTCACATTATATGTTTCAAGAACAGCCCAGGCCGCAGCCTTCGCGTCCTGAACCTTGACGCCAATATTCGGAATTTCCCAAGCACCGTCGCCGGCAACGCCATAGCTCACGCCCGAGGCATATACCTTCTGCTCCTCGGGTTTAACGCCGAAAAACACGGGACCGATTTCGAAAAGCGATAAAGCCCGCACCGACTTCGTGATATTCGCGCGGCATGCGACAAGCAAATTTGGAATAATCGAAGTTCGCATGACGTCCAGCTCTTCGATAATAGGGTTGAGAAGCTTCACGCCCTTCCCGACAAACGCCGTCTTGGAATTTTCAAAGCTCCATGTATAGCACTCGATATATCCCATCGACGCAAGCACTCGCCTCGCGTCGGATTTCTTGCGCTGCGGAGCGGTAAGCACGGGCTTGAAATCCGTTGGCATGACCGGCTCGGATGGCAGCTTGTCGTATCCGATTATACGCGCAAGCTCTTCGGTGATGTCCTCTTTGGCCACGATGTCCGCACGCCATGACGGAGGAGTGATGACAAGCACGCCCTTGCCCGCCTCGACCTTGCAATAAAGGCGTTCAAGAAGCGTCTTCATCTCGTTCGCGTTCATCTCGACGCCTATGCGCGAAACGAAATACGCGGGGTCGAAATCGATTGTATAAGGCTTGTAAACCGACTTGCCGGATTCGATAAGCTCGCCGCATTCTCCACCGCAGATGTCAAGCACGATCGAGGTCGCGATGTCGGAACCTGGCACGACGAATTCTGCGTCCACTCCACGCTCGAAACGGAATTTGGAATCGGTGTTTATGCCAAGCATGCGGGCGGTTTTTCGTATATGCGCCGGCTCGAACCAAGCGGACTCAAGCAATACGTTTTTGGTGTTCGCATCGCATGCGCTAAGCGCTCCGCCGATCACGCCCGCAAGCGATTGGATTCCCGCATCGTCGCAAATCACGACATCGCCGGCGTTTAGGACATATTCCACGCCGTCAAGCGCGGCGAATTTTTCTCCGGCCTTTGCGTGGCGCAATACTATGTCGCCCTTGATCTTGTCCGCGTCGAAAGCGTGCATTGGGCGGCACATGTCGTTGCACATGAAGTTGGTCATGTCGACAAGCGGGGATATGACCTTCGCTCCGATTCCGTTAAGGTATGCGACAAGCTCGGCGTTGGAACCGCTGTTGTTCACTCCGCGGATCTCGCGCAACGTGAAATGACGCGCTACGTCGGACGCTTCGTTTATGATTTTGATGGTCGATTTGAATTTAGCCTTTATAGTGGGCATCTTGACGCCCTTGAATTCTCCGTATCCGCCCGCGGCCAAATCGCGCGCGATTCCCTGAACTCCCAAATAGTCGGGACGGTTCGCCGTGATTTCACCCACGAATAAAACATCAAGGTTAAGGTATGGCGCGACCGGCGCACCGACCTTGGCGGATTTATCAAGCTCTATGATTCCCTTATGCTCGTCGGATATGCCAAGCTCGCGTTCGGAACACATCATGCCGTTCGATTCGACGCCACGGACCTTTACGGTCTTAAGTTTTGTTCCGTCGGGCAAGGTGGTGCCGGGTTTTGCGAATGCGCCCTTAAGCCCGAGTTTCACGTTCGGCGCAGCGCATACGACCTGAACCGGCGAAGCGTCGCCAAACGCTACCTTAAGAACTTTCATGTGGTCTGAATCAGGGTGTTTTTCAACCGCTACGATTTCGCCGACTACGACTTCGCCAAGCTTTGCGGCCGGGTCGATTACGTCCTCGATCTCAAGGCCGAGCATGGTAAGCGCGTCGCCCAACTCCTGCGCGGAGTATGTCGTTTTCAAATATCTTTTAAGTGCGGAAAGTGTGAATTTCATGATCTATCTCCTGCTAAGTCCGGCGGCAAGCGTAGGCACGTCGCCCGCATCGAAGCCGTAATATGATAACCAGCGCGCGTCGCCCTCGAACATCTTGCGCATGTCGGGTATGCCGTATTTAAGCATGGCAAGGCGCTCTATGCCCGTGCCGAAAGCGAAGCCCTGATACTTTTCCGGGTCGACACCTACGTTGCGTAGCACTTGCGGATGCACCATTCCGGCGCCAAGGATTTCCAACCACCGCTTGCCGTTCGGCCCGATTTTAAGCTCTCCGTTTTCGATCGTGCAACGAATGTCGACCTCGACGGAGGGCTCTGTGAAGGGGAAGTAATGCGGCCGCAGCTTCATCGGCACATCGTCGGTTTCGAAAAATGCCTTAAGAAAATCCTCAAGGCAGCCCTTAAGGTTAGCCATGGAAACTTTCTCGCCGATATAAAGCCCTTCGATTTGATGGAACATAGGGCAATGCGTGGCGTCCCAGTCGCAGCGATAAACTCGACCCATAGTGATTATTTTTATGGGCGCTCCGTTTTCTTCCATAGCGCGTATTTGCACGTCGGATGTTTGGGTGCGAAGCAAATGGTCTGCGTCGATAAAAAATGTCGCCTGAGAATCGCGCGCCGGATGTTCCGGGGTGAAATTAAGCGCTCCGAAGTTGTGCCAATCGTCCTCGATATCCGGGCCCTCTGCCATCTTGAATCCCATTCGTCCGAATATTTGGACAAGCTCGTCCTGGACTTGCGACAAGGGGTGGATTTTTCCGCGCCGCGCGCCTTCGTATGACAGCGAAACGTCCGCCGGATTTGCGGCAAGTTTTGCGTTGATTTCCACCGACTCGAGCGATGATTTGCGCGCCTCGATTGCCGCCTCTACCGCCTCGCGTATAACGTTAAGCTCGGCACCTCGCGCCTTGCGTTCCACCTCGGGCATAGCGCCAAGGGTTTTCAACGCCGCCGCCAACTCGGACGATTTGCCAAGCGCCGCAACACGCGCCGCCTCCAAATCTTTAAGCGTCCCCGCCGCCTCAATCGCAGCCAACAATTTATTTTTATCAATCATTTTTTACCTCTTGCTATTTTTTTAAGTTTTTCTATGAGCTCCTCGCTCCAATGACCATGGTCCGGCACGATGACAAGCTTCGATTTCGGCAACGCCTTGTGAAGCGCCCACACGCCCTCCATGGGACATACCATGTCGAGCCTGTTGTGCACCATGTCGCATGGGATATGCGCGATTTTTTTTGCGTCGGCAAGAATCTGGTTCGGCCTCAAAAACCCGTTGCTAAGGATATAGTGCATGTATATCTTGAACGACTTTATGGCGTCGTCTATTTTTTCCTTGGGCGGCAATTCGAATTTCGGCTCGACGCTTCCAAGCATGAATTCGAGGTTGGCGTAATACTTCACCGCCGCCAAAGCGTCTGCGCGACGGCCGGAGCCAAGGAGCTTGCTGTAATACTCCTCGACGCTTTTTCCGCGATAGTCCTTTTCAAGCTCGTCCACCATGTCGGGGTAATAGGTCCGGGCGCACGCAAGCGGCCATACCCAATCGTGCGGCCGCGCAATGAACACCATGCTGATTATTATGCGCGAGACAAGCGCCGGATTCTTTTGCGCAAAAAGGACGGCCATTGCCGAGCCCCACGACCCGCCGGCCACGGTGATTTTTCCCCTAACGTTCAAATGGGAAAGCAGCTTCTCCGCATCGCTTAACAAATCGGCCGTAGTGTTGTGGGCAAGCAAATCCTTGAACCGGGATTTTCCGCAACCCCTTTGGTCGAAAAGAATCACTCGGTTTTTCGAAGTGCCATACGTCGCCGCATGCCTCGCCTTCGACGAACTTCCGGGCCCGCCATGGAAGCAAAGCACCACCGGCCCGTCGGTGCGGCCGTATTGGTGATAGTAAATCTCGTGCCCCCCGCCGACCGCAAGCCATCCGGCGTCGAACGGTTTTGGATCCCTGGCAAATAGTCCGAATAGCATGTTTACTCCTCAAATTTTTCAAATAAAATATTTCGCACTTCCTCGACCGAGTATTGGTTTTTAGCGATGTCTTCTATTTTTTTGGCATAATATAAATCTTCCAACTCAGAAACAGGCAAGGTTATCGAATTCAAATGACACAATACGGCGAAAACCACAAATGCCGTCCTTTTATTTCCATCTGAAAAGAAATGTCCTTTTACAAGCGAACGCACAACCGAAGCAATTTTATCCTTTATATCATCATGATAATCGACGGAGGCATAAGCACCTTCTACGCTGTCGCGATATTCCGGACTATCCGTAATAACGCGGTGTATTAGGTTTATGTCATGCGCGGACAGAATATGCATTATTTATCCTTAAGATATTCTAGCCCTTTGGCCATGGTTGTTTTTAATGTGTGTATCATTCCAATCGTCTGCGAAGTCGGCGCGACCTTGACCGAGCCGGCAACCACCGCCTTCTTGTCCACCTTGACTTCTTTCTTCTTGTCCACCATATTTTTCTCCAAATTAAAAAGGGAGCCGGAGCCCCCTTAATTCTAGCATAACTGCGCCCAGGGGGCAAGGGTTATGCGGGCCTCTTGATAAATCGTTTGACCTGTTCGACCACGGCCTTGAAGGCTGCGGGCTGGTTTACTGCCATCTCGGCCAAAACCTTGCGGTCAAGTCCGATGTTGGCGGCACCAAGCGCCTGAATGAAATCGCTATAGACGATTCCCTCTTGGCGGACTGCGGCGTTGATTCGGGTGATCCAAAGCGAGCGGAAGGTCGACTTCTTCTTGCGACGGTCGCGGTAGGCATACTGCAAACCCTTCTCGACGCGCTCGTGCGCGATTCGGTAGCATGTCCCGGCGCGGCCGCGATAGCCTTTCGCCAGTTCCAAAACCTTCTTGTGTCTTGCGTGTTTAATAGTTCCACGTTTAATTCTTGCCATCTTAGCCTCCTATTTCAAGCCGTAAGGCATAAGCATGGTTATAAGATTCGCGTCGCCCTTTTCAAGGAATTGGGCCTTGGTCGCTTGGTTAAGCGAGCGTTTCGAGCGGCGGCGCATGAAGTGGTTGTGGTGCGCCTGCTGGCATTTGATTTTGCCGCTGGCGGTCGTCCTGAATCTAAGCTTCAGGGAGCTTTTGGTTTTCAGTTTTGGCATTTTCAACTCCTGTTAAGGTATATACAAGACGCCAAGGCAGCCATAAGCCCGGGTCGTCGAACCGGCTATTTATACAAGGCTAAATAGTTTTTGTCAAGCGCTTATCTTGGCTTATCGGATAACACCGCGGCCGCTCCTGCCGGCAAAGTCGGAATTGGCGACGGCGCAGTCTTAAGGGCGAACCCATCGTTATTTTCACCGCCGAACAAACCGCATGCGTTGCATTTTGCCCCATCGCAAATAACTTTGTTTTTCTTACAATCGGATGTTTTTCCATTCATCGTATAACTCCTTACTTCGTCTTCTTCTTCGGCAAAACTACCTTAAAAAAGTATTGTTTAGTAGTCATTTTCGCGCCTATGGGATCCGCGCATCTAGCCTCGACAACATTCTCTTTGAATTCTATGACTGCTTGGGGAAACTTTGCCTCAAGCTCGCGTCTTTTTTCATCCGCTTTCCTACAAGTGCCTTCGCACCCGCCCGCACTTCTGCAGGTTTTAAGACATGGCCATACATCGCTCATGCTATTCCTGGTGCCATCGTTTCTAGGAAGGTCCTCGTGAACTTTCGAGAAGTGGAACTCGCCGCCTGCCGGTTTTTCCTTAAGGCACTCGGAGTATTTGTCGCATTCTGTGCAATATTTCATTTTTTTAATCCTTTTTATAGACACAATATACCCCCCCCCATTATATTTTGTCAAGTCAAAAACTCTCTTGACCAAGCAAAGTCCACGGACTATAATCCGAAAACCAAAGGGAGTATACAAATGGACGAACTATTTGGCCGCGCGAAAAAAAAGGGAATCAAAAGATGGATTGCCGAAATAGGCTATGCGATCAAGCGCCGCATATTCAAGATCGCGGATATATATAAGGATCGCCCGGACACCTCGAACCTCGAGTTCGTAATCTTGGCGGCGGGCAAGTCTACGCGTAATTATCCGCACTCCAAGGGGTTGCCGCACAAATCGCTTGTTCCGTTCGGCTCGCGTAAGGTTATTGACGAGATCATGCGCCAAATCATCGACGCCGGCGGCAAACATATAACCATAGTCGTTTCAAGCCAGGCCACGATCGACGCCTTCGACGCCTGCTTCAAACTCGAACCGGAAATCGAAGCGAAATTTATCAAAAAAGGCGACTCCACCGGCCTTAAACTCCTAAAATCGCTTTATATACCCGAGGACGTCGAGGTGAAATACGTCATACAGGAAAACCCCTCCGGCACCGGCCACGCTGCCGCGCTTGCCTACAAAGGAATCAAAAACACCGGCCGCAACATAGTCATGATATGGCCGGACGACATTCTTCTTTCCGACCGCTATGCCAAATACGCCGAGGATAGGGTCGGCCTTTTCCGCCGCGCGATTACGCGTTATGTTGCCGCGGGCGGCAGGGGTAATATGGTCATCACGCGCCAGGTCCCGGACCCAACCCGCTGGGGTATCGTGGACGAGGGGTATTATATCGAGAAGCCCAAGAGCCCGAAATCGAATGACGCCGGCGTAGGCTTTTTCATATTCGATAAGAAAGTCTGCGACGAGCTTCTAAAAGAGGCCGAGCGCTTCGACAAGGGCGAAGAGGTCCCGGGCCTCGTCGGCGGCGAGCTTACCTTTATCCCCGCGCTTAACCGCATAATCGACAAGGACCCCGATATGATGAAAATCCGCGCGGTCAAGATTTTACCAAGCGATATTTACCTCGACTGCGGCTCGATCGAGGGATACGAGAAGGCGCTTATCTATACGCTGATAAGCGAATCCGAATTCGCGCGTAATAACTTCAAGTTCACGCGCAAATTATTGCCCCGCCTTGAAAAGAATATGAAGGCGGCCGAAGGCTAGGAATGGTATCGAACGAAATCAAAGATTTAATATCCGCCCTCGGCAAAATCCACGGCTTCGGCAACCGCGCGGCTACACGGGCGACGCTACATCTTATCGCAAACAAGGACGCGAAACTGCTCCCGCTGATCGACGCGCTTAGCAAGGTCGCAAGCAACATCACGAAATGTGCCTGCGGCAATTACGACACGAAATCCCCCTGCTCCATCTGTGCGGACAAAGGACGGAACGAGCGCGAACTTTGCATCGTCCCGGACATAAGCTCGCTTTGGGCGATTGAGCGCGGCGGATTCTATAGGGGCAAATATCATATCTTGGGCGGCATACTATCCGCGATAAACGGTATAGAACCCAAAGACCTCAACCTCGCAACACTCCCCGACCGCGTTGCGGAAGTCGCCGAAGTGATCCTCGCCCTGCCGTCCACCATGGAGGCGAACATCACCGCGAATTATATCTCGCAAATCCTAAAGCCGACCGGCGTGAATATCACCGAGCTGGCGCACGGAATCCCTATGGGCGGCGAACTGGACTATCTCGACCCGCAAACGCTCGAAGCGGCAATCACACATAGAAAGAAAGTATAACGATGATTACTGAAAATTTTATTCTCAAAAACGCAAGCGGCCTTGAGCTCGAGGCCAGGATCGAGCGCGACGAAACCCGCGCCAAACAACCTCTGGTTTTTATCGCAAGCAACCTTTCTTCCGAAATGGACAGCAGCATTTCCCAGCGCGAATTCAAATCGATATTCATAAAACATGGCTTAGCGGTCATGCAGATGAACTTCCGCGGCGTCGGCGAATCCGACGGCGACGTCCGACACACGACTACCACAGCCGGGCTCGAGGATTTGCGCGCGGCAACGGATTATATCAAAACCCTGCCGTGGGTAGAATATGTCGGCCTTATCGGAAGCCTTTTCGGCGGCGACCTTGTTTTTCACGAGGTTGCCGAACGCCCTGCGCTTGATTACAAATTCTTGATTTTGCAATCCGCGCGTATAGACACGGCCGCCCGCTATGAACGCGACAACTCGATCGATTTCGAGGCATGGAAGCAAAACGGTTATATCGTTTCCGTCTGCAATACCCACCACTATTCCATGTATACGGATGCACTTAACTACAAGCCTTGGAAGGTCGCGCGCAACATCAAGATTCCGACATTGATAATGTATGGCGAGTTCGATACGATCTGTCCGCGCGAAATCGCGGAAAAGGCGCATAAATCCATACCGAATTCTACTCTTGTTATGATGTCAAAGCTTGATCATAAATACGATGTCCAAGTCGGCGAGGCCCTGGATAAATGGCTGGGCGAGCTTAAGTAAGCGGCGGACCAAGAACGTCCGGGCGGGCAGTTTCAATATGCGTTATCTTAATTTTGTTGTGTCATTATAAATCCGCAGCACCTTCTCGCAAACAGCGTCTTCGCTCATGTTGGTAGTATCAATCCTTATCGCGTCCGAAGAAGGAAGCGCGGGCACGACCGGGTCCCGCTTCTCGAATTCCTCCCGCATGACAAGCGATTTTACGGTATCGGAAAAGGCGACCCCGGTTCCAAGCTTCACCGCGTCCCCATGCTTGCGTGCGAAACGCACGCCGTCGTGCGCGTCAAGCCATATCTTCAATGGGGCGAACGGGAAAAGCTGCCCCTTGCCACGCCCCTCGAATATCATGGGTTTGTTGCCAAGCCGATACGGCTGTAGCCTAAGGAATTCTATTCCCCAACTCGACACCTCGGGCACCGAGAAAAGCCGCACGGCCCCGCGGGCGTATTTCTCATTTTGGATTACATGGGACTCGAGCATGCCTTCGATTACGCTCCAGGCAAGCTTGTCCTTGTTTATTTTTCCGACGACCGCCTTGGGGTCCGCAATCTTGTTTAGCTCCATATAATACGCAATCGCCCGGAACAAGGCACCAAGCGAAACCACCTCGGCGTCGATTTTCTTAACCAACTTTTTGGAAAGCACGGTTTTCCCGGTTCCCGATAGGCCGTCAAGGCACATGACGAATCTGTTCATAGCTTTACCCTTTGGACAAAGCCACTCTACCCCCCCCCATAATTTGTCAAGTAATTTCTAATAGGAAAACTAACCCCTACGAAATCGTCAGTTTGCGCGAATAGCAAGCTTGCAAAGGAATCTTTGAGGGAGTGGACCTGATGCTTCCATGACCGAAAGGATTACCTGCGGCAAGCGAAGCTAGTCGTGCAAAATCACGACTTCCGACCAAGGCCGGATTTTTTTGCAAGCTCCGAACGCACCTTCGCATACTTGGGCGCGACCATCGGATAGTCCGGCGGCAGGCCCCACTTTGCACGATACTGCTCTTCACTCATCTTGTATTTGGCCTTAAGATACCGCTTTAGCATTTTCAACTTCTTGCCATCTTCCAAACAAACGATATAATCGTCGCCCACCGACTCGGCCACGCGCTGTGCCGCACCGGAATCTTCCCCAAGACTTTTGAATACTTTATAGACATTTGCGATTACTTCGCCGATATTTTCACGATCACCAAGGCCGGCACACACCTGCGCCGTAGCCATTATCAAAGTTTTGTTTCTAACCATTTCTATACCTCGATACCATGCCTTTTATACTTGCATTATATGGCGGATTGTTGTAAAAGTAAAGGGTTATGATAGGAAGGATTTACAGCACGCTTAGCTTCGACCCGATTGCCGCACACCCGCTTGCGCTGGGATTTTGGCACCTGGTCGCCCTTGCCGCCTTCTGCTTTTTCCCGGCCTATATAGTCTATGCTAAACAGTCGCTTCGGCGCCACACGATTTACCGCGCCTGCTGGTTGGTATTTGCTGTGTTTTTCGCACGCGTTTTCATGAATGTCGAAAGCATAGATCTAAGACACGGCACGATGGTGGTTTTTTCCAATATCCTTTATATATCCGTGCTTGTCTTCGCGATGATAGATTTACGGGACGAGAAAAAAAACCACGCCCGCCGCAAATCGTTCATGGCGACGTATGTAAAACACCCGCTCGAGGCGTTGGCGGTAAATACCGTATGGAATTTCTGCCGCCTACTCCCACCGAAATGGTCAAGCGGTTTCGGCGGAGCGGTCGGGCGTTTCGTAGGGCGGCTTAATCGCAAATACA
>Ga0123356_10004844_pt1 | contig 13845 bp, 14 predicted proteins | sample TergutEmb28metaG_2_FD_92546 | JGI IMG/M metagenome (GOLD analysis project Ga0123356, IMG submission 92546) | Embiratermes neotenicus P3 segment gut microbial communities from Petit-Saut dam, French Guiana - Emb289 P3 | ecosystem: Host-associated > Arthropoda: Insects > Digestive system > Gut ...
AAGTACTATCCTTGTCGGTATTATGCTCTTCATCTTGATGTAAATGAAACAAACAAGCCGATTATTTTGGATTTGATTAAACTTGAAAAGGCAAGTCGGTAATATGGAAACTAAACTTCTAAATCCAACTGAAATAAAGGTCGCCGCCGAAATTATCAAGCGTGGTGGGGTCGTAGCGTTTCCGACGGAGACTGTTTATGGCTTGGGTGCGGATGCGACCAATGTTGGAGCCATTGAAAAAGTTTTCGACGTCAAGGGTCGTCCTGCGCAGAACCCACTCATAGTTCATTTTGAAAGCCTTGACGACTTGTTCGCACGTATCCCAGAAATGAACGACAACACAAAGAAGGTGCTTCTTAAAGTCAAAGAAGCGTTGACCGTGGTCATTCCTCGCCCCGAATGGATTCCTGCGGTTGTAAGTGCGGGGCTTAACACAGTTGCCGTGCGTGTTCCTGCGTGCGAGTTCGCCAGAAGTTTTATCAAAGCATGCGGGGTTCCGCTTGCCGCCCCGAGTGCAAATGTTTCGGGTCGTCCGAGTCCCACACGCTGGCAGCACGTCCACAGTGACCTTAAAGGCAAAATTGATGCGATGTTCAAGTGCAACCCAACACGTATTGGCGTGGAAAGCACAGTTATTAAAGTCTTGCCCGACAAAATCCAAGTTCTTCGCCTTGGCGGGATTTGCACATTGCAACTTGAAAAAATCATGCCCGTTGAAATCGTAGGCGGCGCAAAAGAAAGTCCAGGCACCCAATTCAAACACTACGCCCCAACATGTAAAATGGTGGTCGCAAAACATGGTTCGGACATGACCACACGCATTCAACAATATATAAAGGACAAGCGTGCGACTGTGCTGCACTGGCAAAGCTCTTCAACAGACTATGGCTCCAAAACCATCTTTCTTGGCAAGACTCCTGCTGCAATTACTCGTAACCTGTACGCCGCCATTCGCCGTGCGGAAAAATCAAGTGACATAATTGTGTGCGAAGGCTTCCCAGAGACGGCAAAATACGAAACTTTGAATGAAAGGGTTGTCAGAGCAGCCGAAGGGGTGATAATATAATATATGACATCAAAAGACATAAGAAAGTACACCCTTATCAGCATTTTAGTTAATTCAAAACCGCAAAGCACCGAGTTGCCGTCGCAAATTGCCGAGCTTGCGCAAATCGATTTTGCCACCGCATTCGAGGTCTGGGAGTTTGTTTTGCATTTTTCGGGTAAGGATTTGTTGAAACTTGAAACCGCACAAAATATCGAAACCAAAGTGTTTGAAAACTTTATCGCCCAGTCCGAGACTAAAACAAGACAACTTTTGGCGGCAAGTGACCCATTACTTCGCCTTATATACGGGGCATGCGCAACAACGTGCACAGGCGTTAATTTGACTACGCTTGTTCATCTTATTCTTTCTGCGAAACTTGATGCCGCAGACGTGGCGCTTGCAGCCGTGCGTTCAAACCCAACTGGCGACTTTGGCGAGCGTATGCGCATCATCGTCGACCTCGTGTTCAAAACCTATTGCGAAACCAAGGGCGTCAAAAAATGCGAACTTAGCCGCAAGCAAAGTGCACTACTTCTTAATTATATCAGCAAGATTAAAGGACCCAACAAGATGCTTCTTACACAAAGAATCAAAGAGTTGTAATATAAACAAAAGAGGGGAACACATGAGCGAAGTAAACAATACGAAAAGATGCCAATGCGGGGCGGCCGTGCAAGACAAGTTCTGTGACTATTGCCGTGCGGATAACAGGACGGGCTTTCAGAAAGGCGCTGACGCAGTCGTAGAGGGCGCAAGCAAAGTAACAGGTCAAATCGCAACCGGCGCAAAGGACGTTGCCACTGGTGTTGCAAAAGGCGTGGTGACATCTATCGCTATTATCTGGACCATTATTGGGATTATAGCGCTTGTAGTAATAATAAGTGTCGTGGTCATCGTCGTGGTTATTGTTAACAACGTGACCTCGCAAATTGGACTATTAAATATTGTTGCGAATTTTTTTCCGTGGATATAAACTTCCTTCATGTTTAGTAGTTGGATATTTTACGTCGTAGTCTTTGTCATCGCACAGATAGTTTTTTTGCAGACGTTTAAGTACGTCACAAGGAATTCAAAGTCCATAGGAGCGTTGACAGTCCTTGTCCAAGTCATAAGCGCAGTAACGGCGGCGATTATGATACCGCTTTTGTTGCCGCTTAAAGGAAGTGTGCCGTCGTTTGGGTGGGCGTGGCCTGGCAAGGCGTGGCTTCCGTGGGTGCTGCTTGGAATATCGTTTGTGTTGTTTGCGGTGAACGACCGACTGGACGCCACCACACGCAAGAACATGGATATCACGGTGGATACAATGTTACACCAGGTGTACCGGATTTTGTTTTTCCCGATGCTTATTTTAATTGTCGGTGCGCCGTTCCGTTGGCCTGCGCTTTTGGGCGGCGTTATCATTGTGCTTGTTAATATGTGGCTTGTGTTCGACAAAGAAAAATTCAAGTTCAATAAATTCGTTTGGATAAAACTTTTGTCTGTTGTATTTTTCGCCGCCGCACTTACAACCCAGTTGTGGTCACTTGATTCGGGGGATTTCAATATTCCGTTTTTCACAGTTTTGTCGTTCGGAATACCTGCATTGATGCTTGCAGGCGTAAAACAGGCAACGCCGTTTTCCGTGGTCAAAGAGATGCGTCGCAAGGAGTGGTGGGTAATCCTGATATGCGGTGTGTCGCAGGCATTGTTTTGCCTTTGCCTTTATGTATTCCTTACACTTGACAGGGCGGCAAGTATCAACGCCAACGCCATCAGTGCCGTCTATGTTCTGCTTAACGTCGTGTTCGCCTACATCTTCTTAAAAGAACGAAGCAAGCTTTTGAAGAAATCCGTCGCCGCCGTTATAATCGTTTTGGCAGTAGTTATGATTGTTACCTCCCCACTTTTTGCGTAGGGGCGGGTATTGACATTGCATTAGCGGGCGTGTATAATCCCATCATGAAATTAACAAAAAACAATATCAAAAAGGGCTACACCGTCGAGGATTTTACAACCGTTGCGCAGGTTGATAATATGCTTTCTAGACATAGAAGGAGGAGGCGTGACTTAATAGACGAAAACCCTCAACCCAACGATTTCGGGAGGCGGATGGACAATCTCAACTTAGAACAAAAAGCATTGTTGTTAAGGAAGTGCGAGCTTGTGGAAAAGGGTTACACCGTCGAGGATTTTACAGATGAAAAACAAGTCGACAGGATGCTGAGAAGAAGTGAAGCAAGACTGGAAGAACTTGAAAGCCAGACACCCGTTGACGCAAAGCGAGTTGCAGCGAATTATCTGGAACAAGACGCACTGTGGAACAGGAAATACGAACTTCATTACGAACGTCATGAAAAAGGAAACTAATTCCTTTTTTTCATTATATCAATAAGCGGCGAGTAGAGGTCGTCCTCTGGCGAAATCGTGAAGTCTTTCATGCTTGCGTTGGCGGAGAACTTTACGCCGTCAAACGCACGCAGAATAACAATTGGAATTCGTTCCGCAGCCTCGCCCATACATAAAACCGCAGCACCCGTAAGTGCGTCGATTATATTAACTTTTGTAACACCCATCTTGCGCCCAAAGATATCGGATTCGCCACGCAGGTCTTTTAGTGGTTCAACACCCGCAAGCCCCGTTGTAATTCCTGTCACGCCCCAACGAAGTGGGGTAGTGTGGCTGTCCGTCGAAACAACTCCTAACCTTTTCACACCATGCTTCTTTATAAGGCGCTGCCGAATCTCGGCGCACAACTTGTCGACGTTTTTTGGCCAAAGGATATAGTGTCCGTCGGCGTTGGACTCGTCTATGCCGGCGTTCGGTATCAATATATTATCAACAACAGTTAAGGTCACCATAAACCCACCACGATGTTTGTATGGCAGATAATGCGTGCTTGCATCTTTAATTAAACTTTCCTTGTCGACACCCTTCACACACCGCCCTTGATGTATCGCCAAGATTTTCGACGTGATAAACACAATGTCGCCGTCCTTGATTTTCAGTTCGTCAATAATATCCCAAATTTCGTCTTTGGGCGGTTTGATTATCCGTGTCTTTATTGGAATAAAATCTAACTTCATTTTTTAAGAACCTTAACGCCATGCATATACTTGTGCAAAGCTTCTGGCACATTTACCGAGCCATCTGCGTTTTGGAATTGTTCGACAATTGCTGGGACAAGGCGGCTTGTCGCAAGACCGCTTGCGTTAAGTGCATGGACAAATTCGTTACCCTGTGCGCCTTTCGTACGAATCATAGCACGACGTGGTTGATAGCAACAGCCATTTGAAATCGAACTTACCTCTTTGTAATCGTTAAGGCTTGGCAACCAAACCTCGACGTCGTAGGTTTTTGCCATAGCGGAACTCATATCGCCGGCGGCAAGAAGTGACGTCCTGAAATGCAGTCCAAGACCTTCGACAAGGAGTTCTGCGTTACGGACGAGTTCTTTGTGATAGTTATCGCTGTCCTCGGCTTTGCAGAATATAAACATCTCGACTTTGTTGAATTGATAGCCACGAATCATACCACGCTCGCTTGTGCGGTAACTTCCCGCCTCTTTACGATAGCACGGCGAGAACCCAGCGTACTTGATAGGAAGTTCATTTGCAGGGATAACCTCGTTACGATGAACGTTGATGAGTGCGGTTTCCGAAGTTGGTAACAGGAACTTGCTTTTTTTAATATCCGCATCGAAGTTTGTGATAAACACATCGTCGGCGAATTTTGGGAATTGCCCTGCGGCATATCCGCTTTCGTAATTAAGGAGGTGGGGGACAAGCATGAATTTGTATCCGTTCTTGATATGGAAGTCAATAAAGTAATTGAGGAGCGCCCACTCTAAAATTGCACCTGTGCCGGTATATATCCACGCCCCAGCACCCGAAATTTTCGCCGCACGTTCATAATCAATTAAACCAAGCGATGTACAAAGTTCGATGTGGTCTTTTGGTTTGAAAGTGAATACTGGCTTTGTTCTGAAACTGCTAATAACCCTATTACGTTCTTTTCCGCCGGCAAGCACGCCTTCCGCAGGGATATTTGGAAACGTCGACATGATATCAAAAACCTTTGTATCAAGTGCACCAAGTTTCGCTTCGCTGTTTACAATTCGCTCGCCGATTTTTTGCATGTCGGCAATTAACTTGTCGGCATTGCCTTTTTCTTTTTTGATGCGTGCAATGTCCCCAGTCACACGGTTACGCTCTGCACGAAGGTTTTCCACTTCCTGCAACAACTTGCGTCGCTCGTCGTCTGCTTTCAGAAGTTCGGTGAAATCGACTTTGTCGACTCGCTTCAAAAGCATCTTTTTTACCCAGTCGGGTTTTGTTCTTATTAAATTTATATCTAGCATGATAACTCCTGAAACAATTATGTATAAAAACTGCTCGCTTGTCAATCATCATGCCAAGGAGGTTCACATATGCAAAGAAACCATAATCAAACAAATACAGCGGCGCCAGCAAGAAACTCGACCCAGATGGAGCGGGCACGCAGACAGGCGGTCGGGATAAGCGCCGTTTTAATGCTTTTCATGTTGACGATTGCTGTCACTGCCACGACACTTGCACTTAATCCGTGGCGACCAGGGGATAACAAACCGCCAGAGGAAGTCAGCGGACCGCTTGTATTCGCTATGCCGCTTAACGTGGAGTTCGACCTTATCAAAGGTTACAGCGAAACAGAACTTCAATGGAACGAAACGGCAGGGCAATGGCAAGGGCATCGTGCGATAAAACTTGCGGTCGGTAAAGGCACACCAGTGCTTGCGACATATGCAGGAACGATTACAAACATCGTCAACGATTCGCTTGAAGGTACGATTATTGAAATCACGCACCGTGACGGAGTTGTGACAAGGTACATGGGACTTGACCCAAATGTAAGTGTCCAGCGCAATACAATAGTCCAGAAAGGCCAGCAAATCGGAACAGTCGGAAACAGGCCAGTTGACCACAAAGACGGTCCGCACGTGAAACTTGAAGTTCTTAGGAACGGTAAAAAAGTCAACCCAGCGGATTATATACCGAACCTGGACGGCGGCAACAAATGAGCGTAGCGAATTTGTCATTCCAAGCGAAGCGAGGAATCACAAGTAATTACAAGTAATACGAAAAAGCGTCACTTGACGCTTTTTTTTGTTTGTGCTACAATGAAAGATGACAACTAAACAACAACCAAAGCCAGCACGAGCAATGCCGTACAGCAACGAAACCGAACAAAGTGTTCTTGGGTGCGTGTTGCTTGACAACAATGCGGGGATTTCAGTGTTTGGTAATTTGACCGAAGATGATTTTTACAGCCCAACACACAAGGTAATTTTTGCCTCGATGAAAGGTCTTTTTGACAAAAACAAGCCTGTTGACCTTGTCACGACAAGTTCGGCACTTGCAGCCACTGGGAAGCTTGAAAATGCGGGCGGCATAGATTATTTAACTGCACTTGCAGACATCGTTCCATCAAGTGCGAACTTGCGCCATTACATCGACCTTTTGAAGCGAGATAGCACGTTGCGCAAGTTAATAACAGTCGGTAATCAAATAGTTTCAGGGTGCTTTGGCACGGACAACGCCCATGCCGCTTTGGCAGACGCCGAGAAGTTAATATTCGGGATTAGTCGTGAAGGCGACCGCAAAGATTTAACACTTCTAAGTCAAGAACTTCCAGAGGTCCTTGAACGCTTTGACACCATCCAACGTGACCCGACCGCCATGCGTGGACTTAAAACTGGGTTTTATTCGCTTGATGATGTCACCAATGGACTTCAAAAGTCGAACCTAATAATTATTGCCGCACGACCAGGTGAGGGTAAAACAAGCCTAGGGCTTAACATTGTTACAAACGCAGCAATTAAATCAAAAGCCAAATGTGCGGTGTTCAGTTTGGAGATGAGCAAGCAGGAACTTACAACCCGTGCCCTTTGTTCCGTTGCATGTGTGGACATCGCAAAAGCCCAACGTGGCGAAATGAGTCCAGCCGAAATCGCACGAATCTTTGCGGCAAACAAAGAACTTGCCGAGGCGGATATTTATGTCGACGATAACTCTACAATTACTCCTGCCGAAATCATGAGCAAGTGTATGAGGTTGAAACGTGAACGAGGCGCACTTGATTTGGTTATGGTGGACTATCTTGGACTTATGACCGGGGCATCTGCACGCCGAGAAAGCCGTCAAGTCGAAGTTTCCGACAACAGCCGCTTTATGAAAATCCTTGCCAAAGAATTGGAGGTTCCAGTACTTCTTGTATCGCAATTAAACCGTGGTGTTGAAAAGCGTGGGTTTGATAAATCTTCTGGCGAGGACGCCCAGCCTGTGTTGTCTGACTTGCGTGAATCTGGCGCCATCGAACAAGACGCAGACATCGTTATGTTTATCCACAATAAAAATAAATCCAAGGAAGACCAAGAGGGCGACTTTACCGACACCGAAAAGCGGGAGCGTGACCTTATCATCGCCAAGCATCGAAACGGGCGCCAGGGTTCTTTCAAACTTCATTGGGTTGGAGCGTATACACGGTTTTTCAACATTCCATCTGCCCAGTCCGCTCAAGACGCAAAAGAGGTATTGGAGAAAACAAAAAAACCTGCACAAAAAAAATCGACAAAGAAAGAAGTTACAGAACAGAAATTCGTTACCGCAAGCGGTGACAAATTCGTTGCCACTGAAAGCCCTGATGTGTTTTAATTAAGCATGAACTATAAAACCTGCAAAGTCATGAACGACAGATTCCGCTTGGACGAAAAGTATAACGTCTTTCTTAACACCGAAAAAAATATCGAAGTCACAGACGGCCTTGAAAAAGGCTACATTTACGCTTCGATGTATTTTTATGATGAGGTTGACAAGGAGCTTCGGAAACTTGAAAAAATCGTGCGCAAGGAATTAGACTTGCTTGTACTTGAAAGCCCTCATATGGACGTTGCGATTATGTTGGTTGAACTTTCAAGGCGTGTTAAGGCCGCCATTGGCGATGACTCGCTTGATGCACTTATAAAGGAAACTCTTGGCGAAACAAGAAAACACATCGCCCTTGCGCTTGAACCGAAAGAGGCAGAGAAACTTGATAACATCAAGGAGTCCATTCTTAAAGAAACAATCGACAACCTTTATCAAACACTTATCAACAGGCCAGACACGGAAAAAGACGGCTCGAAACGTGTTTCTTTGACACAGGCGTATGTTGACAAAATGACCGAGCGTCAAAAAAAGTTAATTGCCCCAGCAATTAAAATGGTTGGGTTTTTGAATGATGTGAAGGTGGATGCGCTTGTGATAAAAGACTTTGCCGTCGAATTCAAACCTTTTGCGGTTGCGATGCCTTTCTCGGCGAAAGAAGAGGGTATCAAGAAAAACCTGAAAAAACTTATAGGTGACAACACATGAATAAAGCGTTGCCAACACCAGCAGCTATCAGAGCACATCTGGACGAATATGTCATCGGCCAGCATGATGCAAAGAAGGTTCTTTCCGTTGCACTGTATAATCATTACAAACGGGTCAGTGCCGAAGTCACTGGCGACGTTGAAATTAAAAAAAGTAATATCCTTATGGTTGGTCCGACGGGTTCTGGTAAAACGCATATTGTAAGCACAATGGCACGAATGATGGATGTTCCATTCGTTACCGCCGACGCTACGACCCTTATTGGTTCGGGTATTAAGGAAATTGAAAACATTCTTGTTAACCTTCTGGTGGCAGCAAACCACGATGTTAAGTATGCCGAGCAAGGCATTATATTCATAGACGAGGTTGACAAGCTTGCATCAAGATACATCAAGTCAAGCGAAAGCATTCAACAAGCCCTCCTGAAAACAATTGAAGGCACTATTACGGTCCTCAATATGCGTGGCAAGCGTGTGACCATCGACACCGGCAATATCTTGTTTGTTGTTGGCGGTGCGTTTGTCGGTCTTGAATCGATTATCAATGACCGTGTCGCCGCAGGTATGATAGGAATCACGGTAACAGTAACAGAACTTATAAAACAAGTCATGCCAGACGACTTTTCAAGATATGGTTTAATTCCGGAACTTCTTGGTCGACTTCCTATTATTGTTGGACTTGAATCGCTTGATAGGGCGCTGCTTGTCGATATTTTGACCAAACCCAAAAACAATCTTGTTGCCCAGTACAAGCAAATGTTCGCAATGGACAAAATTGACCTTGTAATCGAAGAAGAGGCTTTGGGGAAAATCGCCGACAAAGCCCTTGCACTTAACACCGGGGCACGAGGACTTCGCACTGTTATTGAAGAGGCTTTGCGTGATACGATGTACAGCGCACCAGCTGAAAAACATCTTAATAAAGTAACGATTACAGTCGAGGTCGTAAACAAAGTAAAAGGCGCAAAATTCGAATATATCCACGCCATAGAGGATATGCCGCTTGCCGAGGTACCGCCAAAACCTGTCCGTGAAACCACGGCAGTTTTGGAATAGAAGGGGGAAAACGCTTTGAATATCAAATACGAAAACGGCGATAAGTACTCTGGCGAAATCGAAAACGGGTCAAGGCACGGCAAAGGCACATATCTTTACTTGAGTGGAAGCAAGTATCAAGGATACTGGAAGGAAGGCAGAAAACACGGCAAAGGTATATTCTTTTACAGCGATGGCGGTATTTACAAGGGCACTTGGGTTAATGACGAAAAGCACGGCAAGGGCGCATATCTTTTCAAAAATAAAAGCGGTTACGAGGGCGACTGGAAACATGGCTTGCCGCACGGCAGGGGCGCCTATCGTTTCGACGGTGGTGATGCTTATGACGGTGACTGGGAAAATGGCTTGCAGCACGGCAGGGGATTATACCTTTATGCAAATGGCAGCAAATACGAGGGCGGTTGGAAAGAAGGCAAGAAATGTGGCAGAGGTACTTATAACTATGTCCGTGGCGACAGATACGAGGGTGAATGGCTTGATGACAAAAAACATGGCAGAGGTGCGCTTTACTATGTTATTGGTGGTGGCTATGAAGGCGAGTGGGAGGATGATAAAAGACACGGCAGAGGTAACTATCAATACATCAACAATGAAAGCTATTACGGTGACTGGAAAGCCAACAAAAAACATGGCAAAGGTTCGTTCCACCACGCCAACGGCGACAGATACGATGGAAGTTGGAGGGACGACAAACTACACGGTAAAGGGATATACTATTTCAAGGAAGGAAGGTCCGAGAACCGTGAATACGAAGATGATGTAAGAAAGAAGTAAGACAAACCTCTTTACAAATAAAATAATGCGTGATATATTCCCGTCTGTGGGAGATTTTTGTGAAATCTGTAACGCAATAATCGCCTGTACCACAAGAGGAGAAAACTCTCATGAGTAAACCTGTAAAAGCGGTTGTTAAACTGCAACTGCAAGCGGGCAAAGCAACACCCGCACCGCCGGTTGGTTCCAGCCTTGGACCACACGGTATCAACATTCCGCTGTTTGTTAAAAGCTTTAATGACCAAACAGCAAAAGACGCTGGACTTATTATTCCTTGCGTCATCACGATTTACAACGACCGCTCGTTTGACTTCGTGCTTAAAACCCCACCGGCTGCCGTACTTATCAAACAAGTACTTGGCATTCCATCGGGAAGCAAAAAGCCAAATACGGACAAAGTCGGCAAAATCACAAAATCCCAAGTTCTTGCCATTGCAAAACAAAAAATGGAAGACCTGAATGCAGCCTCCATAGAGACAGCCGTTTCGATGATTGAAGGCACAGCTCGCAGTATGGGCGTAGTTGTGGTGGAGGGCTAAACAATGAAGCGAGGAAAAAAATATCAAACCGCCGAAAAGAAATTCGACAAAACCCAAATGCACGCACCTGCTGATGCGTTCAAGATTCTGTGTGACACTGCTTTTGCAAAGTTCGACGAGACGGTGGAACTTCACATAAGACTTGGTGTTGACAGCCGTCAGGCCGACCAACAAGTTCGTGGCACAGTTGTTCTTCCGCATGGAACTGGCAAGAAAGTTAAAGTTCTTGTCATTGCAAAAGGCGACAAAGCCGACGAGGCAACCAAAGCCGGCGCAGACTTTGTTGGTGCAGAAGACATCATCACAAAAATCACTGCGAATAACTGGCTTGATTTTGATGTGTGTATTACTACTCCTGATATGATGGGACTTATTGGTCGTGTTGCGAAAATCCTTGGACCAAAAGGGCTTATGCCGAACCCAAAAAGCGGAACAGTTACAACTGACGTCAAGAAAGCAATTAGCGACGCAAAGGGCGGAAAGGTTGAATATCGCCTTGACAAGTTCAACAACATTCACACAATTTTGGGCAAGGTGTCCTTTGGTGCGGACAAGTTGAATGAAAACTATACCGCACTTATCAATGCGATTATCAAAGCTAAACCACAAGCAAGCAAAGGCGTATACCTTAAATCTGTTACCGTGAACTCTACTATGGGACCTGGCGTGAAAATCGCACAAGCAATGTAAGACAAAAGGGGCTGCAAGCCCTTTTTACTTGCTAATTTGCCATTTTCGTGGTATACTAAAAACGGACTTAAAATGGGAATCAACAAAAGAAATCCAATTATTGCTTGCGCTATGGCAATGATACTTGGTGTCGTTGGAGCGGCGCTTCTCTTTGTTGGTGGCATGGGGGCGGTTGCGGCATCGACGACTCCACTTGAATGGTTTATTGAATCGGACAATACTTTGATGGGTGATGGGACACACTGTGGGGAAGGTGAAGTTATTATCGAGTTAAACTCGGCACAAAGTGCTGCGATAAACTCGGCGTCCGAGATTACTTGGCCAAGTGAATTTGACGGGCGCACAGTTGTCGAGATTCGTGGAAACGCAAACATAAAGCGAGCGACCACTGTTACACTTCCTGATAACTTGCGCATTATCGGTCAGCTTGCCATAGCCGGCATGCGTGATATGACAACAATAACAATTCCGAACACTGTGGCGACCATCGGCACAAGTGCGTTTTTTAATTCCAGAGGACTTGAAAGCATTACTATTCCAAGCAGCGTGAAATACATAGGTCCGTGGGCATTTAACGAGTGCAGAAATCTTACAGAAATAGTTATTCCAAACAGCGTTACAGCAATAGGTAACAATGCGTTCCAAGATTGCAGGAACCTTACAGATATCACAATTGGTAATGGCGTGACAGTAATAGGCAACAATGCGTTTCAAGACTGTATTGTTCTTACACAACTTACAATTCCAAACAGCGTCACCTCGATAGGAGCATCGGCATTTCATCAATTGCCGACCTTCACAGATATTGTAATTGGAACTGGGCTTAGAAACTTTACAGGCCTTGGTGAAGCGTTTGGCACATCGAACCTTACGAATATTACTTTCCCAAGTGGCTCGACAGAATACAGATTCGAAGGCAATAGTATCATCAGGAACTCTGACAATGAATTGGCTGTTGGTACGAACCTGTCTGTAATCCCTACCACTGTGACAAGCATTGCACACAATGCATTTGCAGGGCGCCTTGGAATAACCGAAATCGTAATTCCAAACAGCGTTAAAAGCATAGGAAGGTCGGCGTTCAATGGTTGTGTTAACCTTACAGACATTACAATTGGAAACGGTGTTACAAGGATATATGAAAATGCGTTCTTGGAGACGCATTACTATAACAATTATCCGAGCCAGCCCGTGTATATAGGCGACTATTTAATTGCGTGGCGTGGTCCGATGCCTGCGGGTACATCTGTGTATATCTCGCCTGGAACAAGAACAATAGCCGATTACGCTTTCCACCTACGCAACCAACTTACAATTTTAACAATCCCAAACACAGTAACACATATAGGCGAGTATTCAATTTCAAGGACAGGTCTTACCTCGATAGTAATCCCGAACAGCGTCACACACATTGGTGACAATGCGTTCAGGGCAAGCAATGTTCTTTCAAACGTGACGACGGGAAGTGGTATTAAAGAAATCGGCATAAGTGCGTTCTTTGACTGTACAAGCCTTGCCTCGATAGAGATTCCGAATAGCACAGTGACAATAGGCAACAATGCATTTCAAAACTGCACGAGCCTTCTCAGCGCAACCATTGGGACCGGTGTTACTTCGATAGGCGTCGGTGCGTTTTTCGGTTGTACGAACCTTGCCTCGATAGCCATTCCGAACAATGTCACATCAATAGGGCATGGTGCATTTCAAGGCTGTGTAAGTCTTGCAAGTGCTACTATCGGGACTGGTATTACAACGATTAACAGCAATACGTTTTTTGGTTGTGTAAGCCTTGCAACCATGAATATCCAAGCAAGCGTTACCTCGATAGGTAACAGCGCATTCCAGAATTGCTCTGGGCTTATATCAATAACTATTCCTCATACTGTGTCGTCAATAGGCACAAGTGCGTTTCAAGGTTGTACAAGTCTTACCGCAGTAACAATTCCACTTAGCATGACGGTAATAGAAAACAATACATTCCAAAATTGCACAAGCCTTGCAAGCATCACCATTCCACTAAGTATTACAACAGTGGGCGACAACGCTTTCCGCAATTGCACAAGTCTTGCAAGTGCAACAATAGGGGAGAACGTTGCAACCCTCGGTGACAATGCTTTCCGTGGTTGCACAAGCCTTGCTTTTATAATAATTCCAAACAGCGTGGCAACAATGGGAAGCAACATATTCCAAGGTTGCACGTCTTTAACAATTCACAGCAAGCGACCGCAAAGCAGGACAACATTGTGGCATAGTACTTGGAACAGTAGTGATAGGGACGTCGAATGGCTTACGGTTGCGGTAACCTTCAACACCAATGGCGCAGTTGGTCTTACACGCTGGTTGGTATTTGACAAAAGCGAAACCGAAGTGGC
>Ga0123356_10004845_pt1 | contig 13845 bp, 14 predicted proteins | sample TergutEmb28metaG_2_FD_92546 | JGI IMG/M metagenome (GOLD analysis project Ga0123356, IMG submission 92546) | Embiratermes neotenicus P3 segment gut microbial communities from Petit-Saut dam, French Guiana - Emb289 P3 | ecosystem: Host-associated > Arthropoda: Insects > Digestive system > Gut ...
AGATTATTATCCAATACTAAAGTTACACCTGATCGAACAGTAAACATGGCGCCATTTGTAGAAAGACTTATGGTACGATTAGTATTATCACCTCTAAGTGTAATTGTGATATTTTCCTTTCCGCTGTAAGAAAGATTTTGAGGAGTAATTACTTCATCAGCTTTAAGTTCATAAGTATAACTACCGCCGCTTACTGCCGTAGTCTGTAATAATGTTAAAAACTCAATAAGCGAATTGCTAGTTTTATTGTTATCATTTTTATTTTTATTTCCATTTGAATCATCAGGATCAATAGGGCAGCTAGATAATAAAAATATAACAAAGATGGAAAAAAACGTAAAGAATATTTTATCAAAACTCATCATAAAAACTCCTTTTTTATTATTAATATATTATAAATAACTCTTTTAAATAAAAATTGATTAAATTAATCTACCTTTATATTATCAAGAACTCTTGAGCTGTTTAATTTCCTCTTCCTCTTTATAAAAATTAAGAGCATCCTGCTTAACTTTTTTTTCATCATTAATTATTGTTTTATCAGATACTTTAATTAGCTCTGTTTTTATTTTAGTTTTAGCAGTTACATTAAATGAATGACCAGTTATTCTGAAAGGTATCTTAGACTTTCCTTTTTGATAATTTGCTATAAACAGACCATTAGTATTCAAATTATTATTAGAGGATGAATCAAATTTATATAAATAAGACAATTCTGATTCTTGAGGTTTTATAGATATTGAGCTAGTTGATATCCAAATACCTCTGAAGTTCATATCTTCTAAATTGTATGCCTTAGACAAGATTTGAGCATTATCAAAAGATTGTTCTATTGTTTGATAAAAAACTACATGTTTATCATCACTTGGAGACTGATAATATCCAACCCATGTTCCTTCAAAATACGAAGATTTAAAAATTTTTTTCTTTACTATTGGTATTCGTTCAAGTATGAATGCAGCAAATGTAACAATTATTCTAAAAAATCCATATGCAGAAGCAAAATTTATCAAGAATTTAATAATAATATTATCCAAATATGGAAAACTAATAGAGTTTGTCAACGACCAAGTAAAGAAAGCAAAGATAGATGTAAAGAAAAGAGCAATATTACAAATTTTCCTGTAAAGCATTTTTTCAACCTCCAATATGATTTTTATTTTTAATCAAATTTTTCTCTTCAACCCCTACACTACTGCTTCGTCCAAACCAATCCACCACTAGCTCTCGTGTAAGTGCCCGCACCCCCGCCTACATTTAAATACTTTGAACGTAAATCTCCAATATTACCAACAAAACCGCCAAGAGCTTCAATATGAAAATTATCAGAAGAAATATTACTACCAATAACAAAAGTAACATTAGTAAGGCTTGTGCAGCCTGTAAACGCACCATTACCAATTGATGTCACGCTATTTGGGATCGTTATGCTAGTAAGGCTTGTACAATTCCAAAATAATGAAACACCGATTATTGTCAAACTATTTGGAATTGTTATACTGATTAGACTTGTGCAACCACCAAACGCACCAGCACCAATAGATGTCACGCTATTGGGTATCGTTATACTAGTAAGACTTGTACAACTGTGAAACGCACTTGCATCAATAGATGTCACACTATTAGGGATCGTTATATTGGTAAGACTTGTACAACCCAGAAACGCACTACTACCAATAGATGTCACGCTATTTCCTATCGTTACATTAGTAAGGCTTGTGCAACCAGAAAACGCACTATTACCAATAGATGTCACGCTATTAGGTATCGTTACACTGACTAGGCTTGTACAACCAGAAAACGCACCACTACCAATAGATGTCACGCTATTTCCTATAGTTACATTAGTAAGGCTTGTGCAACCAGAAAACGCATAATCACCGATAAATCTTACGCTGTTTGGAATCGTTATATTTGTAAGGTTTATATAATTGATAAACGCCAAAGGTTCGATCCATATAACTGGTAATCCATTATAAAACGACGGTATTACCACTTCAGCGGCAATCGCAGTACCTCTTGAAACAGAATACGCACTTCCAATAAATGTGAATTCAATAAATGTGAAATGAAGTCCTTCTGTCGCTTGTGAATCTGGAATATCATTTAAACCAGAACCAATAAATAACGGCAAACTTGTAACACTACCTGAAATACCTGAACGAGTTACAGTTAATGTAATATTAGAACCAAAATCACCTGATTGAACGATATATGTATTACTTGTACCTATATTATTAATACCACGTTTCCATTGATAAGAAATAGTCCCTGAACCGCCAAGAGCGCTAGTGTTTGCTGTTAATATTTGCCCTACTTGAGCATTTCCAGTAATTGTTACAGTTCCTGAAAGCGTAGAACTAACTATTTCATCTCCTGGCTTTAAAGTTTCTAAAACTTCAGGGCAGCTTACAAACGCAAAAACTAACATTAAACCAACCAGCATGATAATTATTCCAAACAACTTTTTCTTTAACATATTCAACTCCTATACATATTTCACAATCAATCAATAATACAAAACAAACGCAAAATGTAATATTTACATTAATAATATACCTTAAATACGGATTAATCAACAAAAATCCTGTATAAAAAGTTATGTTTTTCAATATATTCAACAAAATATACGGTTCTTTTCCATATAATTCAAAGTATATTTTCATACATGAAGAGTATTAAGGTTATTTTTGGGGCAAATATCAGGTTTTTTAGAAAAAAACAGGGGCTTTCTCAGGAACAATTGGCGGAAAAATTGGGAATTACTACCAAACATTTAAGTACAATAGAAACTGGCGCGAACTTTGTATCAGCGGATTTATTGGAAAAATTTATCCAGCAATTCCTGGTTTCGCCTTCCGCGCTTTTCTATTCAATTGACGAAGTACCAAATGACGAAAGTTTTTTTAGCAAAATAGACCAATTAATCGATAATGAATACGAAAAAACATCAAATATAATAAAAATGAAGATTAGATACTTAGTTTAGGGAAAAATTTTCAACTTTTTTTCATTCTCAGTCAAACCCTTCGGGTTTGGCTCTTTTAAGGAATGGATTTAATGTCCGCTCACGCGGACTGTCGGGTCATGCGCCACAATTTTTTTTACTTTTTCCCCATTCTCGGTCATGCAAAACAGCATGTCTGCGCCATATATAGGTGTGTGTTTTCGGTAAAAAAATACCGTCTGCACATAATCCAATTTTAGGAGTGTGTTATGAGTGTTATGGCTTATATGCCCTTTGGAGCGGGTGGAATAATTATCAGGGTAGAAACAGATATACGCAGGGGTATTCCCGGCGTGGATATTTCAGGGCTAGCGGAAGGCGCTGTTAGAGAAGCGCGGGATCGTGTACGAGCGGCTTTTAGAAATTCGGGGTTTAGTTTTCCTGCTGACAGGATTTTAATTAACCTCGCTCCAGCGGGGTTAAAAAAAGACGGAGCCGCTCTCGATTTACCTATCGCGCTTTCGATTATGGCGGCGGCAGGGCTTGCGCCGATCAACGGGAACCTGCTTGTAATGGGTGAGCTTGAATTATCAGGAAAAATCCGCCCTGTACGAGGTGTTCTCGCGGCAATAACCGCGGCAATGGCGCAGGGAATTACAGAGTTTATAGTACCCGCGGAAAACGCTGGGGAAGCGGCAATTCTAACATCCGCGGAAAACCGAACAAGTTTTCAAACTATTCCACAATTTACCGCGGTAGAGAATTTACAAAACGCGGTACACGCGCTTTTTATTAAAGAAGAAAAAGGATCTCTTCCAATATCGTTGGAAACGGCGAAAGTTCAAAAAACAGAAACAACATGCGGCGATTTTTCTGATGTCTGCGGTCAGGAAATTTACAAAAGAGCGTTGGAAATTGCCGCGGCGGGAGGACACAATGTTTTGGTTTTTGGACCGCCCGGCGCGGGAAAAACCATGCTCGCGCGCAGGATGCCTTCGATTATGGCGCCGTTATCTGTAAACGAAGCAATCGAGGTTACACGCCTTCATAGTCTCGCAGGTCCTAGCCGAAATGAAGGCGGGTTTGGATACATTGATCAATTAATTACAAATCCGCCTTTTCGCGCTCCGCATCATAGCGCGAGCGCGGAAGGAATTCTTGGCGGCGGCAAATTCCTGCGCCCGGGAGAAATTAGTCTCGCGCATTTTGGTCTATTATTTTTAGACGAAGCGCCGGAATTTAGAATAAATGTATTACAGGCGTTACGCGAACCTTTGGAAGACAGGGTGATAAGCATTGTTAGAGCGGATGGTCCTGTTTTACTGCCGGCAGAATTTCAACTTATTTTGACAGCGAATCCTTGCCGCTGCGGCAGGCTTGGTTCGCGTGACAATGGAAATTCATGTTTATGTTCCACAGATGAAATAAACCGTTACTGGCGAAAGTTCAGCGGCGCGCTTTTAGATCGTGTAGAAATAAGAGTCGCTGTTTTGCCGCCAAAAATAGAACAGATGTCTGCCATTAAAAAAAATGAAAATAATATATCAGAAAGCAAAATAATTTCATGCCGAGTAAAAAAAGCAGTAGAGATACAACAACAACGTTTTAAAGAAATAAATATACGCCGCAACGCGTTAATTCCTGCCGGTAAAGCCGTCGAACTTTGTCCACTAAATGAAAAAGCGAAAAACGCTTTTCACATCGCGATATCTAAATTGGGTCTTTCAGGCAGAGCTTATCATGGGATTTTACGGGTTGCCAGAACCATCGCGGATTTAGAAGAAAAAGAAATCATCGAAACAGAACATATCCTGGAAGCGGTTCAACATCGAAGGCTGGGAGAGGATCCGTGGGACATCCTGTCTGTAGATATATGATTCAAGGATTGCTATAATTGTGGACTTACAGCAACTCAGGGATAGCTTCGAGAATGGCATCACTTATCTTCCTGCCTTTACTTGAATAACCCATTCTACGTTCTGGACGAAGAGAGCCGTGAAAGTCGCTACCTTCTGTGACATAAAGCCCAAGAGACTGCGCCAAGGCTTCAAGGCGGCGGCAAGGTCCCTGTTTCGCGGTCGGATGCCATGCTTCAAGACCCATTAGACCCATGTCTTTTAGAGTTTTTATTAAATCAGGAAGCCGCCCCCACGCTATAAAAAGCGAAATGGGATGCGCGAGAACAGGAATGCCACCGGATTCTTTAATTAAAGCGACAGCTTCTTCAAAAGAAAGACCGTCTTTAGGTTCATAAAAGAGTTTTCCAACACCTAAATACCTCGCAAATGCCTGATTTACATTTTTTACGACTTTTCGCTTGATTAAAAGCGCCGCGAAATGAGGCCGCCCAAGCGATTGACCGCTTCCAGACATCGAAACAAGGTCATCCCATGTTACATCAATGCTGTGTTCATGCATCTTATCAAGGATTTTACGGTTTCGCTCTTCACGGCGGCGGGATAGACCTTCTACCGCGGCTAAAAAAGCGGGAGTTGATGATTTTATTCCCAATCCAAGTAAATGAAACTCCCCGCCAGGACCCAATCCGGGAGCTATTTGATTAATACCTGATTTAATCCCTGTCCAATTTATATTAATTTCGATACCGGGTATAAAATGAATGTTTTTATTTTCTTCAGAATATTTTTTTGCCGCGTTTTTAGCGCTTTCCAGCCCGTTTATGGTATCATGATCCGTTAGAGCGATAGCTTTAAGCCCCTGATTGATCGCTTCTTTAATGAGCATATCGGGAGGCAAGTCCCCATCAGAAAAATTGGAATGTGTATGAAAATCAACCATAATGATAACTATATCAAATATTTACCGATTTATATATAATATACCGATAATATTATGATGTTACCTGGAAATATTGATTTTTTGGGCTAATAATCCTAAAATTATAGTATCTAACATTAAAATGTCAGATAAATATGTAATTGAAAGTTATATAAATAAGGACGGTTTGTAAGTGTTCGAATACACCTTGGCAAACGGTGTGATTGTCTCACCAGGTAAAGAAGCTTATACAGGTAGTTTGTCTGTTAAAGGAGAAAATATTGTATCTCCGGTTAATTCCAAAACAGGTAATACACAAAAAATCAGCTTAAAGAAAAAATCTTTTGTTTATCCTTCATTGATCAATACCCACGATCACTTACAGGGAAATTATCGCCCTCCTGTTGGTCCAAAAAAGGGTAAATTCTATTTAACCTGGCTGCCGTGGGATCAGGATTTTAAAGCGTCAAAGACATACGAAGAACGTTCAAAATTAAGTAGAGAGGATCTTTACGCTCTTTCAGGGTATAAATGCCTTTTTTCCGGCGTAACAACTGTTAACGATCACTTTCCTCACAATTTAAATAGTCAAATTATACCTACCCTGCCGATTAGAGCGATTCAGGAATATTGTATTGCCCATGAATGTTCAACATACGATTTAAAATGGGGCGACGGCATTGAAGCTGAACATAAAAAAGCGGTAGAAAATAATTGGCCATTTATTACTCATCTTTCAGAAGGTTTTGATGATGAAGCGATGAATGGCGTTGAAATGCTGGAAAAATTAAATATCCTTGATAAACACTGCCTGTTAGTCCATTGCATAGCTTTCAGTGATGAAGATATTCAAAAAGTCGCGAAAGCGGGCGCCAGTGTTTCATGGTGCGGTTTTTCTAATATGTTCATGTTTAATGTAACCGCGAAAATCAAAAAAATGATTGACGCGGGAGTAAATATTACAATAGGAACAGATTCATCCGCTACAGGGTCCGCTAACCTCCTCGCGGAACTAAAATATGACAGAGAACTTTACCGTAAACTATACGGGGAGGATCTCCCAGCGGAAAAAATCTTTGAAATGGTAACTATCAACTCCGCTAAAGCGTTTTTAATGGAAAACAGGGTTGGAAGCCTTGACGAAGGAAAATTGGCTGATATTCTGGTAATGAAGGCGAAACACGATGACCCTTACGAGAACCTTGTTAACGCGGGCATGAAAGATATAGAATTACTTATATTGGCGGGAAAACCAATATATGGCGAAATGAGATTTTTGGATATCTTTCAGGAGAAACCGGGAAAATCCGGACTGCCGCAAGGATACACACAAATAAAGGTGGGGAGCAAAATTATGTTTGTAAAAGGAGACCCTGCCAGTCTTTATAAAGAAGTCAGAGAAAAAATCGGATTTAAAAAGAAACTGGATTATCTGCCTTTTGAGCCCGCTATTGAATCCGATAAAACAGAGGATAGAATATAATGCCAAAACCAGCTCAATACCGTTCAGGTTCTTTGATATATTTCCAGGGAGACCCCGCGGAAAAAATATATATTCTTCAAACAGGTAAAATAAGCCTTGTTTATCAGGACATTGAAACCGGAGTTGATGTAAAAGACCCTGTTCAGCCAGGGGAATTCTTCGGAGTAAAATCCGCGCTGGGACGTTATCCTCGCGAAGAAAACGCGGTAGCGCTTTCTGACACTACAGTAATGATTTTTACAGTTCCTGAATTTGAAGCTGTCGCTATGGCAAATTCAAGAATAATCATGAAGATGTTAAAAGTTTTTTCCAACCAAATGAGGCGTGTTCATAAACAGGTTTCCAAAGTAATGGCAAAAGAAGAACAGCCGCCCGCGGACAGTTTATTTAATGTTGGCGAATTTTATTTAAAGAACAAACGTTTCTCTCACGCGAAACATGTATTCAGCCGTTATCTGACATTTTATCCTTCAGGAAAAAACGCGATTCAGGCATCCAAAAATCTGGAAATCGCGGAAGACGCTCTTTCCCGTTACGGGGATGGCAAAGGACCCGGTGTTTCTCTAAGTAAATCCGGTTCCGGCGCGCCAGCTCCCGCCGCGGCTACAGCCGCGCCAGCGGCAGCCGCTCCCGCGCAAATGTCACAAAAAGATACAGAAAAAATAACAAAAATGTATTATGACGCGGTAAGCCTTGTATCACAGGGTAAATACCAGGAAGCGTTTATGTCGTTTAAAGTAATTGTAGACGCGAATGCAGATCCCGAATGGACAGCGAAAGCTTCATTCGAAATCGGCCGCTGTATGTTCCTGCTTAATAAATTCGAAGACAGCATAAAATACTTCACAAATATGCTTACAAAATTCCCAAAACATTCAGAACTAAGAGAAACAATGTTTATTATGGGTCAATGTAATGAAAAAGCCGGAAGAAAAGATCAGGCGGTTGCCTTCTATAAAAAAATAATTTCTATGGGCGGAGACGACGCCACAGTAGAAAAAGTAAAGCGGGCGTTAAGCGCCCTGGGAGCGTAAAATGGCAATGGATTTAGCCGCGTTTGGCCGTTTTTCCCGGACGTTTCAAAAGGGAGAAATTATTTTTTCCGAATTCGAATTAAACGATACTTTTTATTTGATACAATCAGGCAAAGTGCAATTGGTAAAACTTGTCGGCGAAATCGAAAGAACATTGGACATTCTTTATCCGTCTGAAATGTTTGGTGAAATGGCGATACTCGAACAGTCACCGCGTTCCGCCACCGCTATCGCGCTTGACGAAGTAAAAACACTGGAGTTTAACTCTCAAAACTTTGAAATTCTTTTGCTTGGAAACCCGCAAATCGCTTTAAAACTTTTAAAGATGTTTTGCAAACGAATTTATGATTCAAAAAGACGCTTTATGATTCTTACCCTTCCAGATCCGCAGGCAAAAATCGCCGACGTTTTTCTTATGCTTGATGAAACTCAGCCTGATATTGATAAAACAAGCGAACGGCGTGAATTTAAAACAACTGTAGAAGGTGTCGCTCACTGGGCAGGAATGAGTGTCAATGAAGTCAGAGATGTATTAGGACATTTTGTAAACCAGCGCCGTGTAGAAATATACCCTGACAGAATTACTGTTAAAAATATTAACGATTTTTCCCGCTTTGTAAGTTCTAGACGAAACAACTCCAGAGGTGTATAATAACTCCTGTATTCAGGAGGAATATATGTCTGATTTTAATGGTCAATATAATAGCCCGGAAACTCAAATTGTCCCGGAAAAATTGCAAAACGCGGGAAACTTAACCGATACAATGCTGCGTTATTTAAAAGAAGCTTCACCCTGGCTGCGATTTATGGGTGTTGTGGGATTTATCTTTTGCGGTTTTATCGCTTTGGGAGCGTTCTTTTCTTTAATCGGAACAGTCGCGACATCAGCGTTCGCTAGTGAATTTGGCGATATTCCAATACAATTATTAACATTTCTATATACAGTAATTCTTCTTGGGTCAGGAGTTATACTTTTTTTTATGTCTCTTTTTACTTTTAACTTTGGAAATGGAATCCGAAAATACCAATTTAGTAATTCAGATGAAGATTTAGAAACAGCATTCAAAAACAATAAATCATTGTGGAAGTTTTACGGCATAATGACAATAATATATCTTGCCCTTTTCCCGGTAATGGTAATTGTAATGATCGCGGTTGGTGTTGCCATGGCAAGCAATATGCTTTTCTAAATAATGTCACAAAAGATTTCTGTTTTAGAATCATCTTTAGAAGCCTTAACACCTGAAGGAATAAAGTTTGTACTTTTTCCGGCAGGTTTCCCTGTTAGAACATTGGCGTACGCGATTGACGCGTTAATCCTATTAGTGATTGATATAATTTTATTTGTATTATATGTATATCTAAATTTTAACCCGGGTATATGGATATTTCTTCTTGTTTTTTTTATAATTGACTGGTTTTATCATATTATTTTTGAATTAGCATTCAAGGGACAAAGCCCTGGGAAACGTTTTCTGGGAATCAGAGTAATTAAAAGTGACGGCTCGCCTGTAGACCCCGCGTCTTCTTTTTTAAGAAATCTTCTGCGATTTGCTGATACATTTTTCTATTTTTTTCATATCGCATTTATTTCCATCGCGGCAAGCAGCGGGTTCAGGCGAATCGGCGACTGGGCGGGAAATACTCTTGTGGTTTATTCAACACCTGCGAAAAATACCGCGCGCCATTCATTAAGCCGATTATTGGAAAAATACGAACCTATTACTCCGCCAAAATCCCTTTCCAATGATGAAAAGCAAGCTATACTTAATTTCGCGAGACGTTATCCCCTGTTAGGTGAAGCGAGAGCCAACGAAATAGCTGATTCATACGCGCCGTATTTAAAATCTGATTCATCCGATACAAATATTTTAACAAGCGCTTCATACCTTATGGGAATTGCCCGTAAGTTATCAGGAGAAATGTAATGACTGAACAGAACTTTGTACAGCGCCGAAGTCAGATATGGAATTCATTTTCCGCGCTTGTAAGAGGAAATAAAAACGAATTAAAAAAAGGCGCTGTCGCGTTTGTAAGCCTTTTCAGGGAGATTACCCAGGATTTAAACACAGCTAAAGCAAATAATTTTGATCCTGTAATAATAGAACGGCTTAACGCGCTTGTAAACGAGGGAAATCAAATATTGTACGGGCAGCATGTTTGGCCTTTTAAATCGTTATTAAATTTTATAATAAGAACATTTCCACAAAAAATTCGTCTACATTGGCGCGGAATACTGGCGTCTACACTGTTATTTTACGGTATTGCTGTTTTTTTTGGAATTCTTTGTGTTTTATACCCCGGAGTAGCGTCAGAATTTCTTCCGTCAAGAGATCTTCGTAGTATAGAAAATATGTATAACCCGGAAAATTATAATTATTTAAAACCGCGTGATGTTTCCGGAGACGCGGATATGTTTGGTTTTTATATTTATAACAATATATCTATCGCTTTTCGTACTTTCGCGGGAGGAATATTCGCGGGAGTAGGAAGTCTTTTTTTTCTTTGTTTAAACGCGGGTTACCTGGGGATAATTAGCGGACACATAATTACCGTAGGTTTTTCAAAAACATTTTTCCCGTTTGTTATCGCTCACGGCTCTTTTGAATTAACAGCGATTGTTTTTAGCGCGTATGCCGGTTTACTCTTGGGATACAGATTTTTTGTAACAAAAGGTTTAAGCCGCGCGGCATCAATAAAAAAAGCAGGTCAGGACGCGTTACCAATAATCGCGGGAAGCGCTTTAATGCTGGTACTTGCCGCGGCTATAGAAGCTTTTTGGTCATCGCAGCATACATTACCTTTACAATTGCGGATAGGAGCAGGCGTTTTTCTTTGGATCGCGTTACTTTTTTATTTTTTACTCGCGGGCAGAACATTAGTTCATAAACAGAGGAAAAAATGATAAACGAAGCCGCATTAAGACGCAAGGATTTTCGCGAAGCCGCTGATTCCGGAATTCTTTTATGGCGGCAAAATTTTATTACATTTATACCATTCTTCGCTGTTCCTTTATGGATATGCGCGTTTATTCCCCGTATATTTTTGCCGGCGAATTTTGTATATTTATCATGGTTAATAATCTGGTTTTTAAAACCTTTCTTTGACAGAATAATCTTACATATAATTTCCATAAAATTTTTTGAAAAAGACGCTGGTTTTAACCGTCTTTTTTCAGGTTTAGGTAAAACGTTAAAAAAAGGTTTATTAGGTGATTTACTCTGGCGCCGCTTCAGTCCTTTTCGCTGCGGGATGATGCCGCTGCGTGTATTGGAACAAAATAAAAAATCCAAAAAAATGTTTATTCAAAGAAAAAGAAATTTGGAAAAAGGCGGTATTGTTTTTTGTTATTTATTAACAATTTGGGGAATAGCTGTCGAAATCGCTTTATTAATCGGTGGATTCATGTTCTTTCAAATAGTAAATGAAATAGTATTTAACGGTAATATCTATCTGGAATCCTTTGAAGAAAGAGAAATTTATTTATACGCTGCCTGGTGCCTTAATTATATGTTAATCGAAAGTATCTATGTTTGCATGGGATTTTGCGTTTATATAAACAGCAGAATAGAAATTGAAGGGTGGGATTTGGAAATAACATTCCGTAACCTCGCGGAAAATTATAAAAATAAAAGTAAATACGCTGTATTATTTATATTAATTTTTACATTTCTTTTATTGCCAGCGAAAGGTTTTTCCGACGATCAGATACCTGTTAATAATATTCCAATTGAATCACTGCAAGCCATTCTTGATTCTCCTGATTTCGGCGGTTACGAAGATACCTGGGATATACGTCCTAGAAACCGAAATAATGAAAGGAATGAAAACAGTCAAACATTTTATTTCCCGGGACATATACGGGAACTTATAGCGAATATTTTAAGGTTATTATTAATTTTTATTATCGCGGGGTTATTAATTTTCCTATTTATCTATTTTTATAGAACTAAAATGAAAACAACTAAAAGTAAAAATAATTATAATGTAAATTTTTTGCGAAATATTAATACAACAGATCCAAAATTATTATTGGAAAAAGCGCTGCGATTCCATGAACTGGGAAACACGCGGCTCGCGTGGGGTTACTGTACCGCGGCAGCCATATATTCATGGTCAATTTACCGCGATATTATTTTTCTTCCCAACGCTACAGAAAACGAGTGCGCGGAATTAGTCAGTTTAAAAACAGAAACCCCGCAGGCAAAAGAATTCTCCATATTGATAAAACATTGGATTAATCTCGCGTATGCCGGAAGAAATCCACCCGATGGAAGTTTTGAACAAGCCGTAACTCATTGTAAACTATTAAAGGCGGAAAATGATTAAACGTATTTTAATAAGCACAGGTATTATTTTCTTTCTTTCTTTGCTGGTACTTCTGGTTTACCATTTTTTTGAAACATACCCTACAATAAGATGGATACCTCCGTCTGAAGAAGTAGTTACTAATCCATATTACGCGCTGGATCAATGGTTGATCGAAACAGGTCATAAAATTCGCTTAAACGATTATTTTAATACAAATATTTTAGATACTACAACAGAAAAAATAATACTGGTTGAACAAAATTATTATACATATGTTTGGTTTGAAAATTTTGAAAAATTAATCAATTGGATTGAACAAGGCGGATATATTACAGTGTTTATGAATAATTACGCGTATAATAATTATACAAAGAATAATGAAGAACTATTTAATTATTTATCAAATAAAGGAATCACTATAGAATTAGCTCAAAGAACATATAACATGTCTGAAACAGAAGAAAAAGTTTTTAAACCTCCGTACGACAGGTCATATGAAACCGGATACAGAGACATTCCAAATCAAAAAAATGAAAACTTCAAGCCGCCATATGACAGATACGATGATTTACTTCCAAAAATAAAATATGTAAATCCATATCCGTCATTTGACAGATTAATATCATTTTTAATTGACGATTCAGATTTTTATGATTCGAATAATATATTTTCCATGAAAGACGAAAACGGTATAATAAAGCTTGTTGAAATCCCGATTGGGCTGGGTTCATTAACAATTACCGGCAGACCCGCGTTCATGGATAACTATTCAATAGGAATTGAAACAAACGCCGCTTTATCATGGAAATTAACGGCAGAACGCGCAAACAATGAAAATAATGGTATACTGTTTATTCGCGGTCAGTATAGAGAAATTAAAAGGTCTTTATTTGGACCAATTATGGAAAGAGGGAATTTTTACCCTGTTATAATTTCTGTAATACTTTTAATAATTTTAGGATTCTGGATGGTAATTCCAATGTTTGGTCTTGTATCAGAAGAAAAACAAATGTTTTCAAGACCTATAAAAGACAGGTTTAACGCGGAGATTCGCTTTTTTAAAAAATATAAAGCTTTGGATTATTATCTTGATGTTTACAAACGAGAACACAAGACTGATGAAGATAACGAAAATAAAGAAAAATACAATTATGAAGAACTAATAAATCAATACCGGAGAAAATTTAATGGAACAGCAAAATTTTAATGTAGAAACTGCCGCTGAATTGTTAGAGCGGGTAAAAAACGAAATCGCGAAAGCCTTTATCGGACAAAAACAACTTGTAGATCAT
>Ga0123356_10004846_pt1 | contig 13842 bp, 11 predicted proteins | sample TergutEmb28metaG_2_FD_92546 | JGI IMG/M metagenome (GOLD analysis project Ga0123356, IMG submission 92546) | Embiratermes neotenicus P3 segment gut microbial communities from Petit-Saut dam, French Guiana - Emb289 P3 | ecosystem: Host-associated > Arthropoda: Insects > Digestive system > Gut ...
CAATATCAGCCATTTATCCCTCCGGGGCGTGATAATATTTTTACAAGATGCCGTAAATCTTCGCTTCTTACGACTTCACAAAAACCCCTCGCAAAATAAAAATGCGGCGCTTCATCATTATCATCCGAAAATCTTGTGTGAATTTGATTAATCCCCTTTGCGCTTGCGTATTCTTCAACGGCGAGTAACAGCGCGCTCGCAATACCTTGCCTTTTCATGCCGGGTTTGACATACAGACGCTTTAACCACATATCCGTCTCAGAAAACGTATTGGTTCCAAGCATACCAATCACCCGATCATCGTTATCTACCGCAATATAAAACATTTCATTTTTATCCAGATAACTTTTCTGTATGTCAAGCACATCTTCGTTTAATCGCGGTGCCTTTCCTTTGGCGTCTTTCGCTAAAAGCAAGCAAAATATCGTATCATCTCTGTATTCTTTTTGAAACGGTATTATTCTGAAAATATCTTTGCCCCCTATCGATAATCAAATTCGAATTTGATATCGTCCCCTGTTTCTTGTGATAAAAATTTCATAAACAAAGCCTTCGGATGGTTTTGTTCGCTGTCAATATCCGGCGAGGCGTTATTTACTTTTTTCAGAGTATCGCTTATCACTCTATATCCGTATTTATCGGCCCAGTCAAAGAATTGGCTGTAATTGGGATTTGTCCATTCCCCACTCGTCACTCTTTCCCCGGAGTCATTTATCACAAGAATCTCAGAGGCAGTATAATATTTTGCCAATGCGGCGAAAAGCCCGGAATCCCATACATAAGGCGAACTATAGTATTGATACGGCGCAGAAGCGGACGTGGTGAAAAGATGTCCCAATTCATAGCAGGCAACCGAGGGAAATCCCGCGTTTATCATGCTCAAATGCCCCGCAAACAGACTTTCTTCATAAAAAGTTTCATTTGTCCAGGGGTCAGCCCACGAATTGAAAGCAATCTTATCCCCGTAATATTCATAACCGCTTCCGGGATTCCATTTTTTCGGCACGGCGTGATAGACGACCTCTTTCGGAAAATCATATTTCGGGAAAAAGTCAGCCAGCTTTTCATAAACCGTTTCCGCGCCGTCAAAAAATTTTTGGATATGCCCGTCGGTGAGTTCATATTCTTCAAATATTTCTTTTCTGATACACAGTACGCTCTTTTTGTATGAAAACTCATATCTGCCGTATTTTCCGTTATATGTTTTGATCAATTCATTTTCGTTGTTTACAAACAATGTCACGCCGGCAAGCGTCAATACGGGAATTAATATGCATACCAAAATTACCGGCGCGTATTTTTGTATTTTGGGATTATCAAAGAAAGCGGATTTTTTTATTCTTTGATAGAGCATATGTGAAATAAATATCAACAGCAGCGCCCACACGACGTAAACTGCGCTCAATATCATTTTCACCGTCATATCCCCGGTGAAAACGGATATAAAAGTCTCGAAAAAACCGCTTATCATCGCGCTGCGGATAAACAAACTCAAAAAAAACATCAAAGACGGCGCAAGAATGACCAATATCGATTGGCGCTTTTTGAAAATAAACGGGAAACGATATAAATCTCCGGCAAACGCCACGCAATACAAAACGGGGACGGAGGAAGTCAGGGCAAACTGCGTGAAAATAAATATCCATTCATTCGCATAAGACATTTTAAACCCGCTTGAATACGAAGATAATACGACTTTGCCGTACAGTATTTCCTCCGGCATGAATATGTGCAAAAAACAGCACAATCCCGCAAGAACAGTCGCTGCAAGCGCAATCCATTTGAGCGCGCCCGCCCCGAATTTGGCGCGCAGTATGACGGCAGGTACGCAGGGGATTACAGCGTATAGGAACAGCAAAAATAACTGATCCAATTGTAAGAGCTCGGAAAATTGAGATAAAAAAAAGAATCTGATCGGATAGACAAAAGTCAAAATGCCGATAGAAAGATAAATTATAAACGCAATTATTCCTATTTTTCGTTTTTCACCCATAAATACCCTCCTATTCGCTTATGTACAACTCCCCCGCTTCAAAAATCCCCCGGCCGAAACCGGGAGATTTCTGTTATCCTCGTCAAATCTTGCCTATTTTACCGTTTTTCTCTTTTTCGAAAGCGCGAAAAGCGCCGCCGGCAAAACCAAAATCAGCGCGAAAAGCGCCGCCAAAGTGTCGCCCGTGGCGGGCGCGGCCGGAGCAGGCGCGGGCGCGGGCGCCGTGGCTTCGGGAGCGGGTGCGGGAGTTTCTTCTGCGGGGGGCGCTTCCGGCACTTCTTCGATTGCCGGAGGCGGAGGAGGCGCGGCCAAAAGATTCATCGTAAAGGCGTTATCGGCCAAACCCCAGGGATTTTCGCTGGATTCCAATCTGGTTCCCCAACAGCCGTCCACGCAGCAGTAAAATATATTTATATCTATCGGCATACCCGGAGCCGGCTTTAAGTTGGTGCCGTTTATATCAATTTCGCTCCACGGAATCAGATATTCCGCCGACCAGCTGTTCCCCTTGACGGCAAATCCGCCCGTCACGGGGATTTCGCCGTCGTCCGCAGTTCCCATGCCGAGCGCGTTGCCCGCGACGTTGTCGCGCGTGACGACCACCTTATCGTCGGTGCCCACAGTGAAAGTAAAGAAATATCCGTTGTTTTCCGGAACTTCGGCTATATCGAACATATTTCCGGGGTTGATGCTGATCTGGGGGCGGTCGGCGTTGTCGCCGTGCGTGGTCCTGGTCTCATTTTTGACTTCCAGCGGCAAATTGTTCGTGTCAAAAGCCACGATGAGGCCGCTTTCATTCCAGGCGAAATAGAAATCCACGGGCCCGCCCCAATCGCCCGCCCACACATGGGAAATATCCTCACTCAGGGCGAGTTTCGCCGAATAATCGCCCGGGGTGATATTTCCGTCGAGAACCGGATTTTCGTAATACGGAATGTCGAACGCTATTTTCGATGCCGGAAACGCGTATACACCCACGCACAGCGGCATCATCAACGCCAATACAAGCGCCGCGATAAAAATTTTTTTCATGCTTTTTTTACTCCTTAAAATTTTTTTGTTTTTGGATTCGCTTCATCATTATGCCATATTTATCATTATACGCCGTTTATTTTTTTTGTCAATACATTTCGCGAAATTTTTTTATCCGTTTTCAAGCCGGGCGCATTCGCCTGCAGTCAGGGAGATATCGACTACCGCGGCTGTTTCGGCGAGTTCCTTTTCGCTAGCGGCCCCCACTATGGGAAACACATTCAAAGGCTGGGCCAGCAGGTACGCCAGGGCTATCTGCGGGATTGAGAAGCCTTTTTCCAGGGCAAGCTGCCCGGCGCGCTCAAGCCTCGCGAAATTGACTTCGTGGGCATACGCCTTAAGCGCCGCGCCGTCCAGCACTTCTCTGTAGTTTTCGCGGGTGGTCTTTCCGGAGAGCATACCGCGCCCGAGGCTCGAATAGGCGAACACCGGCATGCCGGTCCCCTGATAGAAAGCGCGGCCCGCTTTGCCTATCTCGCCGCTTATAGTCACGCAGCCCGGCCCCCAGGGATCCTCCACCTGTTCGCACAGCCCGTAATTCGGGCTGCTCACCGTCATTTGCGTCTGCTTTTTCGCCGATGCGTACATGTTGGCCTCGGCGATGCGTTCATGGGTCCAGTTTGAGCCCCCGAACGCCCTTATGCGCCCCGCCTCGAGGTGGGATTGCAGTATGTCCATAATCGGGCCCACGTCTTTTTCGGGGTCGTCGCGGTGCAGAAGATAGGCGTCTATATAGTCTGTCCGCAGGCGGTTCAGGGATTCCGTCAAATCTGCCGTTATATCGGCGGGGTTGACTTTTGACCTGCCGTCGGGGTGGGCGCCTTTTGTTATGATGTAGACCTGTTCGCGGTTTTTTCTCTCCTCCATCCACCGGCCCACGGCGCGTTCGCTGTCCCCGCCGCCGTACACATAGGCGATGTCGAAAGAATTTATGCCGACTTGCATGGCGTCGTCGAGCAGTTTCGCGGACTGCTCATAATTTTTTAATCCGATTATCATGGTGCCCATGACAATCTGCGACAAAGGCTTGTCGTTTCCGGGCAATTTTACTGTTTTCATACTTTACTTCCCTTCCTTGAAAAATACGGTGTCGGCGTCGGATTCAAACGGGTAGCGCAAGTTGTTGGTGTACCTTATCTCATCCAAGCACTTCATCACTTCCAGCGTTTCGTCGAGGGGCATCACCGGCGATTCGAGCAGGTTTTTGTCCAAACAGTCCATCACTTCCATCGCCTCGTACTGGAAGCCGCCGTCGCCGAACGGCAGTTTTATTTCCTTGAATCCGTCTTTGTTGTTCAACAAAATGGTGTCGCCGCACCAGTACGGCGAGAGCTTGATTGAGCCTTCTTCGCCGTATATCAGCGCTTCCTGCGGCGTATTGAGCCTGATCGCCGACAGCGCGAAGGCGCTTTTTTTGCCCTTGTACCCCAAAAGCGCCGAGGCGATTTCATCGACCCCCGTGGAGCCTACGGTGATCTGAGAGCTGATGGTTTCCGGAGGTCCGCCGAAAATCATATTACAAAAGGAAATATTGTACACGCCCACGTCCAAAAGCGACCCGCCCGCCGTATCCGGCGAGAACAGGCGGCCTTCCGGATTTACTCCCGCGCGGAAACCGAAATCCGCATTTACATGCCGCACTTCACCGATGGCTCCCTGTGATATGAGTTCCATGGTCTTTTTTATGTGGGGCAGAAAGCGCGTCCACATCGCCTCCATCAAAAAAACCCTGTTGGATCTCGCGCAGTCTATCATCCTGGCGGCCTGCGCCGCGTTTGCGGCGAAGGGTTTTTCGCAGATCACCGCTTTTTTTGCGTTCAGGCATTTTATCGCCGCTTCCTCGTGATGGGGATGCGTGGTGGCGATGTAGATGATATCGATTTCGGGGTCCGCGGCCAATTCGTCGTAACTGCCGTATGCTTTGTTTAAATTGTATTTTTTCGCGAAGTCTTTTGCCCTGTTCAAATCCCGCGACCCCGCCGCGCAGGGCACGGCGTTTGGCAGCGCGCCGAGCCCTGTCATGAATTTATTCGCGATGTTTCCGGGTCCGAGTATGCCCCATTTGTAATCGCCCATTTTTTATCCTCCGTTTGTGATTTATGTGTAATATTTTTAAATATTATATCACGCGGAATTTAAAAAGTCAATCGGATTTTTTTAATAAATTTTCAAACCAGCGCGGCGCGTCCGGGATCGGCCGGCAAGCTCTCCAGCAAATTTTCAAATCGCCGTCAAGAAGCTGTACTTCCTGGATCATATCGGTGAATTTTTTTTGTGAGCCTTCCGGTTCGATCAGATACGAACCCCTGCTCGCCCCCCCTTGTTTTATATAGTCGAGCATTGCGCCCAAGTACACATACTGCGAAATCAGCAGGTCCCGGTTTTTGAGCGCCCCGGAAAGCTCCCCGATGTTTCCTATTTTTACGTCGTTCCAGTAATTTTTGTATTTTTCTTTTGCTTCGCGCATAGCCGCTTCGATGGAGTCCGCTTCGCGGATATGCGCCGCGTGCTTGCTCATCGTTTCGCCGATTTTGGTTTTCGTTTCGGCGACGTTTGAACCGCCTGAAATATCGGAGGCAATTTTGTTTATACTGCAAATCAAGTCGTTTGCTTCGGATATATCAAATATGTCAGAACCGTCGCCGGCCGTCGCGCGCGTCACACATTTCATCGCCGCCCTTTGGCTTCCCACCTGCCCGGAATTCAAGGCGCTTCCCCCGGGACGGTATATCCCGTGGCTGCCGTTTACCTCGCCCACGGGGAAAAATCCCCTTATATTGCTCTCCCACCAAATGTCGCCGCTCAGTCCGCCGTTGTTGTGCTGCGCGCAAACTGCTATTTCAAGCGGCTCCGCGTACAGGTCTATGCCGTTGTTTTTGTACAGTTTGAGCGCCGCCGGGTTCATATGGTTCAAGCGCTGTGCCGGAGTTCCGAACAGCGCGCCGGAATTTTTGAGATAAGCTCGGCATTTGTCCCCCACATTTGAAAAATCGTTTTTCAGGGCAGACGGGTTTTTTCTGAAATCGAGAAAAACGCGCCTTTTTTTGTTTTCCGTTTCATCATATACCAAAAGGTCGATTGCCGACGAGCCGAAATTGTCTGTCTTGCGCGAATCAAAAGGCCACTGGTAGCCTTTTAGAAACACCGCTTTCAGCAGTTGTTCGCTTGTTTTGAAATACGCCCCCAAAAATTCAACCGGATTTTCGCCGTTTTGGCCGGTTGAAATATACATGGGCAGCGCCTGCTGATACGTGCCCGACAGATTCCAGCGGAATTTTACGGAGGCTATGCCGTACTGCCACTCCGTGAGGTTTTTGCCCGTGACCCCCGCCTCAAACGCTATACCCGAAGCCCCGCTTTGGCTTTCGGGGTAAACCGATTTGGCGTAGAGCCCCGCCGGACCTCCGGTCGCATATATCACGTTTGCCGCGTAAAAAACGGCGAAGCGCCCGTTTTGATCTTCGAGCGCGTTCAGATTCAGGCAAAGCACGCCTTTTGCCGCGCCGCCGCGAACCAATATTTTTATCGCCATATATCCGTCATATATCGGTATATCCTTCAAGCGGACCTGTTCTAAAAGTTTCTCCGTCATGAATTTTGAGGTGAGGGGCCCCGCGGAACTCGCGCGAGAGAGCGGGTCGTGGTCGGTTTTGTATCCTATGTATTCGCCGTATTCGTTTTGGGGGAAGGGCACGCCCATTTCGGCCAGCCTGTAAAAGCACTGCGCCGACATAGCCGCTTCGCACAGCGCGATATCGCCGTCCATCGCCCCGCCGCCGTAAAGGGTTTCGGCCATGGCCAAAACGCTGTCGGGCTCGCCCCCGGACACGCTTTGCTTGTAGTATGTCTGCTTGTCTGAGCCCGTATTGCGGCTTGTGCCCTTTGACAGCCCTTCGGTTATTATCGCGATGTCGCGCTGCCCGTAGGACCAGAGCCTGTCCGCCGCGTTCAGCCCCGCCGCCCCGCTGCCCACAATTACCGTGTGTTTGCGTATTATCTGCACTTCAATCCCTCCCGGCTATGTTTTAAATTTTAAAATTTTAATTTTTTCAAAAAAATCTTGACTTCGACGGCATTGTCGGCTATAATTAAAACAATGCCATCACTAAATATTTAAAAGGGGGAAAACGATGATGAAAACAAAACAATTGCTTTTTTTTGTGATACTGCTCGCTTTTCTGTTATTTTCATGCGGCGAAAAGCAGGACGTCAAAGACAAAACCGATGACGCCGGCCCAAAAGACGAGTCCGCCGAAACCGCGACAGAACCCGGTGACGCGCGCATTTACCCCGATTTGCCGGAAAGGGATTTTGGGGGTTACCAGTTCAATATACTGCATTGGGTCGTGGACTTATGGGGGGTTAACGACAATATGGATATTTGCGCCGAAGAGCTCGACGGCGACGCGTTCAACGACGCGGTATTTTACAGGAACCAAAAAATCGAGGAGACGTATAATATCAAAATCAACGTGATTTACGACGATATATACGCAATGCCGAAAACCGTCCAGAATATGGTGAAATCCGGCGACAATTCGTATGACTTGATTTTCCAGAGGATGTATAACGTCCCCGGGATCGTGATGGGCGGCTACCTGTATAACTTGAACAATGTGGACTATATCGATTTTTCCAAACCGTGGTGGGACGAAAATTCGATTGGCGAACTGAGCGTGGACCACAAATCGTTTCTGGCCGCCTCCGATATACAGACGATGGACAAAGACGCGATTTATTGTATCATGTTCAACAAACAGGAAGCGCAGAATCACGACCTGGGGAACCTCTACGCGCTTGTCGACAGCGGCGACTGGACGCTCGATGTATTGTATGATCTGTGCAAAAACAAATCGCGCGATTTAAACGGCGACGGCGCGCTCGACAAAAACGATTTTATCGCGTTTCTCGGGGCAGACGACGTGACAACGGCGTTCTTCAACGGAGGCGGCGGAAAAATCGCCGAAAAAGACGGCGATGATATCCCGTATCTGACCTTTTACAGCCCGCGCAATTTGGACATGTGCGACAAGATACTCGATTTCATGTATGACAAAACCGTGTTTATCAACGGGCACTACGAAGAAACGACGGACATGTTCCCGGACGGCAGCGGCCTATTCACGATAGGCAGGCTCGCGGACGTGCGCAAATGGCGCTACAGCGAAACCGACTTCGGAATTTTGCCCATACCCAAATTCGATAAGGCGCAAAGCAGATATTACAGCACCGTAAGCGTGCATACCTCCGGCCTGTTGTCCATCCCGACGACCGCGCCCGATATCGAGAGGACGGGCATCATAGCCGAGGCCTGGGCGGCGGAATCGAGATACACGGTCATACCGGCGTATTATGATATCGCGCTGAAGGGCAAATACACGCGCGACGAAGAGAGCCAGGATATACTCGATTTGCTGATGGTCACGCGATTGTATGATTTGGGCGAAGTGTACGCATTCGGGAATTTCAACGACAAATGGCTGAGGATCTTCACGACAAAAGGGAAAGACGTCGTGTCGGCGTATGAAAAATCCGAAAAAATGATGACCAAAGATATGGAAAAACTGATTAAAACTTTTGAAGACATCGATTAAATTGCGAAATTTCGATCAAAGCCCGCAATTTCGCATGAACTTTTCGTCATTTAACAAAGATAAATCCCCATCCGCCATAAGGCGCCCGTTTTTTAAAATAATCAAGCGGTTGCAGACTTCGGCGGCAAATGCCATATCGTGCGTCGCGATGAGCTTGGGATGCTGCAACCCCTTCAACGTTTCCGCCAGCGACCGTTTCGCTTTGGGATCGAGATAAGCGGTCGGCTCGTCGAAAATCAAAACAGCCGGATCCATAGCAAGCACCGCCGCTATTGCCGCCATGCGCTTTTCTCCGCCCGAAAGTTTCAATGAGGAGCGTTTTCCCAGATACCCTATGCCAAGCCGCTCGAGAGTCGTCTCGACGCGGCTTTGGGTTTCGTCCTCCGACAATCCGCAATTGCGGCAGCCGAACGCCACGTCGTCATATATGAGCGGCATAAACAGCTGGTCGTCGGGATTTTGAAATACCAAACCCACCTGTCTGCGGATTTCGTTCAAATTTTTTTTTTCGAGCCGCACTCCGTTTACTTCGATTGCGCCGCCGGATGGCTCGAGTATTCCGACAATTGCGAGTAATAGCGACGTCTTGCCCGCGCCGTTCTCGCCGATTAAGGCTATGTTTTCATTTTCTCCCAAAGTGAAACTCAGGTTGTCGACCGCTTTTGTTTTGTCGGGATATATAACCGTCACTTCCCGCAGTGTAAGCATCAAATCACCCCTTTGAGGCTTGTAATAAACAGCGCGTTCACGTCGGTGACACGGAGGGCAATACACATAAAACAAGTGAAAGCGCCGAAAATCCAGTCCCGATATTGTAATTTTTTGCTTTTTCGCGGCAAAGGGCGCGATGCGTAACCCCTGCATTTCATGGCGTTGTAAACGCGTTCGGCGCGGTCGAAGCTGCATAGCAGGAGCTGGCCCACAAAGCTGCCCATGTCCCTGACGGCAATGCCCTTCCCCGCCCCGCTCCGCAGGGAATATGCGACATACATGGAATACGCTTCTTCAAACAGCACGCCGATATAGCGGTATGTCATTTCAAAAATCGCGGTAAAAACCGCCGGTATTTTCAGGCGGCGCATGGAAGCGGTGAGCTCCGCGAGGGGCGTAGCGGAGACGAGCAGCAATACGGCCATAACGCACAGATAGGCTTTGAACAGTATGGTGAAAAATGAAACGACTCCGCAACTGACAGTTACTCCGCCTATCGTAAAAGCGGGGGCTCTGTCAAATATCACGTTGCCGATTCCCGCCAGAAGGCAAAAGGGGAGCGCGATCAAAAATCTTTTGAACAGCATGGCGTATGGGGTTTCGGACAAAGCCACCAGCAGCGTCGGGTAAAAAACGTACGGGATCAGCCGCCCGAAAGCGTATCTGTCAAAGGACGCGGCGACGACAACGAAAACCGCTGTCGTCAGCAGTTTCATCGTCGGATGCAGCTTGTGCAAAAATGTATGGCCGCCCGATAACTGTTCAAGGGCGTACAGCTCCCGGATTTGGTTTCTCACACGGGCGACTCTCCTTTTCGTTTCTTTTTGAAAGCTGATATCCCGGCTGCAGCGGCTCCGGCGGCTATAAAGGTGATTGCGCCGCCGACTATACCGGCGACAGCCGCCGATATCCCGAAACCATCTTCTCCCTCATTTTTAAATTCATAATCGGGCATGAAAGCGACCGCCGCCTGAACGGACGCCGCCCCTTCGAAAACCGCGCCCTCCGCTTCCAGCTCCTTTACTCCCGCCGTTTTTTCAATCGCCCACTCGAGCCCGTCGGGATCAGATGAGGCAAATAGCGACAGGGCGCCCCCTGCAAAAAGTGTGGCGGCGGCAAGGGCAATCAGAATATTTTTTATCGGGACGCCGCTTTTAATCGCCGTTTTGGAGACTGTGCTTTCCATAATTTCAGGGCGCATTTTGTAAACGAAGCAGAGAATGGCGGCGGTTATGACTCCCTCGGCCAATCCGATTGCGAGATGGATCGGCTGCATCAAAAGAAGAAAGGTCCCAAACGGAAGTTCGGTGACGCCGGAAAGCAGGGTCATAAGCACCACGCAAAATGCGCCGAGCTGCAGCCCCAAAACGGAGCCGATTACAGACGCCGCCGTAATTCTGCCCGCTGTCCTGCCGTTTTTGATAAGCGGCGCAAAAATCAGCGGATAGATGATCAGGCATGGGATAATCCCTATATTGAAAATATTGCACCCGAGCGCCAGCAGCCCGCCGTCGGCAAAAAACAGGCATTGAATGATAAGCACCGCCGACAAAGACAGCAAAGCGGGGAACCCGCCGATCATGGCGGCGAGCAAAATACCGCCGCCGATATGCCCGCTTGCCCCGGTGGCGGGAATTGTGAAGTTGATCATTTGCGCAGCGAACACAAACGCGCCCATAACGCCCATTATCGGGATCTTTTTTTCGCAAAGTTCATCTTTTTTGATCTTTTTTACCGCGTAGGCGTTGGCGGCGGCGCCGACGGCGCACATAGCCGCGCCTACGGCGGGGGAAAGCAGAGCGTCTGCCATATGCATAAAACAAACAATTCCTTTTTTTAATTCTAAAAAACGACGCCAAAAGGCCCTCGCGTCACTTCTGTCACGCAAGACGCCTTCATGGCATCGGTTATATCTCGATTATATCACATTCTGCCCTTTGCCGTCAATTACATTTTCGTTAATGTTCTGTTAATAATACAGCGCGTAAACGTCGGCGAACGATTCATCGCCGCCGTCGTTTGCGGCGTTTTGTCTTAAAATATATCCCTTCTCCGACGTCTCAAAAACGATATTTTCTTTTGTTTTCATATTTTCGATACGCTCCGCTTTTTTATCCGTAAACGGGATGACGATATCCGCCGGGCGTTCCTTATCGTCAGGCATATAAAAGGCGAACGCCTTTTTTTTGTCTGCGGATTGCGTGAAGGCGAATTTGCCCGTTCTGTACGGGGCGCACGTTCTGGTGGCGTATACGGCCTCGCCGTATACTTTCAGCCATTTCCCGATGGCTTTCATTCTCTCAATTGCCGGCTTCGGCAGCCTGCCGTCCGGCTGGGGCCCGACATTCAGCGCCAAGTTTCCGCCTTTGGCGATCACGTCGATGAGCAGATGAATCAATTCCTTCGGCGACTTATACTCGTCGTCATACGCGAAAGAAAAGCTTTTGCCCATTGTGACGTTGCTCTCCCACGGGATATCCAGCGGCTTTTCGGGAACGCACTGTTCGGGCGTCACATAATTCTCGCATATTCCGCCGCATGTCCTGTCCGCGGAGAGCAGCCACGGCTGCACCTTCCGCGCCTTTTCCATCAGTTCCTCGATGCGTATATCCTGTCCGTTTTCCTTGCGCACCTGGCCGGCGTCAAACCACAAAACATCTATTTTCCCGTAATTTCGCACCAGCTCAAGAACCTGGCTGTGCGTAAACTGCACGAATTTTTCCCAAAGTTCCGGCTTTTCAGCCGTGTCATACGACGGGTTGCGGTTCATAAAGGTTCCCCTCGCCTGATTTTCCGCCCAGTAATACGGCACATGCCAGTCCGCCTTGGAAAAATACGCGGCTATGCCGAGCCCCCGGCGCCTGAACGCCTCGAACAAATGGCCGCAGACGTCGGCGTAATGATGAGAATGAAACGGACAGGACGGCGCGGTTATTTTGTAATCGGTGTATTTTGTGTCCCACATGCAAAAGCCGTCGTGGTGTTTGGTTGTGAATATGAGGTACCGAAAGCCGTTGTCTTTTGCCAAATCCGCCCAGAGTTCCGGCTGAAAGCGCACGGGATTGAACGTTTTGTTCAAATTGAAATAGTCGCGCTTGAAATCTTTGCCGCTCGTCTCCCAGTCCACTCCCGAACGCGACCAAACGGCGTCCTCATCCGACAGCGCCCATGATTCCACTATCCCCCACTGCGCATAAGGTCCCCAGTGCATCATCAGAGCCAATTTCTGATCGCGGAACCATTCTAATTTTTGTAAAACCGCGGGGTCTTCGGGCCGGACATAATTGTGATTATCCGCCATAAAAAAATACCTTCTTTCATAATATAATCATAATAGAATTCTGTTTATTTCGCCGATATATGCCTGTATGGGCTTTTTGTCCAATCCCAAAACGGTCACATTGCATCTGTCGACCGGGACCAATATTTTGTGCGCGGGGCTTGAAGCGATCGCTTCCGCCATTTTGGGGCTTATTTCGCCGTGCATGGAATTGGCTATTACGATCCCGATCACGCCGATTATATAGTCCGCTTTCGAGCAGTTGAACACGACGGCGTTTTCTCCGGTCGCGCCGTTATTTGCCCCTGCTTTCAGCATGGCGGCGGTCGCCGCCGAATTTGTCCCGACCGCAGTGATTTCCGCGCTGCCCAAATCGTTTCGTATATGCTCGATTATGGTTTTGCCAATTCCTCCGCCCATTCCGTCGATCACCAATATGTTCACGATAATTCGCCGCCTTTCTTTAAATTGAAAATCCAATCAAATGGATTATACCATAAAATCATCCATAGAAATTCCGTTTTTTTGAAATATTATGTAAAATTTTTACCGTATATCCTCAGACAGGGCGACGACTGCCATAAAAGCGCAAAACACGCCGATATTCAAAAAGAACGGCAAAACGCGGTCGAGCGAAGCCAGAGCTCCGGCGACCCACCCGAACGGAGCCGAAAAGGCGAACATCAAAACATTGATAAGCCCCGTGATGCGCGCCCGCTCGCGCGGGTCTATGAACATGGCCACAAGCGAATCCTTGCGGGGCGAAACGATGGCGAAGGCGACGGATTCAAAAAGGGTGTATATGACCGGGTGGGCAAAAGGGGTCCCCCACGGCAAAATCAAAAAGAGCGTCCCCGCGATATACAGCGCCAGCCCGATGAATATGGGCGCTTTGAAATTCAGTTTGCTCAAAAGATGCTGCGCGCCGAACATAAAGGCGAGCATGACCGCCGAGCGGATTATCGGGAAATACGCGACGTACTGGTCGGGGATACCGAGGCTGCCCGTCACGTAGAGCGGAAAAAAGTTGCCTGAAACCACTATCTGGATATTGAACAGCACGAAAATGATTATGACCCGCATGGTTTTTTTGTTTTTCAGCATGGAGGCCATTACGCTTTTACACCCGGCGCAGAGCGCAAGAAGCGAAACTCCGCGGGTTTCCTCGAGCCTTATTCTACCCTGCGGGGTTTCGGATGAATGGATATACAAAACAAAAAACTTGACCGTCA
>Ga0123356_10004847_pt1 | contig 13841 bp, 15 predicted proteins | sample TergutEmb28metaG_2_FD_92546 | JGI IMG/M metagenome (GOLD analysis project Ga0123356, IMG submission 92546) | Embiratermes neotenicus P3 segment gut microbial communities from Petit-Saut dam, French Guiana - Emb289 P3 | ecosystem: Host-associated > Arthropoda: Insects > Digestive system > Gut ...
GGGAACAAAGGATATAAATTCACCATTTTGTGATGTGTATATATCCTCCATAACACCGGGCTCAAAAATTCTGTACGTATTTCCGTGATTGTCGGTTATATCGCCGGTCTTGTCGATTATAGCAAGCTTAAGGTCACTATTTACAATACTACCTACCTCAAAATCTGTGTAGCTGACACTCAGGTTAAAGGGCATATGTGTTGTGTTATATATCTCTATAACAGGTTTTTCGCCCGAAAGGTCCAACAGCTGAGGCTCGAATGAAGCGCAGCCACTGTAGCGCAATGCTGTGAGGTCTGTTGAGGGTGCGAATATAACCTTGTTTTGAGGTATTGAAGATGAAGCTGAGTCATCAGCAGCCATAGCAAAAAGCGAAGACGGGAAATCTGTTACAAGCAGAAAGACAAAAATAATCAGTAGGTTAAGCTTAAATATTTTATTAATCAGCTTCATCTGTATACTCTCCTTTCGTTAATTATGGCATAACTCCGAGTGACCAAAGGAGTGTACTTGAGATATCCTTGGCATTTAGATCATGTCTGTATTCGGGCAAAAGTACCTTTAGCATGTCGTTGTCACCGTCACCCCAAGGGACTATATAAAGTATTAATGACTCATCTTGTGCCTGATACGCAAGTTGGGAGCTGTCGGGGTTAAATACTCTGTATTTATTAAAAAGTTCGCCAAAAATCTCTCCGTTTTCGTCGCGCAGAGCGAATTTTAAATGATTGTCATAATCGCTGTTTACTATAAACGGTGTATAACTGACACTCAGGCTCCAAATATCATTTGTTGTGTTGTAGATTTCAATGACAGGCTTGGCTCCGACCAGATTAAGCAGCTGCAGCTCGCTTGAAGCCTCTCCTTCGTATAGTTTTGCAGGCATATATGTAAGCGGGGAAAATACGACTCTGTCTGCTATAGGCGGGATTTTAGCATGCTCGGAGCCGATATATGAGACATCATAATTATTAAACATATAACCGAACGGATATATCTCTTCGCTCAGCTGTGTTAGTGAGTTTACAAACTCTTTGTAGCTTGAAACATATAGAAGCTTCCAGTTAACAGCGGTTTTCTCAAAATAGGTATGAACGGAATCTTTTTCTATCCAGTAAGCATGTGTTGCGTAATTATCGGCAAATGTAACACCTTCGCCGGCAAATACCAAAGTGCTGTATGATGAAGATAAACCAATGCCGCCACCTGAGCTGCTTGCTTTGCAATTAGTAATACTGACTCCGTCAAGCACTATGTTTGCACTATTACCGGCAAACATACCTCCGCCATTGACTGCGCTGCTGTTTCTGAGGCTGCTTCTTGTGAGGTTAAGTGAAGCATAACTAACGTTAATTGCACCACCTGCAGCTGCTGCAGAATTTTTTATCTGCACGCCTGTAATAGATACATCTGCACCGTCTGAGATACTGATGCCTCCACAATCTGCAGAACCTGTTAGCTCAATTTTATTAAAAATGATATTGGCATTTTGATTAATGGTAAAATGCCTCATATCCTTGTTCGTCTGAGAAATTATAAGTGTAGAACCTGTTGCTGAGGTTATTGTAAATGGCTTTCTGCCGGCAGGGATTACCAGCGGACCGAGATCCTCCTGCAGAGGTATATCATTTCTGACAGGTAAAACAGTGAGCTCGGGATTATCTATTGCAAGCTGCAGTGTCCGGTGATCGACAATCAAAAAGTCCGGCATTACACCATCGGAGGGATCTGCTGAAACGATAACTGTTACATTTGTTGTAGTGGTGGGTTTGTCATCTTCGGGCTCTGTTGCCAGAGACATTATGTTGCATGTTGACATAATGATTGCAATAGCTGCAAAAAGTGCGAAGACTTTAGTTTTATGCTTGTTGTTTTTCATAAATATTCTCCTTTTTTTAATGTAAATTTATTTTTTTACGGTTTTCTTTTCTTGACGTTTTTTCTTGTACATGAAAATAATCAAAATAATCATAGCGGCTATCAAAATAAACGGGAACAGCCACATCCACAAGGGGAAAACTGCAGGGTGAACCCCCGGAGCCTGCTCTCTTTGAGGCAAAAGTAACTCTAAAAATATATCCGCATCATTATCATTGTCATAAACAATAAATTGCTTGCTGAAATAGAATGTATCTTCCCTTACTGTAAGGGTTATATCAGCAGTATATGTTCCGGGCGGCACCGATCTGTTTGCAATAAGAGTCAGAGGATAAAAGGAGTTTGGAGCAAAGTCTATAAGCATAGTGTTTGAAAAAACTGTCTCATTTTCGCTATAAAGATCGACAGTCAGCTCGGTATAACGGAAAAGCTCGGGCACAATGTTACGGATATCCAGAATAAAACCTGTAGAGCGCTGTCCTGCAAAAAACTCTGCGCCCTCAAAGACTATGTCGGGAGCAATGTTTTGCGCGAGCTCAGAGGTTAACCTGACTGCAAGAGAGTAGGCAAATGAATTAATTATCCCCGGTGTATCAGACTCGGACGGTTTTGTAGTGACATGCAGGGCTCCGAGTATAATTCCCTCGTAACGGGAGCCGGGGGAGTTTAGTCTTACGGATGTTTCTATCTCTGTAAGTGCAGGTACCTTTACGGTCGAAGGATTTGGTGTAACAAGTGATTCAAACGGAAATTTTAAACTGCGGTCGGGATAACCTTTTTGGGAGTAGAGCACCTTGCCGCTAGCATCTGTCGTTGCTGTTACAGCAGTAATTATGATATCTATATCGTCCAAAGTGTCGTTTTTCAGGACCAGGTACAGGTCTTGTGTTTTGCCGTGAGCTATTTGGATGTCATAAAATGCTCTGTCGGATATTTGGTTTTCGGGAAGTATTGGAACAGCTTGAAAAGGTGCTCTGTTAGCAGATGCGCTAAGAGTGGTGCTAAATGCAATTAGAACAGCTAATAGTAGTATAGTTTTGACAGCTTTTTTCATGTGACTTGATCCTTCCAAAAAATAGTGGTATCGGGATTATATACACAGCTATGAGAGTATTTCTATAATCGTTTGCTATCATCACTTAGATGTCGCAAGTGTGAAAATGTAGAAACCTAACGTTTAAAAAGTAGAGAAATCTACAAAAAAATAACAGCTATCATCAAGATAACTGTTAAAGGCATTTTTGCGGATTTAACTATTTTTGTCACGTTGCACAAGGAGTTTGGTGATATTAGACAAGCTTTTTTGCTATTTCCGATATAAACTCCCAGGAATTAACAACATGTGCGTTAAAGCCGGTTTTTGTCAGCGGTGCAAGATCTGCAGTCATAGTGCCGCTCTTTAGTGTATCTAAGCTTGCGTTTTCAAGCTTGGAAGCAAACTGTGCAAGCGGTGTATTGCCGTCCAGCTCACCGCGCTTGCGAAGAGCTCCTGTCCAGGCAAATATCGTCGCTATAGGATTTGTAGAGGGCTTCTGAGCGTCTAAATACCTGTAATAGTGCCGTGTGACTGTACCGTGTGCTGCTTCATATGCAAAGTTGCCGTCAGGGGATACTAAAACACTTGTCATCATTGCAAGAGAGCCAAAAGCGGAGCTTATCATGTCGCTCATTACATCTCCGTCATAGTTCTTACATGCCCAGATAAAGCCGCCCTTGCAGCGGACAACACGTGCGACAGCATCGTCTATTAATGTATAAAAGTACTCTATACCAAGTGTTTCAAACTGCTTTTTATAATTTTCAAACTCATTTTCAAATATTGCTTTAAACTCACCGTCATATATTTTTGATATAGTATCCTTTGTCGAAAACCACAAATCCTGCTGTGTTTCTATGGCATATTCAAAACAGGCCTTTGCAAAGCTTCGTATACTTGCTAAATTGTTGTGTTGAGTCAGCCAAACAGCATCATCTGTCTTATGTTCCGTTGCCATATATACATCTCCGTAAGCATGACGGGCTATAGTTATAGGCTTTTCCCAAGTTCTGACCGTAGGCTCAATGCAATCGATGATTATAGGAGCGCGAAATACAGTGCCGTCAAGGATAGAGCGGATTGTTGCATTTGGAGACTTCCACATCTCGGTAAGCTCAGGATATTCATCCATTCTTTGCTTATTTGGTGTGATAGTTGCGCATTTAACACCGACTATGTGTTTTTTTATGGCATTGGCCGCTTCTATTGTTACCTGATCGTTGGTTTTGTTGCGGTTTTGCAAGCCGAGATCGTAATATTCGGTTTTCAGGTCGATAAAAGGCATCAGCAACTCATCCTTTATGAGCTGCCAAAGCACTCTGGTCATTTCATCGCCGTCGATTTCCACCAGCGGCGCAGACATCTCTATTCTATGCATTCCTTACCACCTAATATATAAATTAGTTAATCGTTGCGAAGTAATGTAATGGTGAGAATATTGTCTTTGTAGACTATATCAGCCTCGTCGCAAAGCATACCAATTAACATCAATTCCGAGAAATCTTTTGACTCGCCCATAAGTTCCCAAAAGTCATGCTCAATCTCCAATTGCCTGGGAGCATTGAGTCTTACAGACAGTTCCTCAAGCTTTTCTTCGTCCATGTCTACCGGAAATGCTGTAACTGTATACTTTATAAGGTCATCTGTCTCTACAATGTTTGAGCTTATGTCTCTACCCCCGCGGTGATGACAATACAGCATCAAATCACCTGTAATTCTAAGGTTTTTTTCAAATCTAGTCTTCATGTTCTCTCCTCATCTTCTCAGAGACGGTTACTACGGGTAGCAAGAACATTGCTACGAGTCCTGCGGCAAAGCCGTTATTATAAAGGTTGAGACCTCCGTTTAGCTCTCCGACAAACATTGCAACACTGACATGCAAGAAGCCGGAAACAACACCCCAGTACCAACCGAATTGTCCTGCCATAGGAGCAAGCGCAGTAGAAAATAGTATCGCGGCAACATTTGCAGGGGAAATCAAATCATATTGATTTAATGAAGCAGAAATTACAGCACCTATCATAACGGGTAAAATGTTTAAAATGTGTTTGCCGAAGCCGGCAAAGCCGACCATAGTGAAGATTGCTGCAATTACTATACCGCTGAGCTCCGCGCCGAGCAGCAGTACAACAGTTGTTGCAAATGCGCAAAGTACTCCCATGTTAATGTAGATTGAATTTTTATAGAGGAAGTAAAAGTCTGTTATAAGGCGGCCGGAGTGTCTGTGAAACTTGAGATAATCAGACAGATTCCTTTTTGCGTTTTGTATCGGTGTTTTGAAGGAATTCCCGTCGTCTCCCGCAAACAGTCCGCATATAATCATCATAAGCGCGAAGGAGTAGAGCATAATTGACAATATCACATTGTTTCCGCTGCTCCAGAACTCAGCAGGGACAATTTCATACCCCATACTATATGCTGTTGTTGCTATGATAGTGGCAATCAGACCACCTGCAAAACCCATGCTGTAAAGGTCATAACCACCGTGTGCACGTACCATATGTGACGAAATCGGAGGGAAGATAAAACCAACCAAAAATCCAATAAAAACGCCGAGGCATACCTCTACCGGCAAACTGAACATTCCAAGGAAACTTATTTCACTGACAACAGGAGAAAGTGTTGCGACAAGGAGTGATGCCAATGTGTAGTTTGCAAATGGCTCTTTTTTGTACTTGGCATAACACCAGACTCCGAGAGTAAGCGGGATCATGTTAAAAACGTTTTTACCGAAAAAAGCAAACCCTGCTGTGATCCATAGTGCCATAATTATTGCGCCGCTTGGTTTTATGCGAGAAGAAATTAGCATAATCAGGCTTGAAAGACCGACAATTGCAACATTTAATAAGGTAGCTCCTATGCCGCCTATCTCTAAATAGTCGGTAACAAGGATTGATCTGGATGAGATTATACGTAAAAAACCTTCATATATGGTTGATGGATTGTCAACCGAAAAAGCTATGCCTATAAATGCCAAATTAACACAAAGCATAACTGCATATGGAAGAGGAAGTAATGTGCGTAAACGATTTGTATTTGGCATAACTCACCCCCTTCGTAATTATGATGTAACAATACTATACTTTAACCACAAAGTAAATACGGATATTTACATTAACCTTCAAATATAGTATTCTAATAATTGACTAACTTTGAAAATTTGCATATAATTCAACTATTACTATACCTTTTGGGGGTAGCACTTTGTGGTTTAACAAGATTCGTGGAATCTCACCGCCTCATAATAAAAACACAGCAAAGAGTGGCGTGCGTTTGTTGCCTGTTCCTATGCAGGTTGAGATACCTATGCTTATGCATTCGGGTAAGCCTGCGACTGCCATAGTTAAAGCCGGAGATAAGGTAAAGGTCGGCCAGCTTATTGGTGAGCCGAGCGGATCGATTTGCTCTCCTGTTCATTCCAGTGTCTCGGGGGTTGTAAAATCAATTAATGAACGTGACCGTGTGACCGGGCGGAAGGCTGTTTCCGTTACCATTGAATCAGACGGTTTTCAAATACGCCACGAGGATATAAAGCCGATAAATGTTACAAACCTACAGGAGTTTTTGGATGCTGTCAGAGACTCAGGGGCTGTAGGGCTTGGCGGAGCAGGGTTTCCCGCAGCGCCAAAGCTTGCGATAAAAAACCTTGATGAGCTTGACTACATCTTAATTAACGGAGCGGAGTGCGAGCCGTATGTCACCTCGGATACACGCACAATGGTTGCAGACAGCGCACATGTTGTAGGCGGTGTTGAGCTGCTTTTAAAGTTTATGCGTCCGAGAAAGAAAATCTATATCTGCATCGAGGATAACAAACCCGAAGCTATTGAGGCTATGCGAAAAGGCTTTGATGGAAACGATATGGTTGAGGTGTATGTGCTGCCGACCATGTACCCGCAAGGTGAGCGCAAGGTTCTTGTTAATAATGTTACGGGGAGAGTAGTACCGGAGGGTGCACGCCTTGCCGATGTCGGTTGTCTTGTTTCAAATTGCACAACTATTACTGTATTTTCAAGGTATATCAAAAGTGGTATACCTTTAATTAATAAAGTTGTAACTGTTGACGGGCCTATTGTTAAAACACCAAAAAATGTTCTGGCTCCGATAGGGACTGCAATTTGGGAGCTGTTTGAGTTTTGCGACGGTTTTACACAAGAGCCACCCGGAAAGATTATTGCAGGGGGCCCGATGATGGGCATAGCTCTGCCGGATTTGGAAGTACCGGTTGTAAAAACTACAAACGCACTGCTTGCTTTCCCGCCGGGTGACGATGTCAAGCCAAAGGAAACGACCTGTATCAAGTGCGGAAGATGCCTTTCTGTGTGTCCTATGAGCCTTATGCCGCCAAATATCGAAGCAGCATATTTAACAAGAAATCTTGAAAAAATGGATTATTATAAGATAAACATGTGTGTGGAATGCGGAAGCTGTGCTTATGTATGCCCGGCGAAACGTCCACTGGTGCAAACGATATTGCTGTCAAAGGAAATGCTTTGGCAAAGCAGAAAGAAAGATTAACATGGACAAGCTTATTGTTTCGGTCTCGCCTCATATTCATGATAAATCCACAACAAGCCGTATAATGCTTGATGTTATAATTGCGCTTGTTCCTGCATTTGTTGCGTCTGTGGTTATATTTGGTGCGCGCGCTGCAGTTGTTACATGTGCGTGTGTGGCTTCGTGCGTCTTTTTTGAATGGCTTTTTGCCGTGATAACTAAGAGAAAAAATACGATAGGTGACTTTTCTGCCGTTATAACAGGTATACTGCTTGCTTTTAACCTGCCTGTAACTATACCGATATGGCAGGCTGTTTTCGGCAGTGCTATCGCTATTATTTTGGTAAAACAGCTTTTTGGAGGACTTGGTAAAAACTTTGCAAATCCCGCTATTACAGCACGAATAGTGATGTTTTTGGCATTTTCTAAAACAATGACCACATGGGGTGCTGATACGAGCTCTCTTTGGTTATATCCTATTGACGGTGTCGCAGGTGCTACACCCTTAGCAGTTATGAAATGGGGAGATATGGAAAATCTGCCCGGCTTATGGCAGATGTTTATTGGTGTGCGTGGCGGGTGTTTTGGCGAAACAAGTAACCTGGCACTACTTATAGGTGGTATATACCTTATGCTGCGCAGAGTTATCACCTGGCACACACCACTGACGTACATTGCTGTTGTTGCCGGCCTTTCGATGGCGCTCGAGCTTGACCCGATGTATCATATGTTTGCAGGCGGATTGTTCCTCGGTGCGATATTTATGGCAACAGACTATGTGACAACCCCGCAAACAAACCTTGGCAGGATTGTATTTGGTATAGGTGCCGGAATGTTTACAGTGCTATTCAGAGTTTACAGCAGCTATCCCGAAGGTGTGTCCTTTGCTATTTTGCTGATGAATATTTTAACACCATATATAAACAAACTGACAGAGCGCATTCCGCTTGGCGCTGTTTACAAAGTCTTGCCAAAAGACAAGCCTTGAGAGAAGACATCGGAAAAGTAAATTACGGAGAAACTTATGAAGCAAAACTTTGTAATTCCAATATTAGTACTAACTGTTATCTGCCTTGTTGTTTCGGGTGCTCTTGCTGTGATGGACAGTTTTACTGCTCCTATTATATCGGAAGCAAACGCGCAGCGCGCCGCTGAAGCAATGAATGCTAAAATTCCTCATGCTGAGGAGTTTGAGCTTATAGATATTGTAGGTTTAGGGTTGCCGCAGTATATAAAAGAAGTATACAGAACAACAAATGACGTAGGGTATATATTTATTGCGGCAAAAAACGGTTTTAGCGGAGATATTACAGTAATCTGTGCAATTAATAACGATGGTAGGATAATTGCCACATCTACACTGTCGCATACTGAAACAGTCGGGATAGGAACAGTTATCGAGGATGAAAAATTCTTAAATCCTTTTTCGGGTATAGATCAGGATAATCTTGGCAATATCGACACAATTACCGGTGCAACAATATCAACCCGTGCATATATTGAAATTATCCGCGAAATTTTTGCCGCATATCATATAATAGTGGGGTAGTTATGAAAAGCAGAGAAATCCTAACACGAGGAATAGTTAAAGAAAACCCGGTTTTTGTGATGATACTCGGCTTGTGTCCTGTTTTGGCAGTAAGCACATATGCCGAGAATGCCATCGGGATGGGGCTTGCAACGACCTTTGTCCTGCTCGGTTCGAACATCGTAATATCACTGCTGCGAAACATCATACCGAACAAAGTCCGTATTCCTTGTTACATTATACTGATAGCAAGCTTTACAGCACTTGCGAAGATGGCTATAGAAGCATATGCTTACCCGTTATATCAAGCGCTCGGGATTTTCCTGCCGCTTATTGCCACGAACTGTATTATTTTCGCACGAGCGGAAATTTTTGCAAACAGGAACAATCTGAAGGATTCGATACTGGATGCTCTCGGTTCGGGTGCCGGCTTTACACTGGCGCTCCTTGCGATTGCGACCATCCGTGAAATATTTGGGAGCGGCTCGTTTTTTGGAATTGCACTACCCTGGCTGAAGGATAACACTACTATGATATTTGCTCTCGCTCCGGGAGGATTTATTGTTTTGGCATGTCTTTTGGCAGTTGTAAACCATGTATCAAGAGGACAGGCTGCAAGGCGCGAGCCGGGGTGTGAGGGCTGCCCGAGTGCGGTATCTTGCGGAAAGTTGAAAGAGATAAACGATGGTGTTTGATTTTAAAGCATTAGTTATCATAATGATGGGTGCGGTACTGGTAAATAACTATGTGCTGCGCCAGTTCCTTGGTGTGTGTCCTTTTCTTGGTGTTTCAAAGGACTTAAAAAGCTCGGCGGGTATGGGAGTATCGGTTTTGTTCGTAATGATAATGGCAGCAGCGGCAACCTGGCCGATTCAAGTTTATCTGCTTAATCCTTACGGACTCGGATTTATGCAAACCGTTGTGTTTGTTCTTATTATTGCCACGTTGGTTCAGCTGGTTGAAGTGGTGCTGCGCAAATTTTTGCCTGCAATATTTGCTTCGCTTGGAATATATTTGCCTCTTATGACTACAAACTGTGCGGTTTTTGCCGTGACAATATCAAACATTAATAACGAATACACTTTTATCGAAGCGCTCGTAAGTGCTACAGGCGCCGGGCTCGGGTTTTTACTCGCGATGGTTATTTTCACGGGAGTGCGGGAGGAAACAGCAGCAGCAGACCCGCCACAAGCTTTTAAAGGCATGCCGATTACTTTGATTTCGGCGGCGATACTGTCACTTGCATTTTTTGCATTTGAAGGAGTTATCGAGAATATATTTAAGTAAGAAGTAAATGCAAGAAAACGAGGAAAAATGGAAGTTATTATCACAGCAATAATAGTAACGGGAACGATAGGACTGGTAGCTGCTGCGACTATTACAATCGCAACAAAGCTGATGTTTGTTAAGGTCGACCCGCGGGTTGAGAAGCTGATGAAGATATTGCCGGGAGCAAACTGCGGCGCGTGTGGATTTAGCGGCTGTGAGGGATATGCAAATGCGCTTGCCAAAGGAGAAGTGGCGACAAATCTTTGCCCGCCCGGTGGTAATGATACATTGGAAAAAATAAATGAGCTTCTTGATGTTGCCGGTGGAGAGGGATTAATCCAAAAAACTGCAATTGTACACTGTGTCGGTGACATTGAAACAATGAAAAGCAAAATGATATATAACGGGATAAGCTCTTGTTTTGCGGCGAAACAGCTATATGGAGGGCAAGGCTCGTGTTCGTTCAGTTGTCTCGGTTATGGAGATTGCTTAAAAGTGTGCCCAAGCTCGGCAATTTGCATGACAGGCGGAATAGCGCATGTTGATATACGTAAGTGCAGCGGTTGCGAGGTATGTGAGAAGATTTGCCCGACGGGAGTTATATCTATAGAAAAAATGCCGGTGCATGTTGCACTGCTGTGCAGAAACACAGAAAGAGGAGCAGCGGTAAAAAATAAGTGCAGCAGAGGCTGCATTGCCTGTATGAAGTGCGTCCGCGAGTGTCATCTGGGAGCTATTGCTGTGCAGGAGTCACTTGCTGTTATAGATTACACAAAATGCAACGGCTGCGGACATTGCGCCGAGATATGTATAAAAAAATGTATTGTAAAATACTGATAAGACATAAGAGGATATTTGTTCTGATACCGGTATTTATGCTGGTGGCGGGGCTTTTATTTTTGCAGGGCGGTTGCGCAAAAAAGCAGGCGGGAGAGCAGGTAAGCGAAACCCGGCTGCTGCTTGATACGGTTTGCTCTATAACTATACATGGTGACTTTGAAGCTGAGCATCTTTACGAAATACTTGACAGGGCTTTTGAAATTTGCCTTGAATATGAATGGCTTTTTAGCATAACCGTCGAAGGTAGCGACATGTGGCGGATAAACCATGCAGGCGGCGAGCCTGTTGAAGTTAATCCTCACACACTGGAGCTTATAAAAACAGGACTTGCTTTTGGAGAGATATCATATGATATGTTTGATATAACGATTGGGAGACTCAGTCGGTTGTGGAGTTATAGTTGGGACTCTACATATGGAATGTACATTCCAAACGAGGAGGATGTAACCGCTGCTCAGATGACCGTCAATCATCGTCAATTGAACATTAGCGACAATTTCGTACATTTAGACAACCCAAATGCATGGATAGATTTAGGAGCGATTGCAAAAGGTTACATAGCAGACAGGATAGCAGAATACTTGACACAGCAAGGTGTAAAAGGTGCTTTGGTTGAACTGGGCGGCGATGTGGCGGTTATTGGATGCAGGCAAGATGGCAAGCCGTGGCGGATTGGTATAAGAAAACCTTTTGGCAATGCAGATGAGTTTGTTGGAGTTCTGGAAGTAACAGATGCCTCGGTTGTCAGCTCCGGTATTTATGAACGCGGATTTGAGGAAAACGGAGTATGGTACCATCACATTTTAGACCCGAAAACAGGATGGCCTGTAAAAACTGATGTAGTCAGTGCTACAGTGATATCTGACAAAGCTGTTACCGGAGAAGGGCTATCAACAATTGCTGTGCTTTTATATCAGTGGGATGTGTCGGTTGTATTTGAACAGATTCCGGGATTTATCGGTGCCATTCTTGTATTTGATGACGGCGAAATACTTACATATGGCAACGTTAAATTATTAAGATGAGGTTTACACCGTGAAATCAAACAGATTTTGGATAATTATATTTTGCGTTATAGTTATTTTATCAGGGATTACAATTTTTCTTTTTGAGAAAACACAGGGAGATATTGCAAGGATATATCTAAATGGTCAGCTTATTGACAGCATTGATTTATCTGAAGTAAGTGAACCTTTCGCCATAAAAACGGAGTTTGGCGGCGGCACGAATACCATAGAAATTGAGCAAGGGCGCATACGTGTAGTTTATGCAAATTGCCTTGATGGCTCATGTGTACGTTTGGGCTGGAATGCCGGCAGTCCTGCTCCGATAGTTTGCCTACCCAACAGGCTTGTGATATTGGTTGAAAGCAGAATCGATATAGATGCCATTGTAGGATGAATGATAAATGAATACGAAAAAAATTGCTTTAATATCAATACTTGTCGCAATAGGTTTGATTATCTTTATAGTTGAAGCCCAGGTACCCCTGCCTTTACCTTTGCCGGGTGTAAAGCTCGGTCTTGCAAATACCGTCACTCTTTTTGCTCTGTTTTATGATAAAACATCAGGAGGGATAAAACTTGGCACTAAAGATGCGTTTGTTGTTTTGCTGTGCCGGATTTTGCTCGGTGCTGTCTTTACAGGCAGGCTGATTGCGTTTGCGTATAGCTTGGTAGGCGGGCTTCTTGCTTTATCTGCGCAAGTAATTAGTAAGAGTTTTGTGACAGAAAAGCAAGTCTGGGTGTGCAGTGCGATAGGTGCAGTTTTTCATAATACCGGTCAAATATTTGCTGCGGTTGTTATAACAGGTACTGTGGGTATTATTTATTATTTGCCGGTTCTGATTATTGCCGGAGTGCTTACGGGTACTTTAACCGGGTTTGTAGCGCAAATTACACTCACTAGGCTCTCGGCGAAATGAGTCTATTATGACTATAAGGTGACTGAAAGGTGACTGAAAAAGTTGCTGAATAAAAATTAAAAACCTGTGGAACAAAAATTAATGGTTGTTTTTTGTGAATTCATAGTGTATTATTCACAGTACACTATAAATTTCAAAAGGAGAGTTATGATATGAAAAGCAACAAACTGGTTTTCTCCGCTATTGCGGCATTTGTTTTTATAGCTGCCGCTGTTACAGCAATCTACATCTTCCGCAATGAGATCGCAGACTTTTTCGTAGACATCAAAGCAAGAATCGACGAAAAAATTCTAAAGCGCGGAGGCGGCGAATACGTCGAGTAAGAGATTAGCAGAAAACCCGGCCTGTTTGAAACGGTCGGGTTTTTTGTTGCATTTATTGCATTGATATGGTAGTCTACAAAATAATATGCTGTTGTAGCTCAGTCGGCAGAGCGCATCCTTGGTAAGGATGTGCTCCACCAAATACACTAACACAATAAACCCTGTAACCGCAACGTTTTCGAGAGATTAGACGGCAGATAAAACAGAGAAAAAAGCAATCCACCCCATTTCATACCCCATTTCAAAAAAAATCAAATTGGGGTAAAGTGGGGTAAAGAAAAAACCCAGTAATATCAACGGTTTGCTGTTGTAGCTCAGTCGGCAGAGCGCATCCTTGGTAAGGATGAGGTTCGCGGGTTCGATTCCCGCCAACAGCTCCAAAAACCCACTAACCGCAAGGTGTAGAGGGTTTTTTACTGTTTTGGTTAATGGGTCAAAATGCCAAAAATAATGGGTCAAAAGCTATGAAATGGGGTATGAAGTGGGGTATGGAAAAAGCCCGCTATTCATTGCAAACACTTCACAAACTCGGTTGGTCTCTTTTTA
>Ga0123356_10004848_pt1 | contig 13838 bp, 9 predicted proteins | sample TergutEmb28metaG_2_FD_92546 | JGI IMG/M metagenome (GOLD analysis project Ga0123356, IMG submission 92546) | Embiratermes neotenicus P3 segment gut microbial communities from Petit-Saut dam, French Guiana - Emb289 P3 | ecosystem: Host-associated > Arthropoda: Insects > Digestive system > Gut ...
CCCTCGGCATAGGCCTGCATGATGCCGTACTCGATGCCGTTGTGCACCATCTTCACAAAATGGCCCGCTCCCGACGGCCCACAGTGAATGTAACCGTCCTCGGCTGTGCCGCCGAGTTTTTCGCGGCCGGGCGTGCGCGGAATGTCGCCCTTGCCGGGAGCCAGCGTCTGGAAGATGGGATCGAGCCGCGCGACTGCTTCCTTCGGTCCACCAATCATCATGCAGTAGCCGCGTTCCAGCCCCCACACTCCGCCGCTGGTTCCAACGTCAACGTAGTGAATTCCTTTGGGTTTCAGATCCTTCGCCCGCCGCACGTCATCTTTGAAGAACGAGTTGCCGCCGTCAATGATCGCATCCCCAGGCTGCATGCGCGCGGCCAGTTTTTCCACCGTCGTTTCGGTCGGCCCGCCGGAGGGCACCATGATCCACACCGCGCGCGGGGGGTTGAGCTTGGAAACCAGATCTTCCAGCGAGGCTGACCCGGTCGCGCCTTCGCTACCCAGTTGCTTCACCGTGTCGGCGCTCAAATCCGAAACCACCAGGGAATGTCCGCCGCGCATCAGCCGCCGCGTCATGTTTGCCCCCATCCGCCCCAACCCCACCATTCCCAATTGCATGAATTGCTCCTTACGGTTTCGAGCGTCCAGAGTTCTCGCCCGCCTCACTTCCCTCCGATGTGGCCGGAAGTGGGATTTGCGCAGCCTTGTCGAGAGCTGCCCGTAAGGCAGCCACCCCCGCCTTCAAATCCTTGCCCGGATGCACGCCGAGCGCCCGCCTGCCGCGCTCCGCCAAAAACCTGAAAATCACCGCGACGCCTGACCCGCCCTGACCACGCCGAATGGATACTCGTACCCCGGCACTGGCAGTTCCACCGAATCGTCACGCGGGAACTGCAAAAACCCTCGCGAATCTGGCCCGCCCCTCTAAGCCCGCCCGCTCGAATGCGGGAATCGAGGTCCAAACCCCGGACAGGTCGCCACCTGTTTCGGTTCGCGAACCGCATGCCCGAGCGCCTCGAGACTCTCCTGGTGCTCCGCATTCATCGGGATGCATTTCCGGGCCAGCCACCTTCGCCCGTTCGCGGGTGTTGTTCTCGTCGCTGAACAGCTTGATGCCGCTGTCGTCGAGGACAGGGCGTTTCCGGGGGTGGAGAGCCAGTCCTGTCGTACTCCGTGCTCAGTTCGCGGGTGACGACGTTGCTGGCTTCCACATCCGGCTGATGGAACGCGTTGATCCAGATAATCGCACCGGCCACAGCCGTCGCGATTTCCCACCGGAAGAATTCCTGCGCCCGGACCGTACATATCGTACATGGCGACCCGCACTACCGCATGCCCGGCCTTTTCAGCGCTTCGGGCAGAGAACTCTTCGCTCCGCTCACGGTTTATCCTTCTATCCTTCTATCCTTCTATCTATCCTTTTTGCTGTGTGCTTTTCTCGACCGCAGCCAGCAGCTGGTCAAAAGCTTCGGCGAACAGCTTAACCCCATCCTCGGTCAGCTTGTCGGTGGCCTGCTTCATCGAGATGCCGCCGCGCTCCAGGTCGGCCATCGTTTTGGCGGCCGCGGGCACATTCTCGGTGAGGCTGTTGCGCAGATGCCCGTGGTCGCGGAAGGCATCAACCGTCGCCGGCGGCATGGTGTTGACCGTGTCGGGCCCGATCAATTCCTCGACGTAGATGACGTCCCGATAGGCCGGATTCTTCGTACTGGTGCTCGCCCACAGCACACGCTGCGTCTGCGCCCCCCTGGCTTTCAGCGCTTCCCAGCGCGATCCGCTGAAAATGCGTTCGTAGCTCTGGTAGGTGAGCTTGCCGTTGGCGATCGCGACCTTCCCCAGAAGGCCCTTGAGCAGCGCCTGCTGGGCGGCGTCAGCTGTGGTTTTCAGCTTCTCATGGATGATGGAATCGATCAGCGTATCGATGCGGCTGATGAAAAAGCTGGCCACCCCGGCCATTTTCTTCAGATTGCCGCCACGCGCCGCCAGATCTTCCAGCCCCGCGATGTACTGCTCGGCCACCTTTTCGTAAAAATCCTGCGCAAACAGCAAGGTCACATTGATGTTGATGCCCTCGCCGATTGCCTGCCGGATCGCCGGTATTCCCTCGGTCGTGCCCGGAATCTTGATCATGACGTTGTCGCGCTTCACCGTCTTCCACAAACGCCGCGCTTCGTCGATCGTTTCCTGCGTCTGGCGCGCCAGGTAGGGAGAAACTTCCAGGCTCACGTAGCCGTCGCGGAAATGCGATTCGTCGTACACCGGCCGCAAGGTATCGGCCGCATCCTGAATATCGCGAATCGCGATCTGCTCGAAGCGGGTTTTCGCGTCGAGGTCCTTCTGCGCGGCCAGAGCCTTCAGTTGATCGTCATAGAGCGAGCTGTCGGCAATCGCCTTCTCGAAAATTGCCGGGTTCGACGTCATCCCCCGCAGTCCGTCGTTGGCGATCATCTGTTTCAGCTTTCCGCTGGTAAAAAGGTCGCGCCGAATATAATCGAGCCACATCGACTGCCCGTAATTCAGTAGCTCCTGCAGCGGATTTTTCGTGGCTTTCGAGCTTTCCAGAACTCCCGTAGGTTGCATGCTGCCTCCTCGTTGGTTATTTGGATGACGATCCTTCGAGGACCGCCGCATCGAAACTTGTCCTCGGAACCAGTCGGTTCCCGCCCAGTTCCCCGGAGCATATGTTATTTGCCGAGGGCCGCGTGCGCCTCGGCCACCACTTTATCCACGGTGAAGCCGAAATGCTTCAGCAAATCTTTGATCGGAGCCGAGGCCCCAAAGCTGTGCATGCCGATGTTACGCCCCTTGCTCCCGGTGTAGCGTTCCCAGCCCAGAGTCGCGGCCATCTCCACCGAAACCCGCGCGCTTACAGCCGAAGGCAGCACACTCTCCTTATACGCCGCATCCTGCTCGTCGAAAATCTTCCAGCAGGGCATGCTGACGACACGCGCGTTTATCCCTTCCGCCTTGAGTTTCTCGTAGGCTTCGATCGACAGCCACAACTCGCTGCCGGTTGCGAGCAGAATGACTTGCGGCTTTCCGCCGGGCGCGTCGGCCACGACGTAGCCTCCCTTGGCCACGCCCGAAGCGGCGGCGTATTTCGTGCGATCCAGAGTCGGAATCGCCTGCCGCGTCAGCACCAGAGTCGTTGGACGATGCTTCTGCTCGAGCGCAATCTTCCACGCCTCGGTGACTTCGTTGGCATCGCCCGGACGCAGCACCAGCATATTCGGCACCGCCCGCAGCCCCGCGAGCTGCTCGATCGGCTGATGTGTCGGTCCATCCTCGCCGAGGCCAATGGAATCGTGCGTCATGACGAAAATGACGGGAATCTCCATCAGCGCCGCCAGACGCATGGAGGGCTTCATGTAATCGGTGAAATTGAAGAATGTCGCGTTGAAGGCACGCAGTTTGGAGAGGGTCATGCCGTTCGCCGCCGCGGCCATGCCGTGTTCCCGTACCCCGAAGTGGAAGTTGCGTCCAGCATAGTGATCAGCCTGGAAATCACCCGCACCCGGGATCTTCAGGTCCACCTTGTTCGACTTCGCCAAATCCGCCGAGCCGCCAACCAGCCAGGGAATGCTCTCGGCGAGAGAATTCAAAACCTTGCCGGAACTTTCCCGCGTGGCCATGCCTTTCGCATCGGCCGGGAAACTGGGAAGATTCTTGTCCCATCCCCCGGGAAGCCGGCCCGCCTGCATGTCGTTGATCTGGGCCGCCAGGTCGGGGAATTGTTTGGCATACTCGGCGAACTTTTTCACCCAGTCCGCTTGCAGCTGCGCCCCCCGCTTTCCCACTCCCTGTTTGAAGCTGTCGTAAACCCCGTCCGGCACCAGGAACTTCGCATCCTCGGGCCAGCCATAGAACTTCTTCACCAGCTTGACTTCCTCAACACCGAGCGGCTCGCCATGCGCTTCGTAGGAATCCTGTTTGTGCGGCGACCCGTAACCAATATGGCTGTCCACGATGATCAGCGTCGGGCGATCTTTGGTATTCAGGAACGTGCCATACGCCCTCCCCAGCATTTCGAGATCATTCGCGTCGGCGACCCGGGTGACGTTCCATCCATAGCCCAGAAAACGCGTGGCCACATCTTCGGTGAACGACCAGTTCGCCGGCCCGTCGAGGGTGACGCGATTGTGATCGTAGATCCAGCACAGATTGGTAAGCTGCAAGTGCCCCGCGAGCGACGCGGCTTCGCTCGCCACGCCCTCCATCAAGTCGCCGTCGCCGCAGATCGTCCACACATTGAAGTCGAAGATGTCAAAACCAGGACGGTTGTAACGCGCCGCCAGCCACCGGCTCGCCATCGCCATGCCCACGCTGTTGCCCGCCCCCTGGCCCAGAGGCCCGGTCGTGGTTTCCACTCCCGTGGTGAGGTGCGATTCCGGGTGTCCCGGCGTTCGGCTTCCGAGCTGCCGGAAACGTTTAATCTCGTCGAGCGAAACCGACAGTTCGTTGGTAATTCGATCGTGCTCGACCTTGCGCACCCCCGCCAGATGCAGCACGGCGTACAGCAGCATCGAAGCGTGGCCCGCCGACAGAACAAACCGGTCGCGGTTCGGCCACAAGGGATTTTGGGGATCGTACCGAAGATATCGCTGCCACAAGCTGTAGGCAACCGCCGCCAGTCCCATGGGCGCGCCGGGATGCCCCGAATTGGCTTGCTGGACCGCGTCAATCGCCAGCGTTCGGATGGTGTTGATGCACAGGGTATCGAGCTGTTGGCCCGTAGCCAGAACTTGTTCACTCACTGCCATCGGTGCTGCTCCTTATCGTTCGATCGGTTGTGCCCGCGGGCATTCACCGATTAGAGATCCATGACCAGGCAAAGGGTGCGCTATCGAGAAAGTGTACCAATTTCCGCGGGCGCATGGATTGCGCTCAGGTGAATACCGCAGCGATCCGGTCCGATGCTTACCGGATGCAGCTGATCTCGCTGCACCACACCCGCCTCGTGTCCCGCACAAACTTCTGGAACTGGCGCAGATTTCCGGGCTCTGCCGTCCGAGCGCACCCGCACGCCGTTTGCCGGGCGCTGCTCGTGACAACCCGGCTGGAGAGAGAAATCCTTCACCCGGATCTTGTAGCAAGAATCCTCACGTTTACCGTCATCGGCTGGCTTGTGTTCCGGGCAATGTCCCAATTTCGGCAATCGTTTGCATCGCGTGTGCTCTTAAACGAATCGAACTCAAAGAGTTATGCTATAGGGCAGAAAGGACGTTCAGCCCCCTCGGGTAGCGCAACTCGCCTGGACGTTCCCATAATCAAGAATGCGATGCCTATTCCGATTCTTTCGCTGCGCGCTTTTGATTTTCATGCTTGTCCCCGGGGCAGTCACCCGCCTGGAGTCGCAATCGAGCGGGGGGACTTCTGCTCCCCCAGCCTCGGTCCCTGCTCCCCAGAATCCGTTCCTCGGAAGCGCACCGGAAGGAACGGCCACCAGCGAGACTCTGCAAATCGATTTCGCGGACGCGATTGACCGGGGATTGCGCAACAACCTGGGTCTGCTGCTGGCCGATGAGCAGCAGGAATCGGCGCGCGGTCAACGCTGGCAGGAACTTGCCGAGCTCCTGCCCAATCTGAACGGCCGGGTGCTGGCCTCTGCCCAGACCGAGAGCCTGGCGGCGCTCGGCTTTAACAAACTGCTCCCGCTTTTCACCCCTCCGAGCTCCAGCCCGAGTAGTTTTCCGCGCGTTCTCCCCGCCTTCAACTTCTTTGATGCCCGCGCCTCGCTCAGCCAGTCGGTTTTTAACTATCGGGACATCCAGCGCGCCAAGGCTGCTACCGAGGACCTGAGAGCTGCCAGGTTGAGTTACAAAGATGCCCGCGAGCTGGTGGTGTTGGCGGTTGGTAATTCGTACCTGCAGGAGATCGCCGCCGCCGCCCGCCTCGAAACCGCCGAGGCCCAGGTCAAGAGTGCACAAGCGCTCTACGACAAGGCTGCGGACCAGCATAAAGCCGGCGTTTCCCCTGCCATCGACACGCTGCGGGCGCAGGTTGAGTTGCAGACACGCCAGCAGCAACTCATCGTGGCCCGCAACGACCTGGCAAAATCCAACCTGAGCGTGGCGCGCATCATCGGACTTCCTCCCGGTCAGCCATTCGTTCTGACCGAGAAGGCGCCCTTCCAGGCGCTGACCCCAATGCCCATCGACACCTACCTGCAGCACGCATACTCCGGACGCTTCGACTATCAGTCCGCGATGGCGCAAGTGCGCAGTGCCGAGCTCCAGAGGCGGGCGGCGCAGGCAGGACGTTATCCCTCCGTCGACGTTGACGCCAACTATGGCGCCATCGGCCTTAATCCCAGCCAGTCCAATGGCACATGGCAGGTCGACGGAGGCGTCAATATCCCGATTTTCGCCGGCAACCGCGTGCACGCCGACGTTCTTCAGGCGGACGCGCAACTCCGGCAGGCCCGTTCGCAACTCGGCGATCTGCGCGGACGGATCGACTATGAGGTTCGCACCGCGCTGCTCGATCTGAACGCGGCTGCCGATCAGGTCGCGGTAGCGCGCACCTCGGTTCAACTGGCCGAACAGACGCTGACGCAGGCGCAAGATCGCTTTACCGCCGGCGTTACGGATAATCTGGAAGTGGTGCAGGCACAGGAATCCGTGGCCGGCGCGCACGAGAGTTACATCGAAAGTCTTTATGCTCATAATCTGGCAAAAGTCGAGCTGGCCTATGCCATCGGCGATGCCGAGCAGGGCGTCAAGCGATATCTGAAAGGCAATTGATAAGCGTATGGAACATGCGCAGATCCCCGTCGCAGCTAAAACTGCCACCGACAAACCGGAGCCCACGACCAAGCCCCTGCCGGCTACCGAGGAAGATTTTCACCGCCGGCCTTCCCGGACCCAGAGTTCCGGCTTCCGTATCGCCCTTGCCATCGCTGCGGTCGTGTTGATCATCGCCGCCATCTTTGCCTATCGCTATTTCACCAGCTACGAATCGACCGACGATGCTCAGGTCGACGGCCACATCAACTCCATCAGTGCGCGCGTCAGCGGCCACGTGATCAAGCTCAACGTGGAAGATAACCAGTTCGTTCACGCCGGGGATGTGCTGGTCGAGATCGATCCAGCCGATTATCAAGTTGCTCTCGACAAGGCCAAGGCCGATTTCGCCGATGCACAGGCCGCCGCCGAAGCTGCCGGTGTCACGGTACCGATCACGGAGGTCACCACGACCACCCAGGTCTCGGCCACCGAAGCCGACGTCAAGAGTGCCCACGCCGGAATCCAGGTTGCGCAGCAGCAGTTCGAGGCCGCCAAGGCCGAATTGCAGGAAGCTGAGGCGAACAACGTAAAGGCGCAGAACGATCTGGTCCGCTACAAGCAGCTGGTGGACAAAGAGGAAGTCTCCCAGCAGCAATACGACCAGGCCGTTGCCGCCGCCAGCGCCAGCGCCGCAGCCGTAGAAGCGGCTCGCGCCAGTGCCGACGCTGCCCGGCAGCAAGTCACCCAGGCCCAGGGAAAGCTGGTGCAGGCGCAGGCCAACTTTGACCAGGCCCGCACCGCTCCCCGGCAGATGCAGGTCCAGCGCGCCAGAGCCGCAGGCGCATTAGCCGAGGCCCAGCGCAGGAAAGCCGATCTCGAGCAAGCTCAGCTGAATCTGGATTACACCAAAATCCGCGCCCCGGTCGACGGCATCGTGAGCGACCGCACCGTCGAAGTCGGACAGAACGTTTCCCCCGGCCAGGAGTTGATGAAAGTCATCAATCTTGAAGACGTTTGGATCACCGCCAACTTCAAGGAGACTCAACTTCGCAATATGAGAGCCGGCCAGCGCGTGACCATCGAGGTCGACGCCAACGGCCGCCGGTACGAGGGCAGAGTCGACAGCATTGCCGGCGCCGCCGGAGCCCGCTTCAGCCTGCTTCCGCCCGAAAATGCCACCGGCAACTTCGTGAAGGTCGTCCAGCGCGTTCCGGTGAAGATCGTTCTTGATCCCGGCTCCAACGGCGATCGCCAACTGCGTCCCGGCGAGTCGGTTACGCCCAGGGTCTGGATCCGCGAATGAGCGTAGCCGCCGTACCCCTCGATCAGGCAGATACCTGGCGTCCTGCGGTGAATCCCTGGATCATCGCTCTGGCCGTGACGCTGGCCACGTTCATGGAAGTGCTTGACACTTCCATCGCCAACGTCGCCCTGCCGCACATTGCCGGCGGCCTCTCGGCCGGACAGGACGAAAGCACCTGGGTGCTCACGTCTTACCTGGTTTCGAACGCGATCGTCCTTCCCCTCAGCGGCTGGCTGTCCTCGATCGTCGGCCGCAAGAATTTCTACATGGGCTGCGTGGCTCTGTTCACGATCAGTTCGTTCCTGTGCGGCCTGGCGCCGAATCTGGCGGCTTTGATCCTCTGCCGCGTTCTTCAAGGCGCGGGCGGCGGGGGATTGCAGCCGAGTGAACAGGCGATCCTTGCCGATACCTTCCCGCCCGCCAAGCGCGGCATGGCATTCGCCATCTACGGCGTAGCCGTCGTTACCGCGCCCGCCATCGGCCCCACCCTCGGGGGCTGGATCACCGACAATTTCACCTGGCGCTGGATTTTCTTCATCAATATCCCTGTCGGAATCATTTCCCTTCTGCTCACCTCTCGGCTGATCCAGGATCCGCCCTACTTCCACCGCCGCAAACTCAGGGAAACGCACATCGACTATGTCGGCCTGGGATTCGTTGCCCTGGGCCTCGGCACCCTGCAGATTGTCCTCGACAAGGGCCAGCGCGACGACTGGTTCGACTCGCATTTCATCCTTACCCTCACGGTGATCGCAGTAACAGCGCTGATTTTTGTCGGCTTTTGGGAGTGGAGGCACAAAGACCCGATCATTGACCTGCATCTGTTCCGCGAGCGCACCTTCGGCATCTCCAACCTGCTGATGTTCATGCTGGGCTTCGCCTTGCTGGGCAGCACGCTGCTCCTGCCACTGTTCATGCAGACCATGCTCGGCTACACCGCCCAGCGATCCGGACAGGCCCTGATGCCTGGCGGTTTCGTGATCATGCTTCTGCTCCCCCTGGTTGGATTTCTGTTGTCCCGCTACACGCCGCGCTGGCTGCTGGTCTTCGGCCTGGTCGTGCTGGCAGCGTCCCTGTTTCACATGACCTCGTTTGATCTCGAGGTCGACTTCCGCACCGTCGTGATCGCTCGCATCGTCCAGGCCGTCGGTATGGCGTTTCTGTTTGTGCCCATCAACACCGCCGCCTATGCGTTCCTTCCGCGGGTGAAGAACAACGCCGCTTCCGGCCTGATGAATCTGGCCCGCAACATGGGGGGCAGTGTCGGAATTTCGGTGGTTACAACCATGCTCGACCGGCGCAGCCAGGTGCATTTGACGAATCTGTCGCGCAATCTGAGCCCGTCCCACCCCGCTTTCCAGGCAGCGGTTCGCGGCGCAGCCAGCACCATGCAAGCCCACGGAGCCAGCCCCGCCGCAGCCATGCAGCAGGCCTACGCTCTGGTGCAGGCCACCGTCGAGCGCCAGGCCACGATGCTTTCCTACATCGATTGCTTCTGGTTTCTCGGCTTCTCGATCCTGTTCATGATCCCGGCCGTCTTTCTGATGAAAAAATCAAAGCCGGGAGGGGAAATGGCGGTACACTGAAAGCAGGCATGTTTCGTCTGGTTACGATTGAACGAGAGTTCGGTTGTGGCGGAGGCGTAATTGCCGCCCGGCTCGCCGACCGGCTCGGATGGAAACTCTGGGACAAGCTTCTCACCGAAGAAATCGCCCACCTTGCCCGCGTGGATCCGAGAGCCGTCAGCCGCTGCGACGAGCGCATGGACAGCCGCCTGCACCGCCTCGCCAAGGTTTTCTGGCGAGGCAGCTACGAACGCAGCACTCCCCTCAGTCATCAAGTCTTTGACACCGACCGCATGATGGCGATGATGCAAGACATCATGGACCGGATCGGGCAGGAAGGAAATGCGGTCATCGTGGGCCGCGGGGCTCCCTACTTTCTGCGGGAAAACCCCGACGCCTTCCACCTGTTCCTCTACGCTCCCCGCGCCGAGAAAATCCGTCGCACCATCGCCGACGGACACTCCCAGGATGAAGCCGAAGAAATGGTCGAATCGATCGACCGCGAGCGCATCGCCTACGTCAAACACTATTTCAACGCCGACTGGCCCACGCGCTCTCTTTATCACCTCATGCTGAATACCGCGGTAGGAAACGATCCGGTCGTCAGAACCATCCTCGACACCATGCGCCTGCTCGAAGGTGCCCCCAGGGCCACTGATTACGAGTCTCCCCACGTCGCCACCACGAGCTGAATCAGCGTCGCCGCCGGGTTCGCCAAATCGATCGCGGAATTCTCCGGGTCGCAGCCTGTACGCGGAGGGCCGCGACGCGACGAAAGCATGGCCCACGGCGCAAGCTGTGAGCGAAACCCGGGCCGGAGGGGCGACGCTGTTTTCAAACCTCGGGACATCGGCCTCGACCCCGGCCGGGGCTTCAGCCGGCGCGCGCCGGCCGCTGCGCAGCCGGACAACAATCCTCCGCACACACATCCGCCCGTGCCCCAAGCGACCCCAGCGCCCGCCGCTCCGCACCCGCTGTCCGCTCAAGAATCAATTCCCGAATCATCCCAATAAACCTGGGATGCACGCCCACCGTCTTCGCCCGCACCATAGCCAGTCCCAGGGATGCGCAAAGCTGTCGCGCCTCAATATCGAGGTCATACAACACTTCCATATGATCGGAGATGAAACTGATCGGCGCAATCACCACCGCACCGGCCAGATTCCGGGCTTTCACCTCGCGCAGATAGTCGAGAATGTCGGGTTCCAGCCAAGGCTGGCTCGGATTCCCGCTTCGGCTTTGATACACCAACGCATCATTGGAAACACCCAGCCGCTCGGAGACCAGCTTCCTGACCAGGGACAGTTGCGGAACATAGTCGCAACTGGAAGCCATCGAAACCGGAATGCTGTGCGCCACATAAACGATCTGGAGGTTCCGCCGCGCATCGCCTGGCAACTCCGCCAACGCATCCCGCAATCTCTGTTCCGTAGCGTCAATAAATCCCGGATGATTGAAGAACGCCCGAATCTTATCGATCTCCGGCGCTCCGGAAACTTCAGTCTGCGCCCGCACAATATCTTCTCGATACTGCCGGCACCCCGAATACGAACTGTACGCCGACGTCACAAACGCCAGCGCCCGCCGCACACCGTCCTGCTTCATCTGCCGCAAAGTATCAGCCAGCATGGGATGCCAATTCCGATTCCCCCAGTAGACCGGCAACTTCGGCCCGTGCTGCGCGAGTTCGTTCTCGATCGCGGCAATCAACTCCCGCGTCTGCTGATTGATCGGGCTTCTGCCCTGAAAGTGATAATAGTGTTCCGCCACAGCCAGCATGCGCTCGCGCGGCACATTCCTTCCGCGCAGGACGTTCTCCAGAAATGGAATCACGTCCTCGCGGGATTCGGGCCCGCCAAAAGAAACCACAATAAGAGCTCCGTAGTCCATGCAATTTCGTAGCGCCGGCGCCGGCTCCGAGCTGCCTGTGCTATGGCAGGGCAAAGGCGACCAGGGCGTCATTCAAAGCTTCTTCGGTAATCTTGGGGTGGCCGCCTGCGGCGATGACAAGGTATTGTCTGCCATCGACACTGTAGGTCATCGGCGTGGCGTTGCCGCTTGCCGGAAGCTGCGCCCTCCAAAGTTCCCTTCCAGTCTGGATATCGAACGCGCGAATGTAAGGATCGAAAGTGTTTCCGATGAACACTAAACCGCTGGCGGTGATGATGGGCCCGCCGAATCCAATCGATCCCGCCGGTACCGGCTCATGACCTCCACCGAAGTATTGCATCGAGCCGAGGGGGACCTGCCATTTGACCGTTCCCTGATTCATATCCACGGCGCTCAACATCCCCCATGGTGGCGGAGTGCAGGGAAGGTCCGATGCCGCCTGCAGAAAGCGCCGGTACATTCCATAGGGAGTTCCCGTCTGTTGCGCGTAGTCGCCGTCTTCGCCGCTTTGCCCAGCTTCTTCCAACCTCTCGCGCGGGATGAGTTTCGCCACGCCGGCAATATTGTTCGTAGGAACCACAAGCAGATTGTGCGCCGGATCAAAAGCATAGCCGCTCCAGGTCATGCCCCCGATGTTTCCCGGGACAACCAGGGTGCCTTCGAGACTAGGCGGCGTAAAGATGCCTTCATTGCGAAATGACCGAATCCATCCCCGACAGGTTTCGCGATCAACGGGATTCATGCCGAACACAGCATCTGCAGCGAGTGTCTGCGGGACCAGCGGAGGCGGCGCGACGGGAAAAGGCTGCGTCGGCGACGTCACTTCGCCCGGAACATTACTCTGCGGTACGGACCGCTCCTCAACGGGGAAAACTGGAACGCCCGTCTCGCGGTTTAACACGAACAGGAGACCAGTCTTATTTCCCTGGATTACAACCGGAACCTGCCTGCCACCACGCTCTACGGTGGCCAGCAGTGGCGGTGCCGCGGAGTCGTAGTCCCAGAGATCATGATGCACCAGCTGGAATCCCCAGACAAACTCACCGGTCTTTCCTCGCAGGGCAACCACCGAATCCGACCACTTGTCATCGCCGGGTCGCAATCCACCGTAGTAATCCGGGCTGGCGCTTCCCGTAGGAACGAAGACGAGGTCACGCTGTTGGTCCACAGCCATAATCGACCAGGCATTGCCGGCCCCGGTCTGCCACCTTTGTGCGGTTCCGTTCCCGGCAGCGGGATTTTGGCTGTTCTTCTCGATCGGATCCCAACTCCAGCGCAAGGCACCAGTCCGGGCATCAAAGGCCCGGACCACTCCGCTCGGCATGTCCACGCGATTGTTGTCGTTGATGGCGGAGCCCACCACAACCAGATCGTCGATGATTGCCGGTGGCGACGTCATGTGATATTGCCCGGGTCTGTAACGTGGGACATCACGCAGAGATACTTCACCTTTATCACCGAAGTCGGCGCAAGCAACACCGGTCGCCGCATCAAGGGCGATCAGCCGCGCGTCCAGCGTTGCTTCGAAAATCCGGCGTTGACAGGGGCCTCTGGTCTGCGTACGACGCGCCCCATCGAACCACATCCCCACGCCCCGGTTCACCAGAGCATCCCCGTAGTCCCACGTCGGATCGATTTTTGGGTCGTATGCCCACTCGAGTTTGCCGGTTTCAGGATTGACCGCGAGCACTCGATTGAAGCCGGTCGTAAAAATCAGCTTGCCATCAACGAGGATTGGCGTAGCTTCAAAACCGCTTCTTTGTTTTCCGTGCTTGCCGTCGGAAACGTCGCCGGTATGAAAAACCCAGGCGATTTGAAGCCTCGACACGTTCGCCGGACTGATCTGAGTCAGCCGCGAGTAACGCATCCCTCCGGCGTCGCCACCGTAGTGAGACCAGCTCGTGTCGAGCGCCGTTTGTGCTGACAGTGATGCGCCCAGGATGCAAGAGGCAAGCACTTTCAGGAAAATCGACCTTGACCGGCAGACTCGGGTCGGCATACGGAATCGCCTGCGATTATCTTGCATAAATACCCAATCTGTCGAGGCGGCTTGGCTCCCGATGCCAACCAGCAAGAGAAATCAGGTTGGCATCGGAACGACTCCCATAATGGCAGATCTTAAATGAACGAAGGGTGGCATGTTGAACCGCCTGATGAATTGCTCGTCGGACACGCTCTGCTCGGGAACGTTCTGCGGTGCGCGGAGAGCCGGCACCATTCCCTCAGTGTCAGGCAGCCGGGTGTTGACGTGGCCCATCCGCAGGATTATCGTTGGTCTTCGGCGCACGGGGCGCATCCAGTCCGCGGAAAGGGCTAAGCCCACCCTCGAGCAGTTGCACGACTACAATCCGGAAAA